>TARA_R110002051_G_scaffold148240_3_pt1 | contig 11205 bp, 11 predicted proteins | sample TARA_R110002051 | Tara Oceans TARA_R110002051 (sample SAMEA4397023) | marine metagenome | biome: Polar Biome; feature: [MES] marine water layer (ENVO:01000295) within the mesopelagic zone...; material: water (ENVO:00002006), including particulate matter (ENVO:01000060) such...
CCGTCCAGCCCTTGCCGATCAGGGCTGTGGCGATGGCGCCGCCCACCCCGCCCGTGGCCCCCAGAACCAATGCCGTCCTTTTTTCCGTATCCATGATCGAAATCCTTCGTCTGCGTTTGCGATGGACGAAAGATGGGCTCGGCAGGCCTAAAAATAAATTGGCAAAACTTGGAGTATCGCCTACAAAAAACTTATGAAGCAGACGATCAACTGGGACGACCAGCGCATCTTTCTTGCCGTGCTTGAGCAAGGCAGCCTTTCGGGTGCGGCGCGACGGCTTGGTCTGTCCCATCCCACGGTGCGCAGCCGCATCGAGGCGCTCGAGGCCGATCTGGGCACCGTACTGTTCACCCGCTCGATGACCGGGCTCACGCCCACCGAGGCGGCGGAAGCCCTGCGCGAACCCGCCCATGCCATGGCCATTGCATCGGATGTCTTTATGCGCCGTGCTTCGGCACCCTTCGGAGAAATCGCCGGCATCGTGCGGCTGAGCGTGCCCGAATTTATGGGAATCGAAGTCATTCCTGCGATGCTCGAGACCCTCAGGGTGTCGCACCCGGCCATTCGCATCGAGTTGTCATTGTCCAATCAGCGGGCCGATCTGTTGAGCCAGGAGGTCGATCTTGCCGTCCGCACCGTCGCGCCCGACCAGCAGGCGCTTCTGGCCCGCAAGGTCGCGACCATCCCTTTGGGCATGTTTGCCAGTCACGCCTATGTGGCGCGGCGCGGCCGGCCCGAAACGCTCGAGGATCTGGCCAACCATGACATGATCGGGCCCGACCGCGATCCGCTTGATCTTGAATTTGCCCGGCGCCTGGGGCTGACCTTTGCGCTCAACCGCATGGTGCTGCGCACCGACAGCCATCCCGCCCAGATCGCCGCCGCCCGGGCCGGCGTGGGCATCGCCGTGGCACAGGTCCCGCTATGCGAGGCCGACCCGCGCCTTGTGCGCATCCTGCCCGATTACGCGCCAGTGCAAATGGGCACCTGGATCGTGACCCACGAAAACCTGGCCCGCGTACCCCGCGTCCGCGCCGCGTTCGATACGCTCGTTGCCGGTTTCCATGCAATGATGCGCAAGCCGTCATAGGCCCAACGCAACCAGTTCGCCCCTTTGCGCGTTATTGGAACGTCCTATTGGGGACGATCATTAACAATGCTGTTGTGGGGTTAAAATGGACGAAATGGGAATTAGCTGGCTTGCAGCCATCATCATCGGCGGTCTGGCCGGGTGGGCAGCCTCGGCCATCATGAAGACAGGGACGGGAATCTTTCTCAACATCGTTCTCGGCATCGTCGGCGCAGCGCTTGCCAGCTTTTTGTTTGGCCTGATCGGAATTCCATTCGGAAACGGCTGGTTCGGTTACCTGATCGCCGGTCTGATTGGCGCGTGTATTCTCATCGCGCTCGTCAGGGCCGTCCGACGGTAAAACGATTTTCATAATGCGATATCTCGACCGGCGCCTTGCCCAAGGTGCCGGTTTTTGCTGCGGGCCGTAGATATACGCATGGTCAACGCCCATAGGCCGCCAAAGAGAACTTGGTAGCGTTTTGTCCCGTATTTTTCCCCCGATGACCGGCACAAAGGGGGATTTCATGCCAAACGGCCGCCGTCGGTTCCTGGCGTGCACCTGGCAGGACCAGGCGGGCACCTCCGCCGTCGAATTTGCCCTGATCGCGCCCATCTTCCTGCTGCTTTTGTTCGGCGCCATTGGCTATGGCATTTATTTTGGCGCCGCCCACTCGGTCCAGCAACTGGCCGCCGATGCGGCCCGCGCGGCGGTGGCCGGGCTCTCGGGAGCTGAGCGCACCGCCCTCGCCACCGCCTTCCTCGCCAACAATGGCGGCTCTTATGTGCTGATCGACCCCGATCTCTTGACCATAGCGGCCGCCCCCAGCCCGTCCGATCCCGACCAGTTCCTGGTCAGCGTCAGCTATGATGCCTCGGCGCTGCCCATCTGGAATCTCCACCCCCCGCTGCCCCTCCCCGGCAAAACCATCGTCTTTGCCTCCACCATCCGCAATGGCGGGGTGTGATCGATGGGCCCGATCGCCCGCTTCCTCGCCGATGTCAGGGCCAATGTGGTCACCCTGTTCGCTGCCGGCGCGCCTGTCCTGCTCGGCCTTGCCGCCTTTGCAATCGATGAGGCCTCCCTCCATCTCGAAAAACGCCGCCTGCAATCGGTCGCCGATCTGGCTGCCATCCACGCCGCAGGCGACCCGGCCAACGCCGCCCAACAGGTGCGCCTGAGCCTGCGCGACGCCGGATACGATCCCCTCCCCGAAACGATCATCGTTCAGACCGGCCACTACGCTCCCGATCCCTCTCTTGCGCCCGCCGAGCGTTTTGCTCCCGATACCGGCCCCATAAATGCGGCCCGCGTCACCCTGCGGCGCGAGGGCACCGTCCATTTCGCGTCGCTTTTCGGCTTTCCGCCGCCTCTCATCGGTGTCGTGGCCACCGCCAGCGCCACCCCCATGGCCGGCTGGTCCATCGGCTCACGCCTCGCCAGCCTCAATGGCGGCGTCCTCAACGCCGTGCTGGGTGGCCTGTTGGGCACCGAGTTGTCGCTTTCGCTGCTCGACTATAACGCCATCGCCGATGTCGATATTTCGCTCCTCGATTTCCTTGACGCCCTGGCCGGCGAGGTGGATCTGGAGGTCGGCACCTATTCCGAACTCCTCGATGCCGATATCTCCCTTGGCGCCATCGCCGCCGCCATCGCCTCGGCTTCGGGGGGAAATGCGGTCCTTGTGCACCTGGCCGGGCGGGTCGACGAAACACTCAGCGTAGACATGGCCCGTCTCATCGTCGCCGACGGGCTGGCGGGGCTGGCGCTTGGCACCTCGGCAGCGGTCGAGGCCAGCGTCGATGCGTTGGGCCTTTTGTCGGCCGCCGCTCTGGTCGCCGATGGCAACCGCCATATCGGCCTCGAACTTGGCGCAGGCGTGCCCGGCATTGCCGGCATCGATGTGGCGCTGGTTGTGGGCGAACCGCCGGTCACCGGCTGGTTCACGCTCTCGGGCGAGGGCGATTATCTGCGCACCGCCCAGACCAGGCTTCGTCTCGACGTCTCGGTTCTGGGCAATGGCGGCGGGCTGGGTCTGCTCGACATCACCTTGCCCGTTTATGCCGAGCTTGCCCCCGCCGAGGCGCGCATGGCGTCCCTGTCCTGTCCCCCGGGTCGCCCCGATCAGGGCACCGCCACCATCGATGCAAGCCCCGGCGTGCTGCGGCTGGCCATAGGCAACACCCCCCAATCGGCGTTTCTGGATGCAAAAAGCCCGCTCGAGATCGCCAAGACCCCCATCGTTTCGCTTCTGGGCGGCATCGCCCGGGTCAACGCCCGCGCCGATGTTTCAATGAGCCAGACAAGCCCCGTCCCGCTTTATTTCACGGCGCACGACGCCGCCAACGACACCATCCGCACGGCAACCACCCGGACTCCCGTTTCAAGCCTGACCGGCTCACTGATCGGCAATCTCGATCTTGAACTGGAGGTTCTTTCGATCAACCTGCTCGGCTCCCTGCTTTCGGGTGCGCTCGACGCCGTCGAAACGCTGCTTGACCCTGTCGCCATCGTTCTCGATAAGGTCCTGATCGTGCTGTTCGACGCCCTGGGCATCGGCCTGGGCGAAGTCGACGTCGCCGTCCACAGCTTCGATTGCCGCAATGCCGCCCTGGTTCAATAAGGCTCAAATCTTGGCATTACGCCTTCGCTCTCCCATTGGGATGCAGCGTTTCCCCCCGCGCCAGCATGGCGACGAATTTTTCGATATTGCGGGCCCGCGTTTCCGCCTTTTTGACCCCGTTGATCCGGAACATCAGTGCATAGAGATTGGCGCGGTTGAGCGTTTCATAAACCGCAAGCGCCTCGGGGTTGGCTCGCACCGCCGCGACAAAATCCTCGGGCATGGTGAACTCGGCCCCCGACGAATAGGCAGCGTCCCAGCGCCCATCCGCCTTTGCCGCCTCGACCTGCGCCAGCCCCGGCTCACGCATCAGACCCTCTTCGATCAGGCGTTCGGCATGACGGGTATTGATCAGGCTCCAGATCGATTTTTTCCGCCTTGGCGTAAAGCGCAGGAGATACGATTTTTCGTCGTGCTTTTTCTTGATCCCGTCGATCCATCCCCAGCACAAGCCGGCGCGCACCGCCTCCTCGTAACCGATCGTCTCGACCCCCGACCCCTTCTTGAAAAACTGCACCCAAACCTCGTCCCACGCGCCTCCATGCTGGGCCAGCCAGCCATAAAAGCTCTCGAAATCGGCAAACGGACGGATTTTTTCCGGATCGGGAATGACAGGCGGCATGACGACTCCTCTTTTCCCCAACTCTACAGAGGGGCGTTTTCCGCGCAAGTGATGGTGAACCAATGGCAGCCGGTGGGGTGGACGAGCCCATAGGCGAGGACCCCGGCCGACCATTCGGCCGCGCCGTCGCAGGCGCAACGGAGGACATAGGGTGGTTTTAGGCCGTCATGTCCGCAGTGGTGCGCGCCGTGAGACAGAAGAAGAAAATGGTGGAGCCAAGCGGGATCGAACCGCTGACCTCCTGCATGCCATGCAGGCGCTCTCCCAGCTGAGCTATGGCCCCATCGTTGGGTGGCGCAAAACGCGCCGTCCGGGTGGTTCCTCGAGTGGCTCGAGCGAACGGGCGGAACCTAGTGAGAAGTGTTTTGCGACGCAAGAGCAAAAATTGTCCGGCGTCGCAAATTTTTCATGCAGCCCCTAAAAGCCCTGTCTACCGTGTACGGTGTGCCCGTGAGGTCACATGGACGAGCCTTAGGCGAGGAGTTTTGCCTGACCCGCCTTGCGGGGCAAATCGATCCGGTGGATCGATTTGAAGGCAGAACGCCCAAGCGAGCTATGCTCGCGGGCTGGGGCGATCGTTCGCCGCGCCGTCGCAGGCGCAGCTAAGGGCATAGCGCGGTTTTAACGCGTCATGCCCGAAGCGGTGCGCGCCGTGAGACAGAGAAACCTCTACCGCTCGTCGTCGTCCACATCCACTTCGATGCCGATATCGTCATCGTCGTCATCTTCTTCGAGGAAGGTGTCGTCGTCATCCCCGCCCAGTTCTTCGTCGACTTCGACGTCTTCGACTTCGGGGATATCGTCCTCGTTGTCGTCATCATCGTCGTCGTCGGCATTGGTTTCCGCGTCATTGAGCGAAATGACCTCGGCGCCCGCTTCCTTGGCGGCAACATCGACGTCCGCTTCCTCGACCTCTGCTTCTTCTACAACCTTGTCCGCCTTGCGCTCCTTGGCGCCGAACTTGGCGGCAGACTTTTCCTGAGCGGCTTCGAAAAAGCTCACGGGATAGGATTTGCCGGTATAGGGCGAGACCACCGGGTCCTTGCCCAGATCGTAAAATTTCTTGCCCGTCACCGGGCATGTCCGCTTGGTACCGCGTTCGTCACTGGCCAAGGCAATTCCCCATTCATCTGCTGCTGTAGGGTTGGTATTTCGAGCGCCCCGGAAAAACGCTACCGGGTTTTCATAGAGGGGCGCAACAGGCATAAAGTGCGGGCGCAACACCCTCTCTCAATAAGGGCGGCCACGTTGGGGTTCGGTTAGCGTGAAATTTTCGCTGCTGTCAAACGCAAAATGTTACCGGCGCCGCCGCAATTGGCAGGCAGAAGCGATCATGCTAAGCCCGACCTCGTTTTTACCCTTTCCAGTCCCGGTCCGTTTGCCATGTCCCACGCCCTCCTGCCCCGTCCGCGCGCCAGCCACAATGCCGGTGCCCTTTCCGGGTCCATAACGGTGCCCGGCGACAAGTCGATTTCCCATCGCGCCATGATGTTCGGCGCCATGGCCTTGGGCCGCACAAATGTCACCGGCCTGCTTGAAGGCGAGGATGTGCTGGCCACCGGCCGCGCCATGCAGGCGCTCGGCGCTAAGGTCGAAAAGATCGGCGAGACCTGGCACATCGACGGGCTCGGCGTCGGCGGCTTTCTCGCCCCCCGGGCCGATCTCGATTTCGGCAATGCCGGCACCGGCGTGCGGCTCACCATGGGCCTTGTCGGCGCCTATCCCTTCGTTACCCGCTTTGTGGGCGATGCCTCGCTTTCGGCCCGGCCCATGGCCCGCGTGCTCGATCCGCTGCGCGCCATTGGCGTTGAAGTCGTCGAACACCACGAAAACCGTCTGCCCATCGCACTCAAGGGCCCCACCGATCCCGTGCCGGTGCATTACCGTGTGCCCATGGCCTCCGCCCAGGTCAAATCCTGCGTGCTTTTGGCCGGCCTTGTCATCCCTGGCACGACCACGGTGATCGAGCCGATCATGACCCGCGATCACACCGAAAAGATGCTCGAAGGCTTCGGCGCCGATATTGCCATCGCAACCGATGCCGATGGCGTGCGCACCATCACCGTTGCCGGCCTGCCCGATCTGAGGGCGCAGGAATTGATCGTCCCCGGCGATCCCTCCTCGGCCGGCTTCCCGCTCGTTGCAGCCCTCATCGTGCCGGGCTCGGAAGTCACCATCGAAAACGTTCTGATGAACCCCACCCGCACCGGCCTGATCGATACGCTCATTGAAATGGGCGGCGACATCGCAATCGAAAACCGCCGCGTCTCGGGCGGCGAGGACATCGCCGATCTGCGGGTGAAACATTCGCGTTTGAAGGGCGTCTCCGTCCCCGCCTCCCGCGCCCCCTCGATGATCGATGAATACCCGGTCCTCGCCGTTGCAGCCTCTTTTGCGCAAGGCGTCACCCACATGGCAGGGCTCGAGGAGTTGCGGGTGAAAGAATCCGACCGCCTCGCCGCCGTCGCCCGCGGGCTCGAGGCCAATGGCGTTGTCTGCGAGGAGGGCCAAGATTTCCTCACCGTCACCGGCAAGGGCGCCGTCCCCGGCGGTGGCACCGTCGCCACCCACCTCGATCATCGCATCGCCATGAGCTTTCTGGTCATGGGCCTGGCCACCGAAAAGCCCGTCACCGTCGATGACGACCGGATGATCGCGACCTCGTTCCCCAGCTTCGAGCCCGATTTCACCCGCCTTGGCGCCGGATTTTCCCAAAGCGAGGACGCCGCATGATTATCGCGGTGGATGGACCGGCGGCCTCGGGCAAGGGCACCATCGCCGCCGCGCTGGGCCGGCACTTCAACCTGCCCCATCTCGATACGGGCCTGCTCTACCGCGCCGTCGGGCTGGCGGTCAAAGCCCAGATCGATGCCCCCGATATCGAGGCTCGGGCCACAAAGGCCGCCCAGGACCTCGATTCTGCCGCCATCGATCCCGAATTCCTGCTCGGTGCCGAAGTGGGCGTTCTGGCCTCAAGGATCGCCGTCTTCCCCGGCGTGCGCAAAGCCCTCTTCGCCTTCCAGCGCGATTTCGCCACCCAGCCGCTCGGCGCCGTGCTCGATGGCCGCGATATCGGCACCACAATCGCCCCCGAGGCCGACGCCAAGCTCTTCATCGTCGCCGATCCCCAGGTTCGCGCCGACCGCCGCGCCCGTCAGCTTCAAGCGCGCGGCCAGAGCGTCGATCGAGACAAGCTCCTCACCGATATCAAGGCCCGCGACGCGCGCGATGCCGCCGCCCCCCATGGCGGATTTCACCCCGCTGACGATGCGGTCTTGCTCGATACGACCAATTTGGATATAGAAGCCGCCATTACGGCAGCCATCGCGCAAGTGGAGGCGGCTATCGCCCGCAAGTCGGCCCGCTCTTAAAGAGCCAGGGCAAAATCCAAACTTGCGGCGTTGGGCCACAAATCTTTCGCACCCGAACCCGCCTTAAGGGTTCACCTGCCCTGTCAGTATTCGCCGGTTTGAAAATCAGCGCTCCAGACCCCATATGGGGTGGGAACGCCGTTGGCTATATCGGCACGACTATCCACATCATCAACACCAACCAAATGTTCCGCGCACCCGCTCGGAATGGAGTTTTAATGGCTAACCAGACCGCATCTGCAGAAGATTTCGAACAGCTCCTTTTTGAGAGCTTTCAGGACATCGATCCCGTCGAGGGCACCGTTGTCAAAGGCAAGGTCGTTGCAATCGAAAAAGACCTCGCCATCATCGACGTGGGATTGAAGACCGAAGGCCGCGTGCCGATGAAGGAATTCGGCGCCGCCGGCCGCGACGGCACCATTGCCGTTGGCTCGGAAGTCGAAGTCTATGTCGACCGCGTCGAAAACGCGATGGGCGAGGCTGTCCTCTCCCGTGAGAAGGCCCGCCGCGAAGAAAGCTGGGTCCGCCTCGAAGTCCTTTACGACAAGGGCGAAAAGGTCGAAGGCCAGATCTTCAACCAGGTCAAGGGCGGCTTCACCGTCGATCTCGATGGCGCCGTGGCCTTCCTGCCGCGCTCCCAGGTCGATATCCGCCCCATCCGCGACATCGCGCCCCTGATGAACGTGCCGCAGCCCTTCCAGATCCTGAAAATGGACAAGCGCCGCGGCAATATCGTCGTTTCGCGCCGCGCCATTCTCGAAGAGAGCCGCGCCGAGCAGCGTTCGGAAATCGTCCAGCAGCTCGAAGAGGGCCAGGTGGTCGAAGGCGTCGTCAAGAACATCACCGATTACGGTGCGTTCGTTGATCTGGGCGGCATCGATGGCCTCCTGCACGTCACCGACATCGCATGGCGTCGCGTCAATCACCCCAACGAAGTCCTGGCGATCGGCGAGACCATCAAGGTCCAGATCATCCGCGTCAATCAGGAAAGCCATCGTATTTCGCTGGGCATGAAGCAGCTCCAGGCCGATCCCTGGGAAGGCATTGCCGCCAAATACCCGGTGGAAGCCAAGTTCACTGGCCGCGTGACCAACATCACCGATTACGGTGCGTTCGTCGAACTCGAGCCGGGCATCGAAGGCCTGATCCACGTCTCGGAAATGAGCTGGACCAAAAAGAACGTCCACCCGGGCAAGATCGTCTCGACCTCCCAGGAAGTCGAAGTGGTCGTTCTCGAAGTCGATCCCGAAAAGCGCCGCATCTCGCTCGGCCTCAAGCAGACCCTCGCCAATCCGTGGGAAAGCTTTGCCGATAAGTTCCCGATCGGCGCCGAGATCGAAGGTGAAGTCAAGAACAAGACCGAATTCGGCCTGTTCATCGGCCTCGATGGCGATGTGGACGGCATGGTCCACCTCTCCGATCTCGACTGGAACCGTCCGGGCGAAGAAGCGCTTGAGGATTACAACCGTGGCGATATCGTCAAGGCCAAGGTTCTCGACGTCGATATCGACAAGGAACGCATTTCCCTGGGCATCAAGCAGCTTGGCTCCGATGCAATGGCCGATGCCGCTGCCGGCTCCGATGGCCTGCGCAAGGGTGCGATCGTTACCACCGAAGTCACCGCCGTTACCGATGGTGGCCTCGAGGTGCGGATTTCCGAAACCGACCTGTCGGCCTTCATCCGCCGCTCCGATCTGAGCCGCGACCGTGAAGACCAGCGCCCCGAACGCTTCGCCGTCGGCGAAAAGGTCGATGCCCGCATCACCCAGTTCGACAAGAAGACCCGCCGCATCGGCCTTTCGATCAAGGCCCTTGAAATCGCCGAAGAAAAAGAAGCCGTCGCTCAATACGGTTCCTCGGACTCCGGCGCCTCCCTCGGCGACATCCTTGGCGCAGCCCTCAAGGGCCAGGACAAGAAGTAAGCAACGGAGTTGCTTTGACTTTAAGGGGCTCGCGCGAAAGCGCGGGCCTTTTTTGTTATAGGAGATGCCCACCTTGGGTGGTTTTCTGACGGTCGGCTTTCGGTAGTATTGATGTAATATCTGCCGAAGGCCGGAGAGGGGGAGGGATGGCAAAGAACGCTGTGTCGCTGACACCTGAGGAAAAAAGGGTGACGAAAGCGCTGCTTGCGAAGAAGTGGCGGAACCAGGACATCCAGGCCCTTATTAACGTTGGCCGGAAGGCTACAATCAATAGCGGACGCATCACGGGCGTGAAGAAGAACGCCGAACAGGAGTCGGCATCCGAGGAAGAGGTCGCGTTCTTTCTCCTGAAGAAGCGGTCCTACGATCAGCAGACAGGTCTCAACCGATACGACGATGAGCGCCTTATCCGTGCCCGCGAGGCTATGATCCTTGCGGTCCAAGTGTTCAATAGTGCGGCTCTCCGGTTCAAGACTGAAGTCTTCACGATGCTGGCGAACGTCGCGTGGACCTACCTCGTGCACGAATGGTACGCGCGCAGTACGGAGGTGGAGCTTGTGAATGCCGACGGATTTTCCAAGCCGCTTAGCGCACTCGTGGAGCGGGAAGACTGTCCGCTACCGGAAGGGGTGAGGCAGAACCTGCGGGCGCTAAAGATTCTTCGGGATAAGGTAGAGCACCACTTATTGGGCAGGGCCGATCAGAAGTGGCTCGGACTTTTCCAAGCGTGCTGCCTGAACTTCGATAAGGCGCTGTGCGACCTATTCGGAAAGGAGCTTACTCTCGCAAGCGAGCTCTCGTTCGCGCTGCAGTTCGCAAACATGAACCTGGAACAAGTGACTACGCTCAACCAGTACGAGCTTCCGCCCGACATCAACGCGATCGACGCGCTCATCACTGACGGAATGACGCCGGAGCAGCTCAACAACATCGAATTCCAGTTTCAGGTCGTATACACCCTCAGTGCCGCCCCAAAGTCCAAGGCCCACATCCAATTCGTCAACCCGGAATCGGCGGAGGGTAAGGAGATACACAACGTTCTAGCCAAGAAGGTCATCTCAGATGATTTCTATCCACTTAAGCTGTTGATTGCCGCTGAGATCTGACCCGGTATTTTCACCGAGAATTGACCCGCCTCGTGGATATGATTTGGGTTTGTTCAGATGGTCAAGTCGATGGTTTCTCCTTTTTGATTTTGGTCGCTTGGGCCGAGCTGTTCCTGAAGCGGAAGCTGTCATTTCCGGTTTCGAGAATGTGGCAGTGGTGAGTGAGCCGATCGAGCAGCGCGGTTGTCATCTTGGCGTCGCCGAACACGCTGGCCCATTCGGCAAAGCTGAGATTGGTGGTGATGATGACGCTGGTGCGCTCGTAGAGCTTGCTCAGCAGATGGAAGAGCAATGCCCCTCCTGATGCACTGAACGGCAGGTATCCAAGCTCGTCGAGAATGACCAGGTCGGAATGGACGAGCCGGTTGGCAATCTGTCCGGCCTTGCCCTGAGCCTTTTCCTGCTCCAGCGCATTGACCAGTTCCACGGTCGAGAAGAAGCGAACCCTCTTGCGGTGATGCTCGATGGCCTGGATGCCCAGCGCTGTGGCG
>TARA_R110002051_G_C8765821_1_pt1 | contig 11201 bp, 10 predicted proteins | sample TARA_R110002051 | Tara Oceans TARA_R110002051 (sample SAMEA4397023) | marine metagenome | biome: Polar Biome; feature: [MES] marine water layer (ENVO:01000295) within the mesopelagic zone...; material: water (ENVO:00002006), including particulate matter (ENVO:01000060) such as......
TCGGCATCAATGTTATTAGGTGATCGGGTTGGATGTTAATATGCAGCAATTTCTGTTCCTAATCCTTTATGTAGCAACCTTAGGGCCTCTATATTGTCAGATAACGAATCTGCCAACCACCCAGTGCATATAAGTAGTGGCAGCCCAATTACACCTCCCCAAAACCTTGGATCCTTATATGCCGGAATTTTAAGCCTTTCTTTTTCGAATTCTATCTGCCGTGAAATACTGGCTAATTTTTTCTCTAGACGTAATATTTGCGGTTCTAATTCACGTAGATTTTCTTCTTGTTCCATCCTTCGCTCCATGAATGTGAATAAGCGTACCCCTCTCACCAACTGTTCAATTATTGTACTACTGATATGATAAAAAATCACTAATCGGGAAGTAGACTCTCGCGACTTTTCAAGCCTTAAGCACTATTATTTTTGGTTCGTGCAAAACTATCAATTTATTTCGCCTTAGGTTAATTTAAATTTGCATTAAGACCGGAAAGCATGATTTTGAAACTGTGATCGTCATATTCTTCGATAAATTTTTTTCCGCTACTTTCCCCGCCGGCACAAAAGCGTAAGTGTACTAGATCTTTTTGTATATTAAGGACCGATGCTTCCAAAGCTCTCTGTGTATAATGCTCGACAACAATAAATTTTGAGTTGTTATGCAATGATTTTAAATGGCGAATTAACTCCCAAACTGATGCAACTCCAGTGAGTGAGGGACGCTTTACAATTTGCGTAAAGCCCTGAGCCCACCTTTGACGTTTCTCAGGCTCTGTAATGGGCGTAATAACAAAACAAAGTTGCTTATCTGAATTCAAACTTTCTATAAATCTATCAGAAGCTCTTCGATAGTAGTCGAAGTCGGCTGTAATATTCAGGGGGTCCTTATGTGTAAAGAAATACTCATGGTAGCGTTTGTGCGTCACAGCGTTTACATTGGGATGTTGGCTCCATTGAGCCTTATCCATAAATGCATTAAATGAGTCGTTACATGCATCAATAATTATCTCTGGGCTAGCGAATACCCAGTCAAATGGATATGCTGCCTTTCTTAGTCCGATCTCTCTTAAATAGTGAGCAGTACTGCAATTAAAACCTAGCGAAATAAACTCTGCGTCTTGGTCAAGCATGGTTAAACTGCTAATTTTGTCTCTAGCTCTTGCTGCTTCACTTGTAAGGCGCTCTATTTCATTTATGCTTTGAGATAAACCAATATTTTTCAAAGTATTTCTCTTTATAGTTTTGCTAACTATTAATACAGTTATGTGTCGTAGCCTTGAAGTACCTGCTGCTCACATTAATGCTCTCAATGTAGAGGTTCTTTTTTTAACTGCTACTCAAAGATACGATAGTGAATTCAAACTATATCTACTACGAGTAATTTTAAGCAGTTCAAAACGGTAAGATTAATCCTACACTTTAGAGTTGAATATCACTTAACAACTATACTAATTCGCCGTAGCCAAAATAAACGCATTGCAAATTAAGCTCATTTTTTAGTTTTTCTGGCAACGATGAAAATTTTTCAAAATCAACAGTTGGCTTTTCCACAGTCTTGCCCTGATATCTTTTATTAGCGTTGATAGCTTTGTGAGGATATTCAATGTTCGCTGGCAGTTTCACCTCGCAGTTTGTTTCTATATAACCAACCAACTTGTCTGCTTCATCTTCGACACGAAATACAACATTCGGTTTCTGCTCCAAAACTAGCTTATTCCAGTAAATATAGCTCGCAACAGCCCTTGAAAACTCACTTTCGAAACTATCTAAATCAACCCCACAACGCAGCTTTATATGCTTTTTCCGGAATTCATATGAGACGGGAGCATGTTTATTTTCTCTCATTATACTTGCGACAGCAGTGCGAGGGTCTCTCACATGCATAGCGACATGCCTGAAATATTTAAAGCGTCTTGAGCGCGCACCATCATTCAGCGCCCATGGACAATCATCTTCTGTAGCAAACATCCACGAGCAAATACCATCATCTTCTAGTTTCTCGTGGCCAATTTTTAGTCCAATAGCTTGGCAAAGTGACGCACTGTAGCCTGAACCGCACCTCGGGTGGCCGATTATTAGAAGCGGGTATACATCAGTATGCTTTTTGTGTTGAGTTAACGCATTGGTAGCGTGCTCTATTTCCTCAGGCTTTCCATCATTTGCTTCAAGATAGGAGAGTCTAATTGGTTTGGGGTGAATGGTTGACTCTACTTCACCCGTGCTCCAGCTCATCTCGTAAAATAAGGGAGGGTAAAAGGTTTTAGCATTTGAAGTATTTGCGCATATTCTGTGAATGAATATGTCCACTGTGGTGTCTACCTTCTCGAAACGCCCCAATATTTCTTGTGCCATGGCTTTATTCAGTGCAAAAGCGGGGTTTGACATTTTCCCAAGAAAACCTGACAAGCTCAGTTCTTTATCACTTTTATGATCATCGCATAACGCCCAGCCAAACTGTACTAGAGCGGGTTCACTATGTTGAAGTTTTGACTCGCTAACCCAGTCATTTGAAATTGCCTGTTGGCATAACACATTTGCACGTTCGGTCAGCTTAATGTCATCTTCAATAAATAAGGCATATTCTTCGCTGCTAGCTAAAAAAGCTTTCAGCACACGAATATAACTTGCAAATGTAGCCACCTGAACAGGAATCAACGTGTTATTGCAAGTGCTATCACCACATTCTAAACTTCCGCATCTGAAGCAACTTGGGAAGGTGTGTACTTTGGATTCTTCGTATAGCGTTTTTACGTCATCACTTTCTGGCGTGGCAGCATCGATGAATTCTAGATTGCTTAGTTCATATTGCGCGATGAACCGTTCCATGTAACCACGTCGCTCTGCGCTAGAGGGCAATGATAAACAGTAGATTTTGGGAAATGCCCCAAGAAACAAAGAAACGTTATCTTGCATTATTTATTATTCCTTAACAGCAAGTGACTTTGGCTTAAATCTAGCTAAAAGCTTATAACCATATACAAAAATTGATAAAAGCATAAGTTGTTGGGTAATGAAATAGATAAAGGCGACATGAGTCGCCTTTATCTAAAGCTTAGCGGCTAGAAATGTCTATTCTTTAGCTACAGCAACCGAATAACCATGCTTCTTCAATAGTGCATGTTGTTTTGCTTTACCAAGGTCGTGTGCCACCATTTCTGCGCACATTTCCTCAACGGTAATTTCTGGTACCCAGCCTAGCTTTTCTTTTGCCTTTGTCGGGTCGCCTAGTAGTGTTTCTACTTCTGCAGGGCGGAAATAACGCGGGTCAACTTCTACAATAATATCACCCACTTTTACACCTGGTGCAATTTCGTTATCAACTGCTATTACCGTTGCTACTTCTTTAACGCCTTCGCCTGTAAACTCAACAGTAATACCTGCATTCTCTGCTGACATGCGTACGAATTCGCGAACCGATATTTGCTTACCCGTAGCGATAACGAAGTCTTCAGGTTTATCTTGCTGCAACATCATCCACTGCATACGCACGTAATCTTTAGCATGGCCCCAGTCACGAAGTGCGTCCATGTTGCCTAGGTAGAGTTTAGACTCTAAACCTTGAGCAATATTAGCGATACCGCGAGTAATTTTACGAGTAACAAAAGTTTCGCCACGGCGTGGAGATTCATGGTTAAACAAAATACCGTTACACGCATAAATACCGTAAGACTCGCGATAGTTAACCGCAATCCAGTATGCATACATTTTTGCTACTGCATAAGGTGAGCGTGGGTGAAACGGCGTCGTTTCTTTTTGTGGAATTTCTTGAACTTCTCCATACAACTCAGACGTAGACGCTTGGTAGAACTTAGTTTTCTTTTCAAGCCCTAAAAAGCGAATAGCTTCTAATAAGCGAAGCGTGCCCATAGCATCCACATCAGCGGTATATTCAGGCGCCTCAAAAGAAACCGCTACGTGAGACTGGGCACCGAGGTTATACACCTCGTCTGGCTGCACTTCTTGCATAATACGGATTAGGTTTGAAGAATCGGTTAAATCACCGTAATGCAATATGAAGTTGGCGTTTTCTACATGTGGATCTTCATAAATATGATCAACACGTTCTGTGTTAAATAATGAAGCTCGGCGCTTAATACCGTGAACTTCATATCCTTTTTCTAATAAAAACTCGGCTAAATATGAGCCGTCCTGGCCGGTTACACCGGTAATAAGTGCTTTTTTCATAACGATTTGCCTATAATTATGTATCAGAGTTTTTCAAATTCAACTCTTTGTAATATTGTATTGTTTCGCGTCTACGAATATTTCTCGGTGTTAAACATTTTTTACTTAAAGTTTCGTAATATACGTTTAACCTTCTTCTCGACCGAGCTTGCTTAGCAAATTCGTGTGCATCGTAAGAATCAGAAACAATCATACTTTCAACAATTTTGTTTAATATTCCTAGCTGTGCTAAAGGAGCTCCTATTCCGTGCCCAACGAAAGGTAGCTTTAGATGGCTGAGCCCCTCAAATCGCTCCGCATGGAGCCTATCTTGAGAGAAAAAAGGGTCGTAACAAATTATGCCTTTTAACTTAATCACAGCCGCGTCGTGAAAAGGCCCTTCCCAGCTGAGTCTTTTCCGATCAAATTCGAATCTATCTTCCCAAGGTGCACATCGTTTGTTTAATGTAGACAGCGGATTGAGCAATAAAACTGAATCAAAGTCTAGAGTTTGGGCGAACGTAGCTGCACCAAATGCGCCCATGCTTCCACCGTAACCTACAACTCTTGATAAATTTTTCCGAAAGCAAAGCAGGCTCGGTAAAAAATCTATTAACTCTTTCTCTCTATACCAATTCGGCGTTTCAATACAACTAATTGCAACTACATTCAATCTATTTTTTAAAAAATACTCTTTTCCCCATGCGGGGAATTTCTCTAATAGCATTTTTTCATTAATTAGATAATTAATGAAAACCGAAGGTAAAAAAAGTAGTCTTTTGTGGATTAAATATCTGAATATCAACCACGCAATTACCGACTCTAAAGTAAGATTCAAAACCTTTTGACAAATCGAAGGTATTAGCCTGAGCGCTTTCGACAAATTCAATAAAACACTTTTCTAACTCTGAAAGTCGTTTTTCTAGCATAAAACTTTTATTAAATTCGATCCTTAATGGGTCGAAAAAAATCTCCTATCCATAAAAATAACTACTCACTTAGATATTATTGTAAAGCTGCTGAATTAAGAATTTACCGAAATTATAAAAGGACGGCCAACCTTTTTCCCCTTTCAAAACTTAAACCCGCTGCACGACTTTCCTTGCCGACTGCATATAGATCAATTTTGGTATATTTATATTTTTGACTCTCGAATGGGGTCACTCGCTTTACAATTATATAATTCAAAAAGCATCAATACTTTTGCTCATAGTTAATTTTTTGAAAAGCCGTATCTATTCAGATGTTCAGAATGTTTTGCATAGAACCGTTCTATTTGTTCTCCACTCAAAAAACTCTCGTAATTTTTTTTTGTTGATTTCCAATAGAAATTATTTCCAGAGTTCTTCGTTCTGTTGTCCACATCACCAAAAAGGTTTTCTGATGATTTAAGAGGCGCCCCCAAAACCTTCGAAAACGTCGAGTCGAAGGTACTATTTTTATCATCATACAGCTTTTCATACATTAGCATGGTGACGTTTTCAAGTGTACTAACAGAATCCAAATAATGAAAATAATTAGACATATCACCTAACAAACCATCAAAATACCCCTGCCCAACCTCGTTTAAAAATTGTTCAAAATAGTAGTCAAGCTCCCCACTCTCTTTTAATGACTCAACAGTTTGTATATTTTCATTTAAATACTTTTCTTTCCACCCATTGATATAAAAATAATTTAAGCTACTCAAAAAAACATCAAGCGGATGCCGATAAATCACAACTATTTCATCTGGGTTTATTGACCTTATATTAGGAATGTGTGATTTATAAAAACCGAATTTCTCACCCTCTACTATAACCTCCTTTATATAGTCTTTTGTCTCTCCGTGACGCTGGTGAAAATCTGGAATATCATTATGAATATTTAGTTCAAAGTGTTTACTTAATAAATGCCTAAGCCAAGTGTTGCCACATTTAGGATAGCTTGCCAATTCAATAATTTTCATACTGTTTATTACTCTATAGTTTTTATGTAGTTGGTCCCAGCTTGAGTTTGCTGAAAATAGTTAACTGCGAATGAACGAGAAGATTGCGTATAATGTGTAGCAGAAAGTGTACTATTTACTTTCTCAATAAAACTGTTTACAGCCAGTCGAGGTACAGTTTCACCTGTAATTTTATCGACCACTGCATCACGAATCCCGCCTGAGTCAAAAGCGATAACTGGGGTTCCACAGGCACTAGACTCCAAAATAACATTCGGCAAATTATCTTCCAAACTTGGCAGCAATGTTACATCAGCTGCACTGTAACCAACCGCCAATTTCCACTCCTCGTTGATATGCCCTAGCGCAGTGTAAGGAATAGGTAGTTTCTTAGTTTCTTCCGATTCATGGCCAAACATTAGCACGTGTAAATCATCTCGCTGCTCGGCAAGCTTATGTGCAACTTCCATCAACTCTTTAAAGCCCTTTCTACGCTCACCATGACTCTGACAGGTAAACAGAAGGATTTTTTTGTCTTGAGGTAAATTAAAGAAGCTGCGGGCATGCTCTTTACCTGTAGGTACAAAAACATCTGTATCCAATCCATTTCTTATTACTTTAACCGGTGTATTGCGAAAAACCTGACTTTGCTTGGCACAATCGCCTAGCCACTGGCTTGGCGAAACAATAGTCAAGTTATCACTTTGCCAACGTTTTATTTTTTCGCTGAGTACCTGTTGAGGGTAATTATTGACCTTACTGTCTAATTGAGGACACTCTGAACAGTCATTTGTGTAACCCAAGCAACCATTACTGTAGTGGCAACCACCTGTTAGTGGTGCCATGTCATGTAAGGTCCATATAACTTTTTTACCAAAAGACAATATGTATTCTATCACTTCTACCGACAGAAACATTTGTATCCAATGCAAATTGATTACATCGAAATGCTTTAAGAATTCTACTTGTGACTTTTCTAAACTCGGGAACATTTGGTTAGAAAAAAACGTACTTCCCTCATGCGTATGATTTTTGTCTAGCGCTAGTGATTTATCATATAAAACCTGTTGCTCTTGGGAAAGCTCCATTTTGTAGTCAGCAGGGTGCATTCTTGGCGAGAAACTTATCACGCTGCAATCGACGCCTTGGCTTCTCAATCCCTTGGCTAGTCTTACTGCAGCAATGCCAGCACCGCCTTCTGTGTAAGTCGCCAGGATAGCGTACTTCAACTTATTTTTTGTAGGCAAAACTGGCAATAAGCTTGTGTTAGTTTTCCAGCCTTCTACTTCGTGTTCAAATGACTTGACGTACGCATTAAGAGAATACTTTCTAGCAGCTTCAAATGCAGACTTCCCTAGTTTAGAAACTAATTCAGTATTGCCACATAATTTTACAAGTGCGCTCGACATAGAACTTACGCGATCGTTACTGTCTATCAGCAACCCTGTTTGCTCGTTTCCTACTAAGTTTTTTACACCTTCACAGTTGTCGAAAGCAATGACCGGAAGGCCAAAGCTCATTGCTTCAAGCGCAGTTAAACCGAAGCCTTCAAATAGTGAAGGGAATGCAAAAACAGCGCCTGTAGGATAAATATTGTGTATATCCTTTCTGGCTCCCATCAGAATTTCAGACGGTTCCAGTCCAAGCTCTACACAAAGCTTTTCCAACTGAGTTTTTAAGGGCCCTTCCCCGTAGATCTTTAGTGACCAGCCAGTTAATTGTTGTCTAGCTTTTGCATATGCCTTTATAAGTGTAGCGTGATCTTTCTGGTCAGAAAGCCTTCCCACTGAGAGTATTACTTTATCCTTGGCTTCTACATTATTCCCTATACTGTCAGCCACACTAACAATATCTTGGCTTAGAAAGTTGGGTAGAACGAAACACTTGGCTTGAAATTCACTTGGTACCTGCGCTCTAAAGTCTTCAAAAAGCAGACCGATCTTATCAGCATTTTCTAACGAGACTAAGCGCATGTAACGCTCCATCGCAGACTCAGCCGGATATAGCGGAGAGTAGAACTTAAACTCAGGAGAGTTATGCAATGATGCTATATGTAAGGTCTTGTCATCACTATTTCTAGGAAGAAGCGTATAAGGGTAAGTAGACGGCATATGAGAGATTACAACATCGAATTTATGATGATGAAAGAAACCTGCATACACCTGAGATCGCCAGAAATGCGGGCTCTTTTGCCAGTTTACAAAATCTTCTTCTGTGGGCTGAAAATCTAATTTAGGAAAGTTTCTATTACCGTAACGCTCAAACGAGATGTCAATTTGGTCGGCAGGCATTAGATATTCGTCTTTGTAAGGAAATACAGCCAAGTCTATTACAGGAATAGCTGAATCTAATCGATAATAAGGCTCGCCCGCAATTCCAAAGCATTGAATTACAGTAACTGCGTGCCCCTCTCTATGAAACCTATTGGCAGACTCAATTGCTATTCTTTCAGCGCCACCTGATGCATTGGTTAAGTAGTTTAACGCTATACATATTTTAAGCTTATCGCCCTTGTCTTTTTCTGCAGGTAATATGCGCCCTTTTAGTTGACGCTTACGGTTTTCGATAGACTCGAACATAGCTTTGTGTAAGAGGGAGTTGCTCTTAGCCGCTTTAGATAAATAATGCTCTATTGCTTTATCATCAACAGGATATCCGTGCCAATTTTTATAGTATTTTAAGCCGTATAGAAACTCAAAAAAGTCGCTTTCTAAAGGACCAAAGCAATACTCTAGAACCCTTCTGTTTTCTTTTATCCCTACTTCTTCGTTAAACGATGTACCGCCTGGCATCATCACAAGAATATTGCGCTGAAGCGGCCCTGCTTTGAACCCCGCAAAGAAACATCTAACGAAAAGATGGTAGTCTGCCGCAAGCCTGTAGCTTTCGTCATAACCATTTAACTGGTTGTAACAGTCTTTATGCAAGAATAGCGTTTCGTGCCCGCCGGGAACTCCTTCAACCAGCATGGCTTCTGACCAAGGTTTTGATTCATCAGCTACTACTGCAACTCCGTTTTCATCTGCATAGTAGAAACCCGCATAGCTTATATCTAAGCCATTTTTTATAAGATTTTCTACTGACCATTCAACCGCAGTAGAGATATAAAAGTCGTCGGCATTTATAAAAGCTATATAGTCGCCTTTGGCAAGCTTTAACCCTTTATTCATTGCATTGTAAATGCCATTGTCTTTTTGGCTTACAACGTAATCGACCTGCCCTTGGTACCGTTTGACAACATCCTGTGTACCGTCATTAGACGCTCCGTCAACAATAATATATTCGATATTGGCGTAGGTTTGCGCTAATACAGAATCGATACATTTAGCAACCGTCTCAACGTTGTTAAATACTACGGTGATAATAGTGACTAAAGGTAGGTCTGGTTTGCTTTCACGGTAAACTCCTTTAGTTCTTAAGCCACCTTCAAACAATATTGGTTTACCTTCAGTCGCCGCTACCTTTTCCCACGAACTAACAAAATCGTCGCGATTTACTTTCGGCTTAGAGTCAACACTTACACTCTTAAGCTTTTTAATAAAATCTAAGGCGATATCCGTATTGGTATTAGCTTCAAACTCTTTAATTGCTTTTTGCAAAGTCGTAATTTGGCCGCTTCTTCTCAACTCTAGTAATTCAGCCATTTTCTTTGAAATGAGTGACTTCACAGTTTTACCTCTTTAATCCTTTATAAATTTAATACTGAAGAATTTTCTTCAACTTATTGTAATTTTTTGAGCTTTCTATTTCGCTTTGTAACTCTTTGGTTACTTCGCGTCTGGCCCTTGCATGAATTTGGTCGCCACTTCTTCCACTATCACCAGTTACGTTGAAAATACTAAAAATGTCTTCAAAATATGGGGAGTATTCTATATCTAAGATTTCTGCAATTTGCACCATAACTATTTTGGGTTGTGCGACAAAGTCTTCATACCTAACAATTTCGTTCTCTTTAAAATGACTGATAAATGCTAACAATCGCTCACAATATTGATCGAATGAAGGAGGGCTATAATGTATCCAGCCATTACTTTGTAACGACATAAACGAATCTATCGGGTTTCTTACAGTAGCAAGCTTTCTATGCGTATAACGCTCCTTAAATAGCTTCACTAACACTGGCTCATTAGCGATAGCATCCTCATTACCCAAGCAGTAATCGGAGTGAGTATGCTCTCTTAGTACTAATTTAGATGACATAGTATTCAAGTGCTCATTAGCTACATCTATTTGCGAGAGAAACATTTTTTCAGCTAATTCATCCATTTTTGGCAGTTTTGCATACCTACCAAGCGAAATAATATCGGTTGGTCGAAACTCAATAACCGAAGGGTTAATTGTGAGTGTTGTTGTTGGATGCACTTCACTAATCAAGAAAGTGTTGGGCATAGCTGAGATACATTTCGAAAGGACAGTTCCACCGCTACAAGCAAAATGATGTATCGACCTAATGACGTTTTCATTAGCCTGTCTTTTTCCGAGAGCATTTTCACAACGAGAAAGGAGGCTTTGAGCATCAACAAGACTACTAGTTTTTAAAGCAACTGAACTCTTAACGACTTTTTCACTACCCTCCAGTAGAGATAAGGCTTCATCTATCTCTATCCTCAGCTTTTTGAAATTATCCACTTCCCTATCCACGCTGTTCTTCTATTAACTCAGGATATTTTTTCTCTAACTCGTAATAGAATTGTGAAGCATGCTGCAATTTTGCATAGAGCTCGTTTACCAATTCTGTAAGCTCAGTTTCATCTTTGGCTTTCTTAGCATAACTATCTCTTAAGGCGTCTAAATCCGCTTGCAACTTTAAATTCAACTTACTTGTGAGTTCTAATGCAGCAACCTGCTTTTTCTCCGAATTTTGAACATACTCAATTTTTTCAAGTAGCTCCTTTCGCTGCTTATCTCTTTCTGAGCATACAGTTTCTAATGCTTGCCTCTGAAGCTCTAATTCATGGTTGAGTGAAGCTTTAGTCTCTTCAAAGCGCTGCCTTTCTGTGTGCATACCCTGTTCAACTTGCTGCAGTTCATTGCCTAACTGCTTTTGCTTCTCTTCAGCTTCTTGCTTAGCGGTTTGCAGTTGTTGCTTAGTCTGCTGTAACTCTTCG
>TARA_R110002051_G_scaffold48032_1_pt1 | contig 11191 bp, 9 predicted proteins | sample TARA_R110002051 | Tara Oceans TARA_R110002051 (sample SAMEA4397023) | marine metagenome | biome: Polar Biome; feature: [MES] marine water layer (ENVO:01000295) within the mesopelagic zone...; material: water (ENVO:00002006), including particulate matter (ENVO:01000060) such as......
TGCGGCGCCTAATATTAGCACCCAACTTGCAAACCAGCGCGTGAAATCGACAGCTGCAACGGTTGCTAACGCGCTGAAAGAAGCTAAGGTGGAGAGTATTATCCGCCGTCAGAATATTACTGTTTTATACGATACATCTACGGTTCCTAGTAAAATTGTTCTACAGGCTAATGGTACTAATATATCTAGTTATAACCTGAATAAGCAAAGCGTGGTAACTCAACAAATTAGTCCTTCTACTGTGACTAACATTGTTTTTCGGCCTAATAAGTTAATAGATGGCAGTGCAACAGCAATTTATACCATATGCGATAGCGGCTCTACTAGTGAATCTCCTAAGCAAATTAGTCTTACGAGTATTGCTAATATTCATACTACAAACGCTGGGAGTTGTTAATGAAAAATATTAGCCAGCAACAAGGCGTAGGCTTGGTAGAGGTGTTAGTAGCATTACTATTGTTAGCAGTGGCTGTACTGGGCTTCACAGCTATGCAAATGTCAGCAGTAAAAGCAACAGATGAGAGTCTCATGCGTACCCGAGCACTCACTATAATGCGAGGTGGTGCTGAGATAATGCGCACCAATCCTGATGGTATCAGTGCTTTTAAAACAGCTATAAACGGTACAGCTGACTCAGTTACTATCGATGGTACTAGTATTACAAAAGATAGCTGTATAAAAAACACAAATACCGTACCAGTAGCTGCTGATAGTTGTACGCTTGCGCAGCTTGCGACTCGCGATGGTCTATTGATTAGATCGTATGCACGTACGAATGATATTACGATTGGTTTAGTGCCAAATGGCTGTCCTGGTACATCAGGTAACCAAGAGCGTCAATGTTTTGTTGCTAGTTGGGGTGACACAACGACAGCATTAGACAATAGCTCATCGACCGCTTGTGCCAATGCAGACGGTACTTATAAGAATGGTGCAGAGTGCTTTATTATGGAGGCTTACTGATGATATCGAAATATGTACATAGGCATAATCATCAACAAGGCTTTACGTTAATAGAGCTTATGATTTCATTGATATTAGGTTTACTAGTGTCAGCTGCTGTGATGCAAATCTATTTAATCAATGTTAAGACCAGTAGTATTCAATCTAGTGGTAGTGAATTACAAGATGCAAGTATATTTGGGCTACAACAATTAGAAAAGAAATTACGTATAGCGAATTTAGGTAATCCAACAACGCAGATTACGAGTACGACGGTAAATGGTGGTATTGTCTTGACTGCTGCCAATCTTGGTATAACAACAGCTTATGCTAATACTGGCTACCTGACAAGACGTGAAGGTGATAGCGCCAGTGGTACGAATGGATGGACGGGGATTTCTAATACAAACGTTAATAGTGATCAATTAACCATACAATATACCAATACAACAGGTAGTGTCATGAGTGATTGTGAAGGTGCTGATGCTGCTGTTAATGATATTGTGGTAGAGCGATATTTTTTGCGTAGAGCAACAGGTGATACTAGCAGCGGTAATATAAAAAACCTAGTACTAGCCTGTGATGCAGGCAGGGTTAGTCCAACCGGTGGCGGGATACTCACCGTTGGTACAGCATCAGATTCTCGTAATTTTGGTACAGCTGGTCAAGAGTTCATTATCAATGTTGATCAGTTCAAAGTTTTATTAGGTACAAAGTCATCAGCCGCCGCCAGTGCAGGTCAAATGATGTATCTACCAAGCAGCTCATATTTATTGATGGCGACAAAGCCGTCAATAACAGCTGTGAAGATAGGTCTTATAGTCCATGGTACGACACCTATCATAGGTAGTAATGACCAATCTTCATTTACCTTACTGGGCCAAAGTAATAGTTTGAAGACAGACACTACTCGCCAACAGCAAGTGCGTACAAGTTATGAATCTACAACACTATTACGTAATGCACGAGTGATTGATGTTGATACTAGCTTAACTCCTTAAGACTTATTAGGATAATTTGAAATGAGCAACCACTATCGTTTGTCACATTCTTTAGACCAAGGAAAGAAAAGTGGTCAAATATATTCTAATGGAGAGCGTGGGGCAACATTGATCGTGGTGCTATTGTTTTTAGTTCTCATTATGCTAGCGGGTGCGATAGCAGTCAGACAAAGTAATACCGATTTAAAAATTGCAACGAGCGATCAAATCAATACAGTTTTATTACAGTCATCCGATAGTGCTAACCAGAAGCTAGAAATGATGGTCAATGGTAGTCCGAGCTCTGAGGAATACCGCGATGTAACGAGTGCAGCAGGGGTTTTCGGTCATTTTCTACTGAATCCTGATAATGCGACTAACGAGTTTATCTATTGTTTCAACCCTCGCACCAAAAAATATCTCGCTGCAAATGCTTCTGTGAAAAAATCAACTGGCGGGTACTGGAGTAGTTTAAGTGGTGGATTTTGTGATTATGCCAATGCCAATGATTACACCAGCGCTAGACAGACAGTCATGACGCAAATGAGTGTTACCGTTACACCTACCAATCCCAATGCACCTGTGTTTGAGCATATGGTTATTGGTAAAGAGGTACAAGATAGAACCAGTAAACGTTACCAGTTTGACGTTCGAGCCTCTTCTGCTCTACCAGCTTATAAGGAACCGAAAGTAGGTAGCGACAAGTGTTTTGAACAAACCAGTATCAATGCAAATGTAGCTACTGGCAAAAAGTCTCTAAGCGATTGTATGTTGGCTGCGTCTACACCAAGCAAAATGCTATATGAGCAAGTAGATGTAGAAAATACGTCTTCATCTACCCTATGTATACCATATGGTAAAGGCACACTTTCATCAAAATGCATACTTTCAGCAACCCCATAGTCTGCTGATTAATTACGCTAATTACGCTAATTTCATAAAGGATAGATGTCATGAAACGACTTGCCAACGTATCAAAAATCATGAGAACAAGTACGTTACCACTGAAGTATTTAGTCGTTGTAATGGCATCTATGGTTGCAGTGCCAATATCGCAGGCTGATGTGGCAAACAAAAAAATTGGCGACTTAGAAATTTATAAAGCAGCTGAAGGTGGCAAGATTACTGTTACCATGATGCTAGATACATCAGGTAGTATGGATGCCAGTGTGACTACAGCAGCATGTGATTTGCCATCAGATGTCTCTTCTCAAGAAGTAGATACAGAGGACTCAACTACCACTCCTAAATATACTAGAAAGTTTTGTAAAACTGGGGGTAACAATAATACTAAGATCTATTTCTATGAGTATAAAAGCAACAATAGTAAGTGGGAGAGCTGTGGTATCAACGGTAGTTCTGACAAGCAAGATTGTAAAGGTAGTCCTATCAACCCTCCTTCAACTGACGGTTATCAGATTGAAACATCCGGTAAGAGCAAATATTACTACAAAACTGGCACTGGTTCCGGTAAGTTCTATGATCGTCTTACTCGCTTAAAAGATGCGATTTTTGAATTGATGGATGATACTGATCTAGATTCCAAAAAAGTAGCCATCGGTATTGGACAATTTTCTTCTCAAAGCGATAAAGCTAATACATATGATGGTGGAGACGGTAGCAGTGGTAAAATTTTAGTACCAGCAGCATTAATGACTTCCACACAACGAGATGAAATCAGAGCAGCAGTTGCAAAACTAAGAGGTGAGAACGGTACACCAACAGCCAATGCCTATGCAGAAGCAGGGGCTTATATGCTTGGCAACACTACTAGCACTACGATAACGACACCAAGGGAAGAGTATGTCGGTTTTAATAATTATAGATACTATCAATGTGCGGCATGGAGGGGTATAAATTGTGTGAGCTATTTCACTAGTGACTCTAGATCTATTACCAATACTTTCGGTTATACATCTGCAGCTTGTGGTGCTTATACCAGTGGTACTTGCTTATCACGTAATAAAATTCAGAGTGCTAAAGACTGGGGATTTAGTGGTTTTGACAAATCTGTAAATAGCTCTAAATCTGGTTCTAACTATGTGAGTCCATTGTCATCGAATAATGCCACTTGTGATGGACGCGGTATTTACTTCTTAACAGATGGTGAACCGAACAGTTCTCCAGCACCATTACCTATGATGCAGTCTGCACTAGGGGCAAAAGGAGCTTTATTTGGTTTACCTACATCAGGCACGCTTCCGAAAGGTAGCGATACTGTTGGAAGCGGTATGCCAGAAGTAGGGGCGTTTGCCAAAGCTTTGCGCAGTCCAACATTAAATCCATTAGGCGCACAAATGGATATCTTGACTGCTGTGGTTGGGTTTGGATCAGTATTCAATGTAGATAGAGTCGCTGATGAAGCCAAACCTAATCCTGAAGATCGAATAATCCGTAAGCTGACTTACACAAACTCCAAAGGGGAAGAGAAAGAAGGTGAGTTTTATAATTGTGCGAAGATTACAGCCCTAGATGCAAGAAATGCCTGTAATTGGGGTGCAAAATCACACCCAGAATTACCAAACGTCGGTACGTTTGGTGAGGGCGGATTTTATGCTGCTCAAACAACAGAAGATGTGGTAAACAGTGTCCTATCTTTTGTAAAGGATTTGGATCAGAGCTTACCCTCAACGCCATCTGGTACCATCATTATACCTAATGACCCTTATCGCGCAGATAGCCAGCTTGCAGTTGCTTATTACCCTACTTTGCAACCAACAGTAGCTAGTAATGATGTCATTTGGAAAGGCAATATGAAAAAATATAGCCTGAATGAAGGGACATTATATGGCAAAGACAATAAGAAGTTATTTAAGAATGTAAAAGGGGAGTTAAACGAAACGGCACAAGACTTGTGGTCAGATAAAGATTACAACAACGCTAATGACAAAGTTGAGTCGGGCGGTTTTTACGCACGATTGAATACACCAGCTACAGGTATAGCTTCTGTTCGAACTTTATATGTAGAAGACTGGAAAAGTACAACAGATCAAGCAACCAAACTAAGAAAAGTCAGTGTGAATGGTGCGGGTAAGTTCACACTAGATGGTAACCCTTTGTCTAATACTAATCAGTTCAATGATACAAGTACTTATTCTGAGACCACTTTAAGAAAGCTATTAAACTTTTTAGGTTTTGATAACCTTCCGAGCACAGCGACAGCAGTTAAAGATATGACGTTGACATCAACTAATGTCACGGCAGCAGTCAAGGTTGTAGGTGCAACACTGCATTCTACGCCAGCCTCTGTGTCGTATTCTGCTACGCTAGATGATAGTGGTAAAGTAACAGATACACGTGATGATTATGTACTTTTCGGTTCGACAGAGGGCGGTCTACACCTCGTCAATGCAGATAACTATAGTAATGCTGGTGATGGCGGAAAAGAGCGATTTGTATTCATTCCTCGTGAAATACTAAAAGATCCGAATAAGTCCGACGCACTTATCAAAGATCAAACCAAAACCGCTATAGGGTCACCAAACTTTGGTATTGATGCTCCATGGTTGGTAAGTGCTGACTATAAATATGATTTTTCAAATAAACGAGTATCTATCGATACGAGTGATAACAAAGGTATTTATGCATACGGTGGTTTACGTATGGGTGGTGAAGCTTTTTATGGGCTAAACCTTGAAGATAAAGACGCCCCAAGCATATTATTCTCTATTACGCCAGCCACATCAGGCTTTAGTCGTATGGGGCAAATATGGGCGAAGCCTACTAAAGCGAAAATCAAGACCAGTAGCTCAGATACAGGCACAGATGTTCTGATCTTTGGTGGTGGTTATGATATGTGCTATGAGAATGAGGGTTTTCAAGTAGGGTTGGTTGATTCTATATTAGGTGGCTGCGCACTGACAACGTCGGCAAAAGGTAACGCCGTCTATATTATTAATGCTAGAACTGGTGCATTGATATGGTCGGCATCGAGCAACAGTGGTGCCACCAAAGTCGTTAGTGATATGAAAAACAGTATCGTTGGTGGTATTACGACTTTAGATCGTGACAATGATGGTTTTATGGATCATATCTACTTTGCAGATTTAGGCGGACAGTTATTCCGTGCAGACTTCACCAACGCTGGTTTTGTGAAACCAGTAACATCAGGAACAGCTACTCCTGAATCAGGCTTTAGCAATACTCGAGTGACACGTATACTCAAAAGCGCTCATACCACTCTACTTAGCCAAAAATATGCTTATCGTTTTTATGAACGTCCAGTTGTGAGTTTCTACCGTAATTCAACCACAAACACGTTATTTGCATTAGTGAATGTTATTTCAGGGGATCGTAGCTCACCGTTATCTAAAATACGTAATACGACAGCTTATGCTGATCGTCTTTACGGCATCATAGATAGTGATGTGACCAAAGCAAATGATGTTTTTTACGCCAGCAATTTTACGACAGCTAGTAACATCAATGGTCAAAAAGTCGTCGATCTAGCGGACAGCAACTTGGTTCAGTTACCTACAGCAATAGGTACTGGGTCAGCGGCTGGGTATAGTTTAACCCAAAAGAATAATGTCATCAGTACGATGCAATCAGGTGCTCAGCGAGGTTGGTACTATTCGCTAACGCGTTTCGATGGCTTCGATAATGTTAGATACACTAAAGGTGTTGGCAAGTCTGAAGTTATTGACAATTTCTTATACACCACAGTGTATAACCCAGATATGAGTTATGGCTCTGCAGATGCTTGTAGCGCTACGATTGTAGGTGGTTCAGAGCGTCAACTATACTGTTTGCCTTATGGTATTTGTCTAGATGATACTTCTAAAAATGGTACAGCTGGATTTGTTAGAGCAGGACAAGGAATACAAGAGTTGACTTTAGGGCCGCGTAGCTCAACGCTATCCAATCAACGTTTGCTTATTGGCACGCAGACATTAGCAGAGCGCCAGACTGGCAGATTAAGCTTTGGGTCTGATGGTAGTAAGAGTAGTAATAGCTTGATAGACGATGTACAAGGTCTAACAAGTGCTGATCAAATATTGGGTAACGGTACTGCACCTGAAATGATATTTTATGAGCGTTTTATTCTACAACCAAAAACTTGGTATGAAGTAGATTAATGAGGCGGGTTTATGAACAGGCAAATGCTCAAAAAACAGACAGGATTTACACTCATTGAGCTGATGGTTGTTGTCTTTATCATTGCTATTTTGGCCGCGATAGCGATACCTTCGTATAGGCAATATGCAGTGCGCAATGCTGAATCACAAGCCCAAGCAACCATGCAGCAGCTAGCAATAGAACTGAACCGTTGGCGAGCCAGTGCCTTAACTTACAAAGGCTTTATACCTAAAAAACTGGCAAGTAACGGTGATATAAGCTATGGGTATGATGCAAGTGATAACAAAACTATCTATGTGCCTAGAGGCAGTAATAGCACAAATTATAGTTACGTGATTACTCTGGTAGATAGTAATACAGGTAATACACTAGCGCCCGCAGGGAATAGTTATTCTACAGCGGGTAGTTCATGGCGTATGTTTGCTATGCCCAATAGTACTGGTATTACTAAAGATGCTAGCGTCATGATGACTAGCAGTACTGGCATACAGTGCAAAAGCAAAGATAGAACCGTTAGCGCAGCTTCTACTAACTGTGGAACAGGTGAAGAGTCTTGGTAGAGTCTATAGAAGCGAAGACTGATATGGTCATATATTGTGATTCACTAGTTAATAAAGAAGTAGATAAGATGACAAATATTGTACATGAGGAAAAATTGAGCAAGTCTCAAAAAAGTACGCAAGGATTTACTCTTGTTGAAATGATGATTGTGGTTGCAATTATTGGCATACTTGCAGCTATTGTGTATCCCAACTACCAGCGTTATGTCGTCAAGACCAAGCGTACTGATATGATGAGTGAGATGTATAACATAGCTTCTGAGATAGAGAGTCGAAAATTGGCACAGGGTGCTTATAGTAATGCGCTTATCACAGGGTTGGGTGGTGACTACCCTAATTATACTGTATCAATTACACCAAATCCCTTAACTGCTAAATGGTCGGTTAGGGCAGTTCCTAAGAACAATACTCAAATGAGTGCGGACGGAAATTTGACTCTTAACTATCAAGGTATTAAGTGTAGAGATAGCGTCTGTAGTACTGGAGACGACTGGAATAAGTAGTAAAGTGGCCAATATGGTTAAGTAATGACGAAAATTGTCAGCTACAACTCTACTAAACTAGGATAAGTTACATAAACTGACAATTTTTAGCAAATGAGTAGCAATATCTACATAGGTTTTTAACTATTACAAGGATAGAGATACTTATTTTGTGCAAATATCAGTAAGGACATATGGTTCAAGACTATAGTTAAATCAAAGATTGTAAGTTGGCACGTTACCTGCAACAATAATAGTAAGAAGGTTAGATGAGGAAGTTAAGTAACTACTCAAACTAACAAACCCTATATCTATGATAGATGGCAGATAGTGATACTAAATAGTGTATCAATCGATTTGTTATCACCTTATTCTAAAGGACGTACTATGAACGCTACTACTCAAAAAGGTTTTACCTTAATCGAACTAATGATCGTTGTTGCTATTATCGGTATTCTAGCTGCGATCGCCATTCCTCAGTATCAGAATTATATCGCTAAGTCACAAGTTAGCCGTGTAATGGGTGAAACTGGCGCAATTAAAACGGCGGTAGAAGACTGTGCAAACGCTGGCAAGCAAACGGGGACTACTGCTGGACCTACGATATGTACTGCAACTGATTTAGGATTAACAAACTCCAACTTGTTGGGTGCGCCAGTTCAAACAACCACTACAGGTGCTGCATCGGCAAAAGTTAATATTGCAGCAGACGGTACAGCTACGATCGAAGGTAAATTCGGTAATAATGCTGCTGCTAATTTAAAAAATGGTACTGCGAAACTTTTACAATGGACGCGTAGTATAGACGGTAGTTGGACATGTACTACAGATGCTGATGCTAAATATGTTCCTGCAGGTTGTACTGCTAGCACTACTGCTCTAACTGCTTTGAGCTAATTATTAGAAAGCACTAGATAGCTAACGTATTTCAAAAAAGCCAAGTAATATACTTGGCTTTTTTTATTCTAATAAATAATAGGTTTATCCTCTAGAAAACTAGTTGTATTCCAAATTAACCTGTTTCAGCTTCCATTTTTTGAAAGATATAAGATGATATTTAAAAAAATTAAAGTTACCGATATGATTACGGTCTCAGTTTTAGTCATTGTGACATTAACAGGTATTTATTTTTATGTTAATTCTCTAGCACGTAACTTACTTTGGTTAAAAACTTACCCAATACGCGCTGAGTTATCAGTGCAACAAACGAGTTGTAGTGATAATAGCCCATCATGGCTAGCAAATATTTTAGAGTATAAGACTCTGTATAATAGCGCTCCATCCAATCAAATTGCCTATATTGATTCAAGTGGTAACTTATATCATTGCGAAAATGGCTATGTGGGCCAATATCCTCTTTTATCAAAGCCTATTACTGAGCATACACGCTTTCGCTATGCCAGTGTCACTAAACTATGGACAGCCGATGCGACTCTACAGCTAGTTAAAGATGGCAAGTTTTCACTAGATACGCCATTGGCTGATATTATTGATGAGATTAATCAGCCCAAAGATGCACGGCTGGCAGACATTACTGTTCGTCAGTTATTAACCCATCGTGCAGGGTTTGATCGTTATAGTATCTTTGGACAAGATATGTTTGGGATCGGTAAAAATATTTGTCCCAAACATTTAGAAGGTTTGAATGATATTGAGCTTGGCTTCGAGCCAGGTAGTAAAACCAGCTATTCTAATTTAGGTTATTGTCTATTAGGTGAAGTAATTAGCCGACTAAATAAAGATAAGTCCTATACAGATATTATTGCACAACAATATAATTTTGCAGATACTAATTTACGCTTTGCATCGAACGCAGCGATGGAGGATGAAGTAACTTATAACTATGTAGAAACAGGTTTAACAGGTCATGCTGATATCTATACGGCCTTTGACTATGAAGGTCTAGCATCTGCTGCTGGTTTATCAGGTAACGCAATAGATTTAGCACAGCAAGCGCACAGCTTGGCTGCCAAACCTATGCCTAATATACTGTCGATAGATCTTCAGTCAGCTTGTGATGTTACGCAGATAGCAGAATGTTATGGCTATGCTATGGTCGCTTATCAGCGCACTCCTCAGTCTACGACTGTCTATTATAGAGATGGTAGTTTGTTGGGGTTATCGTCGTTAGTTGCTATAGATGAAAAAGGTGGCGTCGTAGCATTATTAAGTAATGGAACACCAGATAACGGCGTAGTGGATAATAATAAAGTGAAAATGATGATATATAATCAGTTAGCACAAAGTCAGTGAATTAGCGATAGTTTGATTGGCTATGCTCATTATGGCACGCATTATGCTTGTCAAAGATACAGTATTTTAAAATGAGCTTAAGATGACTACGTACCGCTTTCAAGTTGGCTTTACTCTTATTGAAGTAATGGTGGTTATCGCTATCGTTGGAGTTCTAGCAGCAATTGCGATACCACAGTATCAGGTTCATATTGGTAAAACGCAAGCTATGAGGGTAATAAATGAGGTAGGGCAATTGCGGTTGTCGGTCGAAGAGTGCTTACAAACAGGTAGAACTGTTATTGGGTTAGATACAGATGAGTGTGATCCAAGAGCGTCGTCTTCTAATTTAGTAGTGGGTGGTTCACAAGTGGGCATAGCTTTACCTAATAATACAGGTATGGCACAGATGACAAACCCTTTAACCCTGACTACTAGTATTACTGCGATCGTATCCAATCAAGTTAACCCAAAACTGGCCGGTAAAAAAATAGAATGGTTGCGTACCAGTAGCGGCTCGTGGAGCTGTAGTAGTAACATTGAAGCATTATATCTGCCAAACTCGTGCGTCTACAATGATAGCCTATAACTATTTGTTCAATACAAAAGGACAACGTATTCTCTAAGCAACAAAAAACCACCTAACAGCATATCGCCATTAGGTGGTTTTTTATTGGCTCACTATATTGAATTGTCTTAGCCTATCGTTTATCTTTCTAAATACTGAATCTTACCTTCTACGCCATCCCACTTTGCGGCTTCTGGCATTTGTTCTTTCATCTCAGTGATATTCGGCCATTTTTGTGCCAGCTCTTCATTTAGCTGGGTAAACATTTCTTGGTCTTTCGGTACTTCATCTTCCGAGAAGATAGCATTGGCCGGACATTCAGGCTCGCATAGCGCGCAGTCGATGCAC
>TARA_R110002051_G_scaffold161180_2_pt1 | contig 11190 bp, 11 predicted proteins | sample TARA_R110002051 | Tara Oceans TARA_R110002051 (sample SAMEA4397023) | marine metagenome | biome: Polar Biome; feature: [MES] marine water layer (ENVO:01000295) within the mesopelagic zone...; material: water (ENVO:00002006), including particulate matter (ENVO:01000060) such...
GGAAAAAGAGGATAACCTGATTGAAAAAAAAAGTTTATGTAACAAATCCGATAATCATATTAAGTAACTTAAAGGTAAAAATTGAGTATTGGTATTTCATTTTAAAAAATATTTAGTAGGAGTGGATTCCTGCCTTCGCATTAATGACAGATTAAAACGGCACATCATCATCATCGTTTAAAGAACTACCAAATGCCTGGTCTGGGCTTGCTTTAAAATTATCTGATTTAAAGGTGTCATCATTTGCCGCTGCATTCATTTTAGAATGGAATTCGAAAGGCGAATCGAAATCATCTAAATTATCAAACTTACCTAAATGCCCGATGAATTTTAAACGGATATTCTCCAAACCACCGTTACGGTGTTTTGCTATTATAAACTCTGCTTGTCCTTCTGTTGGCGAACGCTCTTCATCATCCCACTCGTCAATCTTATAGTATTCTGGCCGGTAAATAAAACTCACAATATCAGCATCCTGCTCAATAGCTCCCGATTCACGTAAATCTGATAATAACGGGCGTTTACTTCCACCACGTGTTTCAACAGCACGCGATAATTGTGAAAGGGCAATTACAGGAATACTCAACTCTTTTGCCAAGGCTTTTAAGTTTCTGGAAATCATGGAGATTTCTTGTTCACGGTTTCCACCATGGCTACTACCACCTGTCATTAATTGTAAATAATCTACCATGATAAGCTTGATACCATGTTGGGAAGATAAACGTCGTGCCTTTGCACGCAAATCGAAAATGGAAAGTGATGGTGTATCATCAATAAAAAGCGGGGCTTTTTCTAGGCTTTTTACTTTTACATTAAGTTGCTCCCACTCATGTTTTTCAAGTTTACCGGTTCTTAATTTTTCAGAAGATAATCCAGTTTCACTAGAAATTAAACGGGTAATTAATTGCACTGATGCCATCTCCAAAGAGAAAAATGCTACTGGAACATTATGATTAACCGCTATATTTCTAGCCATAGATAAGGTTAATGCCGTTTTACCCATACCAGGACGTGCGGCAACAATAATTAAATCGGATGGTTGCCAACCCGAAGTTAATTTATCAAGTTTGGTAAACCCTGAAGGAATACCACTCATACCTTCTTTATTAGAAATTTCTTCAATTTTCTTTTTGGCCTGAATTACTAAATCTTGAGCTGTTTCACTCGATTTTTTTATATTTCCTTGAGTTACTTCATATAATTTTGCTTCAGCCTTATCTAATAAATCGAATACATCTTTAGTTTCATCATAAGAATCTTCAATAATTTCACTTGAAATTTTTATTAAACTACGTTGAATAAATTTTTGTAAAATAATACGTGCATGAAACTCAATATGTGCTGAAGACGATACTTTTTGAGTTAAGGAAATGAGGTAGAAATCACCACCTGCTAATTCTAATTTTGAATTCTTCTTTAATTGTGTAGAAACGGTTAATAAGTCTACCGGTTCACTGTTTTCGAATAAATGAAAAATAGCTTCAAAAATATGCTGGTGTGCTTCTTTGTAAAACGCTTCTGGGCTTAAAATGTCGATAACCTCATCAACTCCCTTTTTATCAATCATCATTGCCCCTAAAACAACTTCCTCTAAATCAAGGGCTTGAGGTGGTATTTTTCCTTTTTCAAGACTAATAATAGTGCTTTTATCTACTTTGTATCCTTGAACTGGGTTTGGTTGTTTCATAGCTACGAAAGTAATTAAAATTGAAGGTTTTTTAAAGGTTATATGGATTCCGATTATTAACTGGTCGTTAACAATTTAACTGTTGATAACTTACAAATATTGTGAACACCCATAAAAAAATATGAACTTTAAAACTCCAGATTTTACTATAGTATGATTTTAAATGGTTTATCCTTTATAAACTCCCATTTGAGCATATTTATCCATACGTTGAGAAACCAATTCTTTTGGTGATAAGTTTTTAAGAGCCTCATAATGTTTGGTAATCGCATTACTAACCGATAAAAATGTTTTTGTTCTGTCTCTATGCGCACCACCAAGCGGTTCTTTTATAATTTCATCAACCAACTTTAGTTTTTTCATATCTGGTGCGGTTAACTTTAAAGCTTCAGCAGCCTGTTCCTTATACTCCCAACTGCGCCATAAAATAGATGAACATGACTCCGGAGATATTACAGAATACCACGTATTTTCCAACATCAATACTTTATCCCCGACACCAATACCCAATGCACCACCAGATGCTCCTTCTCCAACTATAATAGTAATTATTGGAACTTTTAGGCGTGTCATTTCTAAAATATTTCTTGCAATGGCTTCGCCTTGTCCGCGTTCTTCAGCCTCTAAACCAGGATATGCACCCGGTGTATCAAGAAGCGTCACTACAGGGATTCCAAATTTTTCGGCAGACTTCATTAATCGTAATGCTTTACGGTATCCTTCGGGGTTTGCCATTCCAAAATTTCTGTATTGACGTGTTTTGGTATTATACCCTTTTTGCTGCCCAATAAACATATAACTTTGGTCGCCAATTTTACCTAAACCACCAATCATAGCCTTGTCGTCCTTAAAGCTTCTATCGCCATGTAATTCTAAAAAAGAATCGCCACAAAGTGCTTTAATATAATCTAAAGTATAAGGTCTTTCAGGGTGACGCGACATTTGTACACGTTGCCATGGGGTTAGGTTTTTATATATATCTTTTTGTGCTGCTTTAAGCTTCTCTTCAATTTGGGCACAGGTTTCAGTAACATCAACTTCACTTTCCTCTCCAATAACTTTACATTTTTGGAGCTGCTCTTCAAGTTCTTTTATAGGGAGTTCAAATTCTAAGTATTCCATAAGAATTTTAATTTAATGTCGGTTACATTTTGGTTAGTGTGCAAATATAAAAACTTTAATTTGCATTGGCTATTAAGAACGTTTTCTTTTTAGTAATCTACTGTTTTTTAATAGGCCGTTTAATAAAACGGTAGCTAAAATTATTGTAGCTCCGTAATAAAAATTAGCACTCATTTTTTCGGTTTCAGGAAACAAAAAAATAGCCATAATAATACCGTAAACAGGTTCTAAGTTATAGGTTAAAACTACCGTATATGGACTAATCAGCTTCATTACATAAACTGAGGCTATAAATGCATAAGCGGTGCATATTGATGCTAAAATAAAAAGATATCCAAAGTCTGATTGACTCAAACTAAAAAAATCAAGCGAGAAGCCCTCTCCAAAAAATAATATGTAAAGTGATATAAAGATTACGCCGCTTAAAAATTCATAAAATGAAATTACTGTGGCCGTATGTTGCTTTAAAAACCGTCCATTCAATACGGCGAATAATGAGGAGAAAAAAGCTGATGAAATTCCTAAAAGGATCCCAGTAAGGTATTTTATTTCACTTTGTGTAATTATAAAAACACCTATTATAACAATAACTCCAAAAACAATTTCGTACCAAATAATAGTACGCTTATAAATGATAGGTTCTATAAAAGATGCAAAAAATGCTCCCGTGGAAAACATGGCTAAAGCAATGGATATATTAGCTTCATCTATAGCTCCAAAAAAAGTGATCCAATGTAAAGCAATAATTATTCCTGCTATTGAAAGTCTTAAAATAGCTTTTGGAGTGATCTTGATTCCAACCTTAGCTATTTTAATATAAATAAACATTAAAACTGCGGCAATAACCATTCTATACCAAACTAGTGGAATGGCCGTTATTGTGATAAGTTCTCCTAAAATTGCTGTAAAGCCTGCAATAAAAACTAGAAAGTGAAGGTGGAGATAATTTTTTATTTTAACGTTTGGCATTATACAACATATAAGCTGCTAAAATACCAAAAATGATATTGGGAAACCACACTGCAATTAATGGTGAAAAATCAGATTGTTCAGCCATAACTCCGAAAATTTTATCGAAAAACACAAATACCATAGCAATACAAATGCCTATTGCTAGATTAACACCCATACCCCCTCTACGCTTTTTAGAGGATACCGCAACTGCAATGATAGTTAAAATGAAAACCGAAACTGGCAAGCTCCATTTTCTATATAAAACCAATTGAAAACGCCCCACATTGGAAGAACCACGAGCTTCTTCCTTAGCTATAAATTGTTTTAAATCGCCATACATTTTTGTTTCTGCAGCATAAATAACAGGGATAAGATCGTCAACTTGAAAATCAAACATTGTATCTTTTTTCTTTATTATTTCTAATTCATCTTCATTTTGACCAACATAGCGCTTTGTGTAATTGGTTAACTCGTATGTTGATGTGGAATCGGTTTCTATGTACTTAATATTATCCGCTGTAATTTTGAAAATCAGTTCATTTTCATCAAAATGCTCTAAGGTAAAATCACTTCCTCTATTGTTTTTAATATCAAATCTACTTACATAAATAATTTCGTTATCATTAATTTGCCTAAATACATTTGTGTTCTCAACAGCACTTCTTCCCTTTTTTAAATATTTATAACTAAAATCGTTAAAGCCTTCGCTTGCTTTTGGAGCCATATATAAACCGAGTATAATTGATAGTATGCCAACTATGGTTGCACCAATCATGTAAGGTCTTAAAAAACGCGTAAAGGACACTCCTGAACTTAAAAAGGCAATAATCTCTGTGTTGTTTGCCAGTTTTGAGGTAAACCAAATAACTGACAGAAATAAAAACAATGGAAATAAAAGATGTGCAAAATAGATGGTGAAATCATAAAAATACCAAAGTACTTCTCCTATTGGGACTTCATTCTCAAGAATCTTCCCTATTTTTTCTGCTAGATGCACCGTTATACCAATAGGTATAAATAGCAATAGCATCATAAAAAATGTGAATAGATAACGCTTTAATATGTACCAGTCTAGTATTTTCATTTTTCCTCTCCCAACCTCTCCGAAGGAGAGGGGCTATTCTATTTTTAAATTTTATTCAATAAGAAAGAAAAGAGATAAAAGAAAAAAGATGCGCTCAGTATTTACACTAATTTTCTTTGTTCTATTTTCTATACTCTAAATTCTTTTTTATAAACGATTATCCATTTGTTTTACCATTTGGTCTTTCCAGGTTTTAAAGTCTCCTGCTAATATATGTTTTCTTGCTTCCCGAACCAACCACAAATAAAAGCCCAAATTGTGTATGGTTGCTATTTGTTTACCTAACAACTCATTAACTGTAAATAAATGCCTTAAATACGCTTTACTGTACTCGGTATCTACAAAAGTAATTCCCATCTCATCGATGGGGGAAAAATCTTCAGCCCATTTTAAATTTTTAATATTTATAGAACCGTTTGCCGTAAATAGCATACCATTTCTGGCATTTCGGGTTGGCATCACACAATCAAACATATCTACTCCTAACGCAATATTTTCTAAAATATTGATTGGTGTACCTACGCCCATTAAATATCTTGGTTTGTCCTCTGGTAAAATTGAACAAACCACATCGGTCATAGCATACATTTCTTCGGCAGGCTCCCCTACTGATAAGCCACCAATAGCGTTTCCGACAGCGTTGGAATTCGCTATATATTCAGCGGATTGTTTTCGTAAATCTTTATAAGTGCTTCCTTGAACTATTGGAAAAAATGCTTGATTATAGCCATATTTTAATGGTGTTTTCTCTAAATGATTGATGCATCTATCTAACCAACGATGCGTCATGTGCATGGAGCGTTTTGCATAATTATAGTCACAAGGGTATGGTGTGCATTCATCAAAAGCCATAATAATGTCAGCACCAATGGTTCGTTGAATTTCCATAACATTTTCTGGAGTAAATGTGTGGTAACTGCCATCAATATGCGATTTAAACTTTACACCTTCCTCTTTTATCTTTCTGTTGGCAGAAAGCGAATATACCTGATAACCTCCAGAATCAGTCAATAAATTCCTATCCCAATTCATGAACTTATGAAGTCCGCCAGCCTTTTCTAAAACATGTGTTTGAGGTCTTAAATACAAATGATAGGTGTTTCCTAATATAATATCTGGATTAATGTCATCTTTCAATTCACGCTGATGCACACCTTTTACAGTAGCGACTGTACCCACAGGCATAAAAATAGGCGTTTCTATTACACCATGATCCGTTGTTATTTTTCCTGCTCTTGCTTTACTCTGAGGATCTTTAGCTTTTAATTCAAATTTCATCTATATCACCGTATGAGTTGGCAAACCTACATATTTTTTTATTTTCTGAATTCATTTTAACAAGAATTATGGAAGATAAATTTTTAACAATATGAATTTTGAATCATACTATTTTTGGTTTGGCAACGTTTTTGATATTGTTAATCAAATCTTAAAAACGAATATTATGAAAAGTTTAAAAAACATTCAACAACACTTTAAAAATCATGGTGGCGTGGGTAAAAATCTATTTTTTTTATTAGCAATTGCTATTATTATTCCAACAACGGCTATTGCTCAAACAGTAGAAGGCATTGGCTTAAAAGCTGGGTTAAACTACAATGGTAATGGCGATTATTTTGAATCTATTGGTGCAAATGCAGAAAATCCAGATAGAAATGTAGGCTATCATATCGGATTATTCGGAAAAATTGGAGATCAAGTTTATTTTAGACCAGAGTTGGTTTACACCAGTACGAAAAGTGACTATGACAATGATAGTTTTAAAATGCAAAAACTAGATGCCCCTTTATTGGTAGGACTGAAAGTTTTAGGGCCTCTTAGTGTTTTTGGCGGGCCATCGCTTCAATATATTTTAGATTCAGAATTTGATGGTATTGCAATAAATGATGTGGAAAACGACTTTTCAGTAGGACTAAATTTTGGGATAGGTTTTAACCTGAATAAATTAGGGATTGATTTACGCTACGAACGCGGATTTAGCGATAATGAAGCTACTTTTATAGACAATAATGGGATTGGTACGAGTAGATTGGATACGCGCCCCGATCAATTAATTTTAAGTTTATCATTAATTTTATAAACACCTCCTGTATAAAACAAAAAAGACCTTGCAAATACAAGGTCTTTTTTGTTTTATATTTTAGATTCCGTTTCGGTAGCATCTAGATATTTAGGAATGCCATTTGCACCAATATCATTTGTAGGATCACCATCGCCATCAATATCCTCGTTTATTGTTAAAACACCGTCGTTATCATCATCGGTATCTATATAATCATATATAGGAAAAGTGTTACCGAAACGATCAGATGTAAAATCATTATCTGTATTATCCAATAACTCTCCATCTCCATCAATATCTTCTAAGTAAGAAGGCACACCATCGCCATCATGATCATTTACTTCTGTTTGTAATAATTCAAACTTAAAAATTATTGGTGTGTAAGCTGAAATTCCAGTAGTGCCACTAGAAAAATAAGCTAAACCTGAAGGAATAAACATAACGCCCAAACCATGGTTCATATAGTCTACTGTTCCATCTGTTCCATCAACAAAAGATTCGGCAGTATTAAAAGTGGGCAAAACTTTACGCCATCCAGGAATTAATCCAAAAGTATTTACACCATCTCCAACAAGATCAAAATCAACAGGAGTAACTGCACTATCAAAAATAGAATTATCTAATAAAAAGCCTTCATATCTAACTCTGACTTTATCAGGAAAATTAGGAGAATCGGCACCACCACCTTGGTTTAATCTTAAAAAATAAATTTCATATTCAGTGTCCGCAAAATCCACTATTTTTGTTTCAACACCATAATCGGGGTCGCTTAACAGTTTATTTTGATCGGGGTTGGGTATATCTCCATCCAACGGACTGATATCTATGTCTTCTAAACTGGGGTTTTCATTTGATTCTAACTCACCATAATTATAGTAATGATTGTTGAGATAAGTCATCAAAGCTGCTTTATCTTCAATTTGTTGTTCTGTTCTATCCCTAATTTCAATAGGTGTAATGTCACCGCCGCCATCATCTTTTTTACAAGAGAAATTTATTAGTATTACTAAAAAAAATACTATACTTAATCTTCCAAATTTCATTTCACAACTTTTATTCTGCATTAATGCTTATTTTTGAGGTCGCAAGATACAATTTTAATATATTCTTGCACAATAACATTAACGTAGTTTTCACAATAATTGTATGCGTATAGATAAGTATTTATGGTGTGTTAGGTATTACAAGACCCGAACATTAGCCACCACTGCTTGTAAAAAAGGACAGGTGCGAATAAATAATGAAATTGCTAAACCTAGTAGGGAAATTTATCCACAAGACACTATTGGGTTACGAAAAAATCAAATTAACTATAAACTAAAAGTTAATGATATCCCAGAAAGTAGAGTTGGCGCTAAATTAGTTGATTTATACCGAACAGATATTACACCCAAGGAGCAGTTTGAAGCACAAGAACTTTTAAAATATTCTAAAGATTACTATAGAAAAAAAGGCGTTGGCAGACCTACCAAAAAAGATAGAAGGGACATTGATGATTTTACTGATGAAACATCTACTGATGATTTCTAATTGAAAAGAATTTAGATGAAGATGTTAAATCTGACATTAAAAAAATGACAATGAACAGATAAAAATGAGTAATTTTATATTTTGCCCCACCCGGAATTGCGAAAAGGCAATTCCGACCTCCCCCAAGGGGAGGTAAAATTAGGAAACACCGAGGCAAAGCCATCGGGGAATTATTTAGATTAAAACATGACCAAATGACTGTTATGAATAATATTATACTAAACCACAACGAGATTAATCATAAAATAAGACGTATTGCTTTTCAGATTTATGAAAGTAATGTAGATGAAAAAGAGGTTGTTTTAGCTGGTATTGATAGTAATGGTTATATTCTTGCCAAAAAATTAAAGACTGTTTTACAAAAAATATCCGATATTAATCCTTTGCTTTGTAAGGTGACCATTGACAAAAAAAATCCAGGACAAGGGATAAAAACTTCCATTTCTGCTGAAGATTATAAAAATAAGTCTTTGGTTTTAGTTGATGATGTTTTAAATTCTGGAACCACATTAATTTATGGTGTAAAACACTTTTTAGATGTGCCATTAAAACAATTTAAAACTGCTGTTTTGGTAAATAGAAATCATAAAAAATATCCTGTAAAAGCAGATTTCAAAGGTATTTCATTATCCACATCATTGCACGAGCACGTAGAAGTTGTTTTAGAAGGTAAAAATTATGAGGTGTTTTTAGAATAATTGAAAAATCAGTTCCTCAATGATATCATTTTCTTTTTTGTTATCTGTTGAAATTGTTACTTGAGCTTGACTATAAAATGGAGTGCGCTCAAAAAGGTGCTTCCCTATAAATTCAATAAGTAATTCATCTGTTTCTATATGAGCAATTAAAGGACGCTTACTTTTTTCTATTTTTAATCTTTCAACTAAAGTTGGTATTGACGCTTTTAAATAAATACTTATTGCATTTTTAGCGTCCAAAATAGCTTGCATATTACTGCTGTAGCAAGGTGTTCCACCTCCTAATGATAAAACCAAATTGTTTTTACTACTTAAAATGCCTTTTAGGTAATTTGTTTCTATATGTCTAAAATAAATTTCACCCTTGGTTTCAAAAATATCCTTAATAGAATTTTTTTCTTTTTCCTCAATGTAATCGTCCAAATCAATAAAATTATAATTCAGTTTAGTCGCCAAAACTTTTCCCAAAGTTGACTTTCCAGAAGCCATATACCCAATTAAAACTAGAATCATTTTTTTGCTATAAATTGATTATTAAAACCATAGGTTTCAACGATACAAAAAAACAAAAATTTATTCAAAAAAAGTATGGTTTTATTAATTAAACATTTTATATTTGCACCCGCTAACGGCAATACGTTAGCATTTTTAATTAATGACCTGGTAGCTCAGTTGGTAGAGCATCTCCCTTTTAAGGAGAGGGTCCTGGGTTCGAGCCCCAGCCCGGTCACAAGAACCACTTCAAAATTATTCAAAAAGCCTGAAAACGTATTGTTTTCAGGCTTTTTCGTTTTTCTTAATACCAATTGATATCAAATAATAGCATTAAAAAGGTGCGTAATTCGGTGCGTGTCTATTAAAAATAAAAACACGCACCGATTAGGTGTTAAAATATTGACTTTTAATGTTTTATAATTTTATTATTTTAAAAAAAATTGTAAATTAATAACTAAAATATACCCAATCATGGATAATAGACTTTCAATTTTGTTTTTCCCTAAAGGTGATAGCCGAAGTAAAGATGGAAAAACTTCTATTTATTTAAGAATTACGGTAAATGGTAAACGCTGTGAGATAAGTATAAAGCGAAAAATTGATTCAGCTAAATGGAATTCAATTTCTAGCAGGTTAAAAGGAAATGACGAAGAAGCTTACCAGATTAACAAATATATTAATGGCATACGTACTAAGCTCTACGGAATTCAAGAAAATTTTATACTTGAAAACAAGCCCTTTACAGCTCTAATGATTAAAAATAAATATTTAAACAAACAAGATGCAAGAAAAACGCTTTTGAAAATTTTCATTGAACATAATGACCAAATAGAAAAGTTAGTTGGTAAAAGCTATTCTTCAGGATGTTACAAACGATATGTCAGAACTTGTAACCACTTAAAGCACTACATCCAAAAAGAATATTATATGGATGATATATTTGTTCAAGAGATAGATTTAAAATTCATCAATGGTTTTGAGTACTATTTAAAAGTAAAAAACATAGGCAATCAAAACACGATTACGAAATACTTAACCAATTTAAAAAAAATTACAAGAATTGCTTATGCAAACGACTGGATTAGTAAAGATCCTTTTTTTCATTGGAAAGCAAAATGGAAAACTGTAGAACGTGATTTTTTAAGTGAATTAGATATACAAAAATTGATAAAAAAAGACCTTCCTGTTCCGCGCTTATTTTTAGTTAAAGATATATTCCTTTTTTGTTGCTTTACTGGATTAGCATATGTTGATGTCCAAAAGCTTTCTCAAAATGATATAGTAATTGGTATTGATGGAGAACGCTGGATTAAAACTAAAAGAACAAAAACAGATACTAGAAGCAATATTCCCATATTACCAACAGCAGAAGTTATCTTAGAAAAATATAAAGGACATCCAAATATTATTGATAGTGATAAAGTTCTGCCTGTTCTTAGCAATCAAAAAATGAATGCTTATTTAAAAGAGATAGCAGATTTATGTGGTATAAATAAAAACTTAACGTTTCATTTGGCTCGACATACGTTTGCTACAACTGTAACTCTTACAAATGGGG
>TARA_R110002051_G_scaffold28_6_pt1 | contig 11190 bp, 5 predicted proteins | sample TARA_R110002051 | Tara Oceans TARA_R110002051 (sample SAMEA4397023) | marine metagenome | biome: Polar Biome; feature: [MES] marine water layer (ENVO:01000295) within the mesopelagic zone...; material: water (ENVO:00002006), including particulate matter (ENVO:01000060) such as......
CAGTTGTTGTAAGATTAACTCAGTAGCACATAATACTTGTTACAGACATCAAGTTTATGATACTACAGAAATGGTTAAGGCGTATTTAGGATTGCCTGAGGAACAAGTAAGTTCTTCATTCCAATCTCGTTTGGCAGGGGACCCTTGGTTAAAGCCTTATACAGATTTTGAATTTGTACGTTTGGCCAAAGAAGGCAAAAAACGGTTAGCAGTTATTACTCCTGCTTTTGTTAGTGATTGCCTAGAGACTCTTGAGGAAATTGCTATGGAGGGAAAAGAACAGTTTATGGAAGCTGGTGGTGAGAATTATAAGCACATACCTTGTATGAACGATAATGAAGCATGGGTGAAGGTTATGGCCAAATGGGTAAATGAGTGGGAGGCAACAGGGGTTTTGGCTGTTACGCCAAGCACTTAAAATGAGCAAATAGTAAACTCTTAGAAAATCACTGCTATGAAAATCGAAGAAATTGAAGCATCATTATTGCCATTAAAAGAGCAATTGCGTAAACATGAGTTATATGAAAGATTAAATTCCTTATCGGATATTAAAATATTTATGGAGAGCCATGTTTATGCTGTTTGGGACTTCATGTCTCTTTTAAAGGGTTTGCAAATTCACTTAACCTGTACAAGTTTGCCTTGGTTACCAGCAAAGAATACCAATACAGCTCGATTTATTAATGAAATTGTTTTGGAGGAGGAAAGTGATCGAAATGAGGAGGGTGTTTTCAAAAGTCATTTTGAAATGTATTTGGATGCGATGGAAGAAGTTGGGGCAAGTACAATTAAAGTTGATGAATTTTTGGCGAAAATTACCGTAATCGATAATGTATTACAGGATATTGAGCATTCAGAATTAAACAGGGCAGTAAAAGAATTTTTGAGATTTACTTTCGAAATACTTCAAACCAAGGCACCACATAAAATAGCCGCTGCGTTTACCTTTGGTAGAGAAGAGCTGATTCCAGATATGTTTCTCAAAATAATAGAACAAGCTGGGGAAGAAGCATACCCTAAATTAGGCTATTACCTTAAAGGACATATTGAACTAGACGGTGATGAGCATGGTCCACTTTCCTTAAAAATGATTAAAGAACTTTGTGGTTCGGATAATGAGAAATGGCGAGAAGTTGCTGAGTGTTCGCGAAAAGCTTTAAATAAGAGAATCGAGCTTTGGGACCATATTTTGTTTGAAATTAAAGAGAAAGCTACGGTTATAGCATAGCATTAATAAAAAGATTTTGTTATCGAATAACTAAGCTAAATGGAATGGCAAATGTATCTGCTGAGCAATTAGGTTCAGAATCTATCTCAAGTTTGCTTATTAAACAAGCATTGCCTGCCAGTGTTGGTATTTTGGTAATGTCCCTTAATGTTTTAGTAGATTCAATCTTTGTAGGTAATTGGATAGGGTCCATTGCCATTGCGGCAATAAATGTAGTGCTTCCGGTTTCTTTCTTTATCGGTGCTTTGGGTATGTCTATAGGTATTGGTGGCGCAAGTATTATATCCCGGGCATTAGGGGCCAATAATAAAAAAAAGGCTCTACGCACTTTTGGCAATCAAATTAGCTTTACACTTTTAGTCACCATATTAATGGTTGTGTTAGGGCTTACCTATGTTGATAGCTTTATTCCAGCTTTTGGTGGTAAAGGGGGCATTTTTGAAATGGCTAAAATCTACTATGTTATCGTATTGTATGGCGTGCCACTTCTAGCGCTAAATATGATGGGTAATGCGGTTATTAGGGCAGAAGGCAAACCTAAGTTCGCTATGATTGCCATGATTATTCCATCCGTAGGTAATCTAGTGATGGATTATCTCTTTATCAATGTATTGGATTATGGTATGGAAGGTGCTGCATGGGCAACAACCATTAGCTACTTTTTATGTTTTTGTTACATCTTTTATTTTTTTCTCTCCAACAATTCTGAGCTTAAATTAAATCTGTATGATTTCGGAATCAATTTTGGAATTCTCAAGGAAATAAGCTCTTTAGGGTTTGTGACACTTTCTAGACAGGCCGTTGTAAGTATCATTTATCTTTTAATGAATAATATTCTATTTGATTTGGGTGGAGAAGCTATGGTCGCTGTTTATGCCATTGTTGGAAGAATGTTGATGTTTGCTCTTTTTCCTGTTTTTGGAGTTACACAAGGATTTTTACCTATTGCCGGATTTAATTATGGAGCTGGAAAATATGATAGGGTCAAAGAGTCTATTTATACCGCAATAAAATATGCAGTGATATTGGCCACTGTTGTTTTTGCTGGCTTGATGATTTTTCCGGAGGCAATTGCTTCGCTTTTCCTAAGTCATAGACCAGGCATAAGCGCTGTAGAATTAGCGACTAATAAATTTGTTCTTGAAAATACTCCGTCAGCTATGCGTTGGGTGTTTGCCGCTACACCAATTATTGCCTTACAACTAATTGGAGCAGCATATTTTCAGGCAATTGGTAAGGCGGTGCCTGCCTTGTTATTAACGTTATGCAGGCAAGGATTTTTCTTCATTCCACTAATTCTTATTCTTCCAAGTTACTTAGGTGAATTAGGGGTTTGGATATCTTTTCCTATTGCCGATGTACTGGCAACAATCGTAACTGGTTATTATTTGCGTAAAGAGGTGAATAGAACTTTGGTTTCCGAAGAAATATAAGAAAACCAAGTCTCATGATTTTTTTTCCAACGTAGCTTTAGAAATACCAAAGAACACAAGTATGAGTTTTGTTTTACCTTAATCAATTAGCTGGGCTAGCATGTAGCAATTCCATTCCGGTGGAAGATCTTGGCTTAAATCCTATCCAATCCTTTTCGTTTGAATTTTCTTGTAGTTCTAAATACTTGGCGTTATCCTGATTTTTAAGATGAATGCCTAGAAAGGCAGTAACAAAATGTTGATTAACGTTGTTCAATTTTCGTGAGTCCCATGATGGTTCGGCATATCTGAAATATTCATCTATAGGTAACCCTGGCGCTAGTGCCTCTGATGGTGGAGGATTAGGTGCTACGTTATGACGTGCATTTTTGTAGGTCAACATAAATCGGTCTGCATTTACGGCTCCTTCATATATTGCTTTAATTCCTTTCTCATAGCCGGAAATATCATCTTGACTACCGGCAACTAAGAATGTGGGGATTTTTAATCCCTTTAATCCTTCAGCATCCCAAACACCGCGTTCCATTCCCCATGGGGCAAAAGCAACAATAGCTTTAATTCTGTTGTCAGCTAATTTTTTATACTCTTCATTATTGGCCGTATTGACAGAAATAGAAGAACTACCGCCTGTCATTCCTGAGAAAAACCCTGCTAACGCTTCGCTATAACCTGCACCGCCAACATTAAGAACGCCATAACCTCCCATAGAATATCCGATGATGCCTGTGTTATTTGAATCAACTAAATCTTCTAAGTTGCTTTTAGAACCTTGAGCTCCTAATTTTTCCATTTCGTTTATGACAAAGCGAATATCTTTTGGTCTGTTTAAAAGTGTGCTTTGAAATGCATTGGCGTCTTCAAAAGTAGAATCAGTATGATCTATTGCTGCTACAATATATCCTTTAGAAGCTAAGTTTTCGGTTAAATAAGTCATTAAATAACGTGAGCCAACATAACCATGTGATATTACTACCAAAGGGAATTTAGTACCGGTTTTCGGCTGTGCATCTCTATATGCTCTTCCTTTAAAGGTAAAAGGAGTTAAAGGCCTTAAGGTATCACTTGCGGTTCCCATTACTTCGTCGTAAATTACAGTTTTAGCATCGTCACCTACACTTGCAGGATACCAAACCTCAATAGTAATAGGGCGGTCGTATAAAGGGTCTTTGCCCTCTTTTGAATTAAGAATATCTACTTGATTCTTGTTGACAAGATTAATCGTTTGTACACCAACCTTAAACTCACCTCTAGCACTTAGCTCTGGGGCATCGGGCAAAGGGTCTCCGTATAAAAAGTCTTTTGTTTGTGCATTTATCGAAGTAATGGTAATCCCATTAAAAAGAAAAGCTATTAGCGATAAAGTAAAAAATAGCGGTCTAATTTTCATAATCATTAGTTTGTTGGTCTAAATATAGGAATACTTTAAACACTGGTTTCTTTATCTCAGTTTTGTTGAACTGTTTATTTAGAGAAATAAAGATTCTAGATGGTGTTAAATAGTATTAGAGAGCTGATAGCTAATCTGAAACCTAGATAATAATAGAAAATTTTTAAAAACCTTTTATGATAATTAATAACTAAAAGTATTCATAGATTGATAATTTGTTAAATGCAGTTCTGCATTACTCCTAATAAAATCTTAAAATCAACATTTTTACAACTATTTGTTTAATTTTAGAGAAGACTAATATCAAACTAAGAAAATGAAAAAGCAGCTTACCAATGCCGGCATTCTCATGCTGTTACTTTTACTATTGCCCTTATCCTTACGATCTCAAAAAAGGAACAAATCACAAAATAGCATACCAACTTATCCTGAAGAATTATACTCTAGTTTAGAGTATCGTTCAATTGGCCCGTATCGTGGAGGGCGTTCAGCTGCAGTAACTGGTGTGCCAGGCGAACCTAATTTATTTTATTTTGGTGCCGCTGGTGGTGGTGTATGGAAAACATTAGATGGCGGACGAACTTGGGATAATATTTCCGATGGCTATTTTGGTGGAAGTATCGGTGCCGTTGAGGTTGCAAAAAGTGATCCTAACGTAATTTATGTTGGTGGTGGCGAAAAAACCTTGAGAGGAAATGTTTCCTCGGGTTATGGAGTTTGGAAAACTGAAGATGGTGGCAAAACATGGACTACTGCCGGTTTAGAGAAAAGTAGGCATGTGCCTAGGCTTCGTGTACATCCAACAGATTACAATATAGTTTATGCCGCTGTATTGGGGGATATTTATAAGCCTACCAAAGACCGTGGTATTTATAAAAGTACCGATGGAGGTAAAAACTGGAAACAAGTTCTATTCGTGAACGAACAAGCGGGTGCCGTTGATTTAACTATCGACCCTAATAACCCAAGAATAATATATGCTTCTACATGGCATGCACAACGTACACCTTATAGTTTAATAAGTGGTGGAGACGGTTCGGCACTATGGAAAAGTATGGATAGCGGTGAAACTTGGACAGAAATTTCTAAGAATGAAGGTTTTCCAAAAGATACCTTGGGTATTATTGGTGTAGCTGTTTCTCCAAAAAACTCTGAACGAGTTTGGGCAATTGTTGAAAATAAGAACAAAGGAGGTCTATATCGTTCAGAAGATGGTGGCAAAACCTGGTCTGTTGTTAATGAAGAACGTAAAATTAGACAACGTGCTTGGTACTATACGAGAGTATATGCCGATACACAAGATGAAGATGTCGTTTATGTGCTGAACGTAAATTATCACAAATCAACCGATGGTGGAAAGTCATTCAATACGTTCAATGCTCCCCATGGCGACCATCATGATTTATGGATTTCACCTGAAGATTCGCAACGTATGATTATTGGTGATGATGGGGGTGCACAAATCTCCTATGATGGGGGTGAAACATGGAGTACGTATTATAACCAACCTACCGCACAGTTTTACCGCGTTACTACCGATAATTCGTTTCCGTATAGAATTTATGTGGCCCAACAAGATAATTCTACACTACGTATAGATCATAGAAGTGATGAAAATTCTATTGATAAGGGCAATTGGGAAGAAACCGCTGGCGGTGAATCTGCCTGGATAGCTGTTGATCCTAAAAACGACGACATTGTTTATGGAGGTAGTTATGACGGATTCTTAACTCGTGTAAATCATAAGACCGGAACGGTTAGAGGTATAAATGTATGGCCAGATAACCCAATGGGTGCTGGTGCAGAAGCCATGAAATATCGTTTTCAATGGAATTTTCCTATTCTGTTCAGCAGACATAATCCGAAAAAACTATACACTTTTTCTAATTATGTACATGTAACGGAAAATGAAGGTCAGAGTTGGGAAGTATTAAGTGGGGATTTAACTCGAAATGACCCTACGAAATTAGGCTCTAGTGGTGGTCCAATAACACAGGATAACACTAGTGTAGAATACTATTGTACCATTTTTTCGGCGAATGAAAGTCCGTTGAAAGAAGGTCTTCTTTGGGTTGGAAGTGATGATGGATTAATTCATGTTTCTAAAGATGCTGGTGCAACATGGGATAATGTTACCCCTACCAATATGCCTGAATGGAATATGATCAATAGTATAGAACCATCGGCTTTTGATGAAGGAACCTGTTATATAGCGGCTACAAGATACAAGTTGGGTGATTTTCAACCGTATTTGTATAAAACAACAGATTATGGCAAGAGCTGGACAAAAATCACTGACGGAATTCCGGCAGAACATTTTACCAGGGTAGTACGTGAAGATCCAAAAAGGAAAGGCTTATTATATGCAGGTACCGAAACCGGTATGTATATTTCTTTTAATGATGGTGCTAGCTGGAGCCCTTTTCAGATGAATTTACCAATTGTACCAATTACTGATTTGGCGGTGAAAGATGATAATTTAATTGTGGCAACGCAAGGGCGTAGCTTATGGATTATTGATGATTTAACAGTGCTTCATCAATTAGATGACAGCAAGAAAGTTCAAAATACAATTCTGTTTAAGCCAAGAGATTCATACCGTACGAAAGGAAGAGCGTCTAAAAAGCCTTCTAAAACATCGGGGCAGAATTTAGAAAATGGCGTAATCACACATTTTCTATTGAAGAATTATTCTGAAAAGGATACTGTTCAGTTGACCTATACAAACATGGCTGGTGATACTTTGGCTAACTACAATTCGTCTGCTAAGAAAAAAGACAAAAAATTAGAAGTAAAAAAGGGCGGTAATACATTTGTATGGGATACCCGTGGTAAGGGAGCTGAAAAATTAGAAGGTATGATTTTATGGTGGGCCAGTTTAGACGGTGCTAAAGCGGTACCCGGAGATTACAAAGTGCATTTAAATGTTAATGGGAACAATAGCTCCGAGACTTTTACCATTTTGCCAGACCCAAGGGCAGAAAGTTCGGTTGCCGAAATGCAAAAACAGTTCAATTTTATTACCGATATCAATACCACCATCGAAAAAGCACATCAATCTATAACAAAGATTAGAAATGTAACCGAACAGTTAAATGCTTTTACCGAGCAGTATAAAGATGATGACAGAACAAAGGATCTGGTAGAAAGGGCTAAGGTAATGAAAGATAAGTTGGGTGAAGTAGAAAAAGCATTGTACCAGACACAGAACAGAAGTGGCCAAGATCCATTGAATTTCCCTATAAAACTGACAAATAAATTGGGTCATTTAAATAGCTTAGTTTCTATAGATGATTTTCCGCCTACGGAACAAGATATTGCGGTTAAGAATGAATTGACTGTTAAAATAAATAAGGAGCTCAGCATTTTTAACGAAGTGGTTTCATCAGAATTGAAAGCCTTTAATGCAGCATTCAATGAATTAAAGTTGAATTATTTATTCATTGATGAAAGTAAATAAAATATTAAATAAATCCTCTCTAGAAATAGTGGGGATTTTTTTTAAAGTCAACAATAAGGACCAAACAAAATATAATGAATAAACAACTACTATTTTTTATGGCGGTACTCTTGACCACCATAACTTTTGCACAGACAGCCAATGATTATTTTAAACCTTTGAAATTTCGGAATATAGGTCCGTTTAGGGGTGGACGTTCCGTAACCGCAACAGGGGTTATTGGTAATCCTATGACTTATTATATGGGAACTACAGGGGGTGGAGTATGGAAAACAGAATCTGCTGGACAACAATGGGAGAATATTTCGGACGGCTTTTTTGAATTAGGTTCTGTAGGAGCTGTTTCTGTATCTGCATCTAACCCGAACATTGTATATGTTGGTATGGGCGAACATGCGCCACGTGGGGTAATGACATCATATGGAGATGGTGTATATAAATCTACAGATGCTGGTAAAACGTGGAAAAAATTAGGACTTGAAAAAACCCAGCATATTTCTCGCATAATCATACACCCAACAAATCCTGATATCGTTTATGTCGCTGCTCAAGGAGCACTTTTTGAAGGTAACCCAGAGCGAGGTGTTTATAAATCTATCGATGGGGGTAAAACTTGGACAAATACCCTTTTTGTAAATAATTTAACGGGTGCTTCCGAACTATCTATGGATGCTAATTATCCTGAAATTATGTATGCTGCCATGTGGGAACACCAACGAAAGCCAAATATGGTTGTTAGTGGGGGTGTCGGTAGCGGACTGTATAAATCTACCGATGGCGGAGATACTTGGAAAAAAATACACAAGGGTCTTCCTGAGGAAAAAGGTAAGATGGCAATAGCGGTTAGTCCATCAAACTCAAACAAAGTATATGCATTGATTGAAAGTGATTCGGATGCTGATAAAGGCGGACTTTTTGTGTCAAACGACACAGGGGAATCTTGGTCTATGATAAGTGGCGATAATCGTTTAGTGCAACGTGCTTGGTACTATATTGAGGTTTTTGTGGATCCTAATGATGAGGATACTGTGTATGTGTTAAGTGCACCCGCGCTACGTTCTGAAGATGGTGGTAAAACTTGGGAAAATGTTGAGGTTGCCCATGGAGATACACATGATTTATGGATTAATCCTAATAACTCAAAAAATATGATTTTGGCAGATGATGGTGGTGCTTCCGTTTCTTTTGATTACGGAAAAACGTGGTCTACCCAAAGTAATATGCCAACGGCGCAGTTTTATCGTATTAGCGTAGATAATTTATTTCCATATAATATTTATGGAGGTCAGCAAGATAACACGTCCGTAAAGATTGCTAGTCTTTCTATAGGTAGTGGAAGTATTTCTACCAGAGATTGGACCGATTCTGCAGGTGGGGAAAGTGCCTTTTTGGCTTTTGATCCAGATAATCCTAGATATGTAATGGGCGGTCAATATTTAGGTACTGTAGAGATAATGGATATGGTTTCAAAGGCTTCTACCCAAATAATGCAGGCACCGATTCAGTATTTAGGGCGTGAGGCAAGAAATATGAAATATTTATTTAATTGGAATGCTCCAATTATAGCTTCTACACATGAATTGGGAACTTTTTATCACGGTGCTCAATATGTATTTAGAACTAGTGATATGGGTGAAACTTGGGATAAAATCTCCCCAGATTTAACGCGTGATATCGATGCAAAACAAGGCAATGGAGGTGGGCCATATACAAACGAAGCGGTTGGTGCCGAGAACTATGGAACACTTTCATATATCTTTGAATCACCACATGAAAAAGGATATATATGGACAGGTAGTGACGACGGATTGGTGCATTTAACCAAGAATGGCGGAGAAACATGGGAAAATGTTACTCCTAAAGGGTTAAAAGAATGCTTGATCAATGCTATTGAAGTATCTCCTCATGATCCAGCAACAGCTTATATAGCTACAACAAGATATAAGTTTAATGATTATACTCCGGGGTTATATAAAACTTCAGACTATGGTAAAACCTGGACACCTATAAATGCCGGAATTCCTAATGGCGCATTCACACGCGTTGTTCGTGAAGATGAATTTGAAAAAGACCTTTTATATGCTGGTACTGAAAAGGGACTTTACGGATCATGGAACGGAGGTAAATCTTGGGAGCCTTTTCAGTTGAATTTGCCTAATACACCAATTACCGATATAAAAATGCATAAAGGTGATATGGTGGTAGCTACCTCTGGTCGTTCATTTTGGATTCTTGATGACGTAGTTGCATTGGGTCAATATCAGCCTTCTAAAAAAGGACTTCAAATTTTGAAACCAAAAGGTGCCTATAATGGATCTTGGGGCAGCCCTTTAAATGGCAATTCTGATAAGTTTACGGGAAGTGACATTTTTGATGGTATAAACCCTGCAAACGGAGTAGTGCTATACTATGAGCTTCCAAAATTAAAGGATAGTACTGTAATTACTTTAGAGATTTCAGATTCAAAAGGTAAAACTATAAGAACTATTAGCTCTGAAATAGACCCTACCTACAAACCGCATAATGGTGGTGGAGCTCCACCCGCACCAGTGCTATCTAAAAAAGAAGGGTTGAACCGATTTGTATGGGATATGAAATACCCAATTATGCCGGGCATACCAGATGTGTATATTGAAGCTGGTTTTAACGGACATACTGTTTCTCCAGGAAATTATACGTTTAAGTTAATGGTTGAAGGGCAAACAGTTTCTACAACCGGTTCTATTAAAGAAGTGCCAACCTATGAAACGAAACCGGGTCAATACGAGGAGTATGATGCTTTTATGACAACTGCTGAAGCTGAGTTGACTATAATGCATAATATGATCAATCAATTATATGCTGTTCAAGAAGATTTATCGAAGGTATTAAAGAAAGTTGCCGATGCTGCAGTTAAGAAGGAAGGAGAAAAACTATTAGCAGATCTAAAAGAGTGGGATAATAATATGGTTCAACGTAAATCTCAAGCATATGATGATGTGGAGAATTTTCCGAACAAGTTTTCAGCGGAATATATATTTATGATCAACCAGACGAACAGTAGTATACCAAGATTGAACCAATCAAGTATAGAGCGAAAAGCGGAATTAGATACACAATGGTCAGACTTAAAAATAAAAGGTAATCAATTCATTAATATTGCTATACCTGCCTATAATAAAGTGTTGTGGGAGGCTGGAATTGGAGCTATAAGATTATAACAAACATTCTATTCGCTTTTGCTAACTTTGAACCCGAACTTAGAATTTCATGAGCGAATATTACAATTACATAAAATCCCTGCATCTCATCTTCGTAATTACATGGTTTGCAGGGCTTTTTTATATCCCTAGATTGTTCATTTATCATATAGAAGCCGATCAAAAACCATCTCCCGAAAAAGAGATACTTTCTAAGCAGTTAAAATTGATGACCAAAAGACTTTGGTTTATCATTACATGGCCTTCTGCTGTATTGGCCACTTTTTTTGCTGTATGGCTTTTAGTTATTTACCCTGGTTGGTTAACACAACCATGGATGCACGTTAAACTAGGTTTCGTTCTATTATTGATTCTTTATCATTTAAAGAACCATCAAATTTTCAAGAAGTTTCAACGTGATGAAATCAATTACACATCGAATTATATGCGTATTTGGAATGAGGGAGCTACACTTATACTTTTTGCAATAGTCTTTTTGGTGA
>TARA_R110002051_G_scaffold6111_1_pt1 | contig 11187 bp, 7 predicted proteins | sample TARA_R110002051 | Tara Oceans TARA_R110002051 (sample SAMEA4397023) | marine metagenome | biome: Polar Biome; feature: [MES] marine water layer (ENVO:01000295) within the mesopelagic zone...; material: water (ENVO:00002006), including particulate matter (ENVO:01000060) such as......
CAGCGGAGAGGGGCAGGCGCCGGTCTTTTTGCCTCGCGAGGAATGACCCGCAGGGTCAGGGGAAAAAGATCGGTGACAACCTTTGTGGAGGGGACGACAGCTGCGACCAGCATGTCATGCAACTCAGACATCGGGAGAAGTGCGGTGGCCGCGATGGGAAATGTGAACTGAACCGACAGACGCACCAGAGCACTGCGGGTTCGTTTTCACTCCCAAATAAACCGCGGCAAGTATCCATGATACCTATGAACGAACAAACGGTGGGCCTAGCAGAGCGCCGAGCAGGCGAAGGGAAGCAACGAGTCAAAGTGCTGCACTTCGGACAGCCAGGAGGCGGCCAAGCAAACTAATGCACCTAGGCAGACTGGCAAACACCCATGCCGACTAATGGTGACAGTGGTCCCAAAAAACCGTTGCCAACACTTACGAGCTTCGTTTGACGACTGAGCCGATAGCTTTGTTCATGCCTTTCGGGTCATCAACCTGATCGCCGCAGATTGCGGTCCCCATCGGAACGAAAACGTCTCGGAGACGTCGAACCATCCACTACCATCACCTGCGCCGTGGTTCGCGCCCATGCAGGAACACTGGCAATCGTGTCCGACGGCGTTCCGACAAGCGGGCGCGCACTTCTCCATTTCACGGTAGGGCTGAACGACGTAGAGCTGTCCATATCGTTCCAAGCCGCTGTCAACAAAACGATTGAGCCAACTAACTGGTAACTTCCAGGCTTTCTCGACGGGAGCCCATTGTACTTCGGGCTTCCGGCGTCCGGTTGCCAGACCGAAAAGCCAGCCCCGATTATCGGGACGATATGGCAACCGCGCTGTGAGTTTATCGCCGGAAATCCCGGAACGGACGATGATTGGAATATTTGCGCTATTCCACTGGTAGCGGATTTCGGGAGGGATGGCGGTAGTGTCCATAAAATTCCCTTTTTTTGTTATAGAGTTACTTCAGTCATATATGCAATCATCGGGATTAAAGAAGTCGTGCAAAAGCCGGTTCACCAATCCGCGTGACTTCAAAGAAACTGGCAACGGCGGCTGAAAGATGAAACCTGAAATTTCCGAATTCTCTTACGGGTTCGCCCTTACCAATGAACTCGTTGGTTGGGTTGCGCTATCAGCCGCACCCGTGTTTCCAAGTCTGATCGAGGAAGGCAAAGCAGGAGGCGGCTATGATGTGAAGCTCGACCGGCCAGGTGTTCCCTTGTTTCTGCAATTCAAACGATCCCACTGTATGGTCCGCCGAACGGCGAAGGAACACCAAGCCGTTGTGGCCTTGGGCGGGACACTGAACGTTCCCTACTACCGTTTCCCCATCACCGAAGCGAAGACCTCCGATCAGCATGAACTCCTGCTGGCGCTAGATGATGGCTCAAACCTCGTTTTTTACGCGGCACCCCGCTTTCACAGGCGAAACGAGATCAATCAAGCCTGGAGTCGGTCTGATGTCGCCCGGCGCTCGCTCTTCGTGGCTCCACGGATGATAGGCCCATTGGACGATGAGCAACACCATGTCGCCTTCGATGGTGGGAATACATGGCTGTGTTCGGAACCACGCGTTCTCGAAGTGCTAACCAACAGAGGGTTGGAGGACAAGCTGAACGGTTTTTTGAAGGAACACGATCAGCCGCTTGGAGAACGCCTGCCGTCGCTGGTGGCGGAAATGCATGAAGCCGAACGGCGCGGGCGGCAGAAAGCCGAGCTGCGTCGCGGCTCAGGTATGCCACAAGATACTTCAATTTCTGACCGGGGGGACATTCCGGTGGTTGAAACCTTGACGCGAAGGTCCATCGTGGAAGGAGAATCTGACGCAGCAAGCACGCCGGAACCCGAACCTCCGGTGTCGCGTGAGCCCAAGCCTCTCGGAAGCGAAGCAGCCGCACTCCGGCAAGTGGCAGACATCGCCGCGCATGTGTTCGAGGCTCAGTTGATCATCGTCCAGCCACGGTAAAGCAGTATGCAGGCCTGAAACCGCCGTATTCCGCTTGGGCATACCCCACAAAGAAAATTTCCGGGAACGTGAATGTCAGGGGACAACATCCCCGCTATCAGCGCGTCCATATGCAAACGCAATTCTGGCGCCGAATCAAATCAGTCAATCTGGCATGTTCACGACAGTCACCCCTTTGATGGAGTCGCGTGCCAACTCGACCAGATGGGCATGATGCGTGAAGAGGATTGCCTGCCCGTTTGTGCCAATCTCGGCGCAAAGCTGCAGGGCGGCCCGAGCGCGCGTATCGTCGAAGGTTTCCATGATATCGTCCAGGATCATCGGCAGCGGCCCTGGGTCGCGCGCAAAACTGCGATATCCAGCGAGGCGCAGCGCAAAGTACAACTGGCCCATCGTGCCCGTCGACATCTGTTCAATAGGAACCGTACTGCCATCAGATTGGATACCAACAAGCTTTTCACCTTCCGCCTGGCTCCAGACGTCAACACCAGTCCAAGCGGGGGTGGTCATAGTGACAAAGGCCTCTTCAACATCACGCAACATGCCACTGCGCCGCTCTTCAGCAAGGCGACGCAGCGCCCCGCGTGCCGCCAGAACCCCGAGCCGAGCCACCGCCGCCTGACGGGCACCGCTCCGGAGCTCCTCGAGCAGTGTCGCCTGTTCGGTTGCGAGATCGCTGCGGTCGGCGGCCTCAAAAGCGTCGCGGTACAGACGGGCAGCCTCGCGCTGTGCGTCGCGGGCGGTGTCGCGGGAGTCCTGTACGTCTTTCAGGGCGAGTTCCAGTTCTGCCGCACGCGTGGCGTCCGGCATCCGGTCCAATTCCTCGGCAAAGAGATCGGCGTCCACGCCATCGCGAGCCTTCTGCCGATCGCGGTCCGCCGTTGCCTTATTGGCGCGCAGACGATCCCGTTCAACCAGCTTTGCTACCCGGTCGCGCGGCAAGAGGTCTTGCCCACCCTGCCCTTCGAAACAACCGTTCAGATCGTCGATCGCGGCCTGAAGTTCGGTCTCCGCGCGGCGTTTTGACCTGTCCGTTTCATCCCGTCGCAACACGGCCTCAACTCGTTTTTCGTCAGCCCGCGTGGATCCAACCACGCGCGCACGAGCACGGTCGATGACTTGAACCGGGTCGATACCTGTCTCATCCTGAGGATCATCCACAATTCGAGCCAGACGCTGCGCGCCCTCTGCAAGGGCGGCAATCGCCTGCTCCAGGGCCTCGATCCGAGCGGAGAGCTTTCGATGCTCGCCATAAAGCTGCTGCAGGCTGCGCAGGTGCGGCAGGGCGGCTCGAATCGCCTCAAGCGAGCGATCCGGCAATGGCAGTGCCGCGGTCAACTGGTCAAGATTCACCTGCGCCGTTTCGCAGTCGGTTTGGCATTCCGCTGACTTGCTATCCAGCTTGTCTATGGTCTTCTCGCCCTCCTGCCATTTGGCCCAAGCCTTGCGATCACTATCCTCCAACGTCAATGCGCGTTGCACCTGCGCGGGCAGATCACCATTCGCTCGGTCAAGTCCAAGGGGCCGCGCAGCATCAATCAGCGCATCGCGGGCCACCTCCTGATGGGCAAGACGGGCTTTCAACGCTTCTTTCGCATTGGAAAGCTCGGCTGCCGCTTCAGCCGCTGCGGTCAGTGCCTGCTGACGCGCGCTGAAGGCTGAGGGGGTCGCATCTTCCCCCAATCCCAATGCAAGCGCCAACCTGGAACTGCGCTCCGACAGGCGGTCACGGAGAGTGACCAAGTCGTCGTGACGCGTCTTTGCGGCCCCATACCTTGCGTCGGCGGTCCGCACCTGACCTTGCGCCGCGAGCAGACGCTGCCGGGCCTCTGCGCCGATCAAGTAATGCGCGCGGGTGCCATCATCAGCATACATTGCTTTCTCGAAGTGATCCGCGGTCTCGGTGGTCAGATCGTCCCGGTGCTGCCGCCAAACCATGTCACGCCGACGCCGGGTCTCTTCGGTCACGACAATGTCAACGGCGTCAGGCGCGGCCTCTTGCGCACAAAGATGGGCCCGCGCCTCGGCCAGGTCTGCTGCGCGGGCGTCGAGGTCATTGCGCGCCGACGCAAGGTCGGCGGTCAGGGCCATCCAGTTCCGACCGACTTCGTCGAGCGTTTCGCGCGCCGGCAGGCCCTCAGCGATCAGTTCTTTCCAGGACGCCGGCAGACCAGCAGTGACCTTGGTCAGACGCGCCAAAGCTTGGCTTTGGTCGGTCTCGAACGCGGTAAGATCCGCCACAGTCTTCCAAAGATCGAAGGCGGCCCGAAGCGCTGTCATGTCCTGCGGTTCAGCGGGTGCTTCGCCCTGTTGGGCGCGGGCTGCTCCGGCGGCCTCCCGTGCGGCGTCGTTTGAAAAACTGGCGGTCAAGAAATCCTGGACTGCAGCTGCAAGATCCTCAAGAACGCCTGCCTCCAGGGCAACAGTCGATGCCGGCGCATCTGGCACCTGGAGGAGCCGCAAAACGGCGTCTATTTGGCGACTGAGTTTTTCCTGATCTTCGCGACGCCGGGCAAGATCGGCCCGCGCCGTATTGGCCCGTCCCATAAGCGAAGCTCCATCGATGGTCAGTTGATCGAGACGTTCCAACTCTGCCGTCAACGTCTGGGCCAGCTTGTCGACTGGGTTGTCTGCGACGACCTGATCTTGTTTGGCGATCTCTTCTTCCGCCTCCGCGATCCGGATCGTCTGCGCGGCGATTTTTTCGACAAGGCCCGCCACGCGCTCTGCCGCGCCGGGATGGAGGTTGGGGCCTTCGGGGAAATCGACCAAGGCCTCTGTAAGCTGCCCTATTTCCTCAGTTCGATCATACCAGACCTCCGCAGCTTTTGACGCGGCCTGTCTTTGATGGGTTTGCCGCAGCTCGGCATCAACCCCCTCAAACTCGGCTGCTGCCCGATCACGATCATGACGCAGGGTGCGCTCTCGCTCTGTCGTCAGGCGATCAGCCCGCAGTTCGCGGCCAATCTCTTTCAGGCGATCGCTACCGGTTTTCAGAATGTTGCCCCGGCCTCGTTTCTTATGAAATTTGTCGGCTCGCTCCGCCAGGGCATCTAGCGTTTGCGCCATGCCCGTCAGGCCAGAAAGACCCGCATGCAGAAGTTGCCCAAGGTCTCCCTGCGCCCCGGCGATCCGTTCGCCACCCTCGCGCAAGCCCTTCTCGTTGAGCGAAAACCGTTCCTCATAAGTCTCTCGCGATAGGCCGTGCAAAGCACCCGACAGGATTGCCTCGTTTATTGGGCGGTCCTGCGCGTCCAACAGTGATTGCGTCCTCTTGCTGTTACGGTGCAAAGCCATGGTCCCGCGCCCGGGCAGGTCAAGTTCTGCCCCCACCAAAAGATCACTTCGCTCAAACTTGAAGGCATAAAGATGTGCCCCGCCTTTAAACCCGAAAAGCAATTCCAGAAAGGCGTGATAGGCCGTGGACTTGCCCGCCTCGTTTGGACCAAAAATCACCGTCACATCGGGGACGCCTTCGACAGGCCTTGGAAATACAATCTCGGCGTCTTTGAAACGGCCATAGCGGATCAGGTCTAACCGGTTCAGCCTCATCGCAAAGCCCCCGCGTGCAACGTCAGAGAAACTTCCGCTATCGCTTCCTCCAGTAGTGCATCCAGCCCGCTCTCATCCAGCTCGTCCATGATTTCTGATGGCAGGGCGAGGCGTAGTTCTTCGAGCTGTTGCAGAGCGGCCTGCCGAAAGCCGTCTTCGGTCAGTTCGTCCTGCATGAGGCGAACGAGATCGTCAGTCTCGGCTCCCGGTTTGCGGGGCGGCGGAGCAGATTTGACCTTGTCGAGGAATACACCGTCGATGCTATCCAGCACTTCGACCGCCAGTTCCGTCACCAGTTCTGTCCCGTGGCGATCCGAGGTGACGTGCAGTCGCACCGCCATATCGCTTCCCGGCACTTGCGCGGACATCAATGTGTCGCGCAAGCTGCGCAAGACCTCCTGTTGGTCAGCACAGGCGCTCAAATCCAGCGCACATTCGGAAAAGCCAAGGTGACCAATGGCGCGGCGTTCGAATTCCGGCGTGCCCTCGCCCACCGAAACAATGGTCACGGTGCCACCGTTGCGTTCACCAAAATGGCGTGGCTGCGGGATACCGGGCATGACCGCCAGTACCGGTCCGTCGACACGCTCGAAGGGTGCGTGTATATGCCCGAGGCACCAGAGATCGTACCCATACGCCATCAGGTCCCGTTCGGCGCAGGGTGCATAAGGATCATGACCCTGAGCACCGTCAAGCGAGGTATGCATCAGCCCGACGTTGCGCTTACCCGGCACCGGTCGCGGATAATCGGGAAGAAAGCTCTTTGCCACATGTGCCGCATCAAAGGAGAGGCCATGGAAAGCCGTGCCACCGACCTCGACCGTCGGTGTACCCTTATGCAGAACATGGACATTCGGCCCCAAATCTCCATGCGCCTTGTGATCTAACAGCGCATCGTGGTTACCCCTGATCAGCACCGTGGGCACACCAGCTTCGGAAGCACGCGCCAACTGGGAAATCAGGAAGGCCCGGGCTTTCAGATCCGGGTAACCATTGTCAAAGATGTCGCCCGCCAGCACCAAAGCATCGACCTGCTCCGAAATCGCCAGGTCGATGATCTCGGCAAAGGTGTCGCGGCTGGCCTGTTTCAGCCGGTCGCCAAGGTCGGGATTCCGTAGCGCCACGGATCGGATGGGTGATCCAAGATGAATGTCAGCTGAAACGAGGAGGCGCATCATATCCCGTCCGTTTTCGTGAGAAAGTAAAGCTTTGAACATGTGTCCATTTAACCACCACCATCCAGGAGTCTGGTGACAAAACGGCTAGGCATCAACACAGGCCTTTGTTTCGGCAAAAAGCGACTTCAAATGGTGTCCCGACATATCCAAAATTGGTTCAAACATGAACGAATTTAGATGAATATTCTCGGGCGTCATTAGAGCTACACGCTTGATTGTGCGCAACACCCCCGCGTCACAGCCCCCCAATTTTTCATACTTCCGAATCAGTTTCCCAGTTTGGTTATTTCCGATGTTCGCCACATACACAGGGTCATTTATCTTACTGATCAACACTTCTTCGGCCAACAGCCGGATTCCGATTGAAAGAGCAATCTTCTGCTCTAGTGAAAGATTATCATCTTCGACCTCGCAAATTTCAATACAAGCGGTCATCAAAAGATCAAACACCGCTCCTTTCAGACTGTTGAAGTTGGCGAAACTTCCTTCCGCAAGCACAGATTGGTACATGCCGAACAGCTCGCCAACGGACACAGTCTTTGTTCGATCTTTGACGTGGAGTAAGGCTGTGAGTTGTCCGAACACCACTTCGTTACCCACATATTCGGCAAGATTTCGAACGAATGGTATTGATGCTACCAAAACGACGGGGTCGGCCAAATTCTTCTTCCACCCCGAAAATGGGTTATCGCTTAGGCTATCCGGAATAAGTTGAAGCGCGCCATTCAGACGATTACTCAAAAGTTTGTTCTCACCATAGACGCCAAGACGACCACGAACCGTGCGGTAGAAATCGTAATTGTGAGTCAAGATAATAAGGTGGAAGTCTTCGTTTGCGCGCATGTCGCTGAGATATTCGACAATAGCGTATTTGTTCTTGTAATCGAACGAGTCTGCTATATCGTCTATAACCACAAGTGTCTCTATCCCCGCTTTTCTGCGGGCTTCAACTTCAAATATGATGTTCAGAATGTATAGAGCACGCTTTTCACCATTGCTTAGACCTCTATCCAGAATGGCCCTATCCATTTTACGTGCAGCGCCTCCTCCCCGATCATCGACATAAAATGCAATCTGTGGCGCGGAAACATTGAGCACTGCATCACCTTTATTTTCCACCTGAACCTTGAATGGCACGGAGAAACGATCGTTGAACAACGCGATCACGGCCTCCCATTGTGTCTGTTCCTTCTCAGCTTCTGCAATGATTGCCCTAATCTTCTCTTTGCTTGAGTCATACTCTTGGATCAGTTCGAAATACTCATGGCCATTCTCAATTAGGTACGAAATCCAGACTTTTTGCTTCAAAGCATCAATATCCGAAAGCTCTGCGACAACGAACGGGTTTTCGATCAGATAGTCACGGAAGCTTCTCAGCTCGGCCGTGGTAAGTGTGCCGTCCACCTTTTGGAACATTTCCGCCAGTTTCGGATCTTTAAGTATTCTATCCTTTTCACCCTCTATTGCCGAGATCAGGTCCCCGTCAGTCTTTATCTCGCTTCGCTCACCATCATGATTGAGATTTACTGAGTGGCCACCATCAAACCATCCATTTGCCTTCAGATTTTTTGCAATCGTTTCGGCATTACTGTGATTGAAGACGCCCTTCTTAAAATATGAGGATTGATCTAATATTTGCTCATAAATTTTGGTGTAATCATCGATTAACGCCTTGACATCTGCATTTTGAAGCAGATCTATCACCTTGTCACTGAACAATACCTTGTATTTGAGGACTGAGAATGCAGAATGTGCACCTTCTCGAACTTCCCGCTCGAGTCTCGCAAGCGCGACCAACACATCTTCTTTCTTAACTTTGAACGCGTCGGCAATTGAGACGTCAATATCTTTCGTAAGTCCAGACGACTTCCGAAGGTTTTTTAAAAGTCCGTCTTTCTTTTCTGCGATTGATCCAAAAATTTGATCATATCGAGATTTTAGGTCTTCGCTTGCAAGCAATGTTGAAATTCTAGCCGATTGATATTTCTCATCAATGGGATCAATTACGAATATAGATTGGCGATCAAGCGCAGCACCTGTTTCATCGAAAATCCTGAATGTGCTTTCTCGTTCAGGAAAAAATATATCTTCCGGCTCCTTATTATTTGCGTATTGCTTCAGAGTTTTGGCAAGTGAAGTCTTCATTACACCGTTTGGCGCATACACGAGAACGGGCATGTTGTTATTTGAGAAATCAAACGTGTGAGCTAACGCATCAATACCATAGCAATTAGTAAAATTGACTGATACCTTTACTGTCATTTTTTTTGACACCCTTCATCCTAAAGACTAAATCTGGCCGACGCGGCCCATTCCATTCCGCAAGAGTTAACGACGACATGACTTAAGCCTTGCTGCCGCAACGCGGCATTTCTAACTACTGAAACAGTTTAGAAGCCAAGTCTGATAGTAAGTTGGGAGCGAGTCTAGACGAAGCTGCATCCAGAGCCAGCAAATCATGCGACAGGTATGGGTGAAATTTTTCCGAAACCAAGTTTCCTGCACCGGCGAAGATGTCGACGGGCTCGCCTGCAGCTATTCTATCAATCACTGTTTGCAGGTCAGGTGCTTCATCCCCGGCCTCCACCAGAAGAAACCCGTCATGCTGCTCGACTGAAAACCCTTCACTTCTGAGTGCGAGCGCGAGAGTCGACGTCTTCACCGTTCCGACCCGCGTTGCGATGATCGATGTATGCTCACCGAGAGAGTGGATATTCTCGGTCCGAAACCCTAGCAGTTGATATTGCGCACGCGCTTCCTCCAGCATCGTCAAGGAAACACTGTCCATGTAAGCCGGACTGGCATCCCCCTCGAGCACGGCGAACATTCGATCAATCACCTTGTCATGAATGTCACCTGGATCACCGCCAAAGACGGGAGGCACGCCCGCTTTCGCGGGCTTGACCATTATCACCTTCTCGCGGTCATGGATTTCCTGAACCACCCACCGCCGCCCAGAGAAAATCAGAAGCATCCCTGGGGCAAGAACATTGTCGATCGGCAGAGTCCCAAGTTCCCTCCCTTCTGCTACCAAGCGGAATTCCTCAGGCGTCTGAAACACTGCGTAGAAGCTGTAGTGTTCGACCAGCTTTTCGCCTGCAGGTCCCAAGAGTAGCAGTCCGCTTCCGGACTGTTCGATCAAACCGGTTTCGGTATGACCGATCGAACGCAACACATCCGCGAACACTTCGGTTGTGACCTTGCGAAAGGGGCCCTCGCGACACAGGATACTGTAGACCACACTGGCAGAAGCACCGCCACGTTGTGCTATGACCGACAGTATCTGATGGACGAGCGTCGAAAGATGAAGCGCCTGCGGTCTTGGCGGTTCGCACCACCCCTTAAGCAACAGGTCTATCATCGCGATAGACCGGATCAAACCAAGGCGAAGACGATCAACGAAGCTGCTTTCTGGCGTCAACTGAGTCTCGACGACATACTGCCGCAAGACGGCTGGCTGTCCCTCGCGTCGGCCGGACCGGCCGAGACGTTGTCGCAACGCGGCGACGCTGAATGGCGCGCCGATTTGGGCCACGCAGGTCACATCACCGATGTCGATTCCAAGCTCGAGCGTCGACGTGCAGACGGCAGTTGTCGGCTTTGCGGCGTCCTTTAAGCGGCGTTCCACGAAGTCTCGGTGTTCGCGGGAGAGGCTAGCGTGGTGAGGATAGAATTCCTGCGGCAGATGTTCCCTCTCGCAGAGTTCCCGCAGCCGATCTGCATAGATCTCGACTCGTTGCCTCGCCCCAGCGAAGGCGAGGTTGTCGCTGCCTCGAAGGTGCTTGAACAGATGGGCTGCGATGGCATCCGTTGCGGATGGGCTGTTTTCATCCTCATCGCCTGATACGTAGCCGCGAAGCTGGAGCCTCAATTCAGCCTCGCCGCCATCTGCTTCTATGAGCTGGACAGCGTTTGCAGCGTCAGGGCGAAGATAGGCCTTGGCGAGGTCCATGTCGCCCAGCGTAGCTGACCTGCCGGTCATTCGTGCGCATCCGGTATCCTTTTCATTCTTCATATTTTCAGACATCTGTACTCGACGAAAAAATGAGGCCAGACACCTTTCCCGCAATCACGGCTCAAGATATGATCGAGCCAAGAGCGAGCTGAGCCGATCCTGAAGTCGTATGCCAGACGGGGCAGGATCCTACGGTAACGCTTCGGCAAGGAGGACTTTCTGTTCTACCGGGCATTTCATGCCCGTCGGCGCGAAGCGCCGGGCCTGTCGGCGGGTAGCCTTCAGGTTGCCCGCCGACAGGTCACCCTGAAACCGTCCATCACCTCGATCACGCCACAACGCAAAAGGCCCCCACCTGCTGATGGGGGCCTCGATCCTCTCGGCGGTGCGGGCTGTTACTCGGCGGCCATCCGCTCGGCCTGCACAGTGCGGTCCATGATGTAATCCACGGCTTTCTGCGCCTCTGACGCTGCCCGGAAAATCGCGCGGCTGTCTTCTTTCATCGCTTCAAGCCATCCTTCGACATAGGCCGCGCTCTGGTCG
>TARA_R110002051_G_scaffold149010_2_pt1 | contig 11178 bp, 6 predicted proteins | sample TARA_R110002051 | Tara Oceans TARA_R110002051 (sample SAMEA4397023) | marine metagenome | biome: Polar Biome; feature: [MES] marine water layer (ENVO:01000295) within the mesopelagic zone...; material: water (ENVO:00002006), including particulate matter (ENVO:01000060) such as......
GCTAACAATTTTTTCTACGGTTTCCTTTGTTTGTGCTGTTACTATCGAAATCGTAAGTAAGAATAGTAAGAGATTTAAAAGTTTGTTTGTTCTCATCATTTTTTAGTTAATTAGTTCAAAAACTAATATACTTATTTTAAAAACTATAAAACCTCTTAAAAGTGTCAATAGAATGTTAAAAAAAATAAACTAGGCTAATCGAAAAGTGATAGCATGAGTGTCTATTACTGTCTTAATATCCGGGGAATACCCACTACAAATACTGCATTGTATTGATCTTTTTAATTTTCTGATGAATATCAGAGAATTATAATTTTCGTCAAAAAATATTAAAATATAGAATATGTTCTCCATTAATCTTACAATTAGCTTACTTTTAATATGTAGTATTTTTCGTATTTATGAATCTTATAATAGAAAGATAAATGAAAGCTATTTTATTTTTAGTGGTGTTATTAATGTCTACATCTGTGTTAAAATCACAATTGATAATAAAACTAGGTGTTCTAGAACCTATTGAAAAAAATATTCTATACAACCAAAATTGGTTTTATCCAAAATATGAAAGATATGAGGCAAATGCAAGTGTTTTGAGTACTATTAATACAAAATTGGTTAATTGTAAAATCGACATTTTTATGGGAACATGGTGCCATGATACAAAAGATAACTTGCCAAATTTTTTGAAATTATTTGATGTTTTGAATATTCCTAAAGAAAATATCACAATATATAATATTGATAAAACAAAGAAACGGCCTAGAAAATATATAAAAAAATTTAGTATAGAATATTTACCTACAGTGATATTTTCTGATGACAAAGGAGAGCTAGGAAGAATAGTGGAATACCCTTATGAAACTATAGAAAAGGATATTCTTAAAATATTTACTGAAAATAATTGACAATATCTAACTCTATTTATTAACCTTTAATATTTTTATTATGAAAAAGTAGTAGTATTATTTGTAGTGGTTTTAGCTACAGTATCAACATTCGCAAATTCTTCAAATACCAATGTAGAATTTAAAGAACAAGATTGTCATGAATTTGCCTGCCAATTTGCAGAAGAAGGAGCCGCAATGGGTGGAGATATTGAAGATCTTTACGAAATGGCTTACGAATACTGTAATGAATAGTATTTAAATTATCTTTCATTAGTTGCCCTATTAATTTAATAGGGCAACTTAGATTTAATTAATTAAATTTTTAAGATTTAAGAAATGAAAATTAAAAAATATTTTGTAATAATCTACGTATTAGTATCAAATTTGTTTTATGCACAAGAGGCTGAAATAGTTTATAAATCTATTTATTTTGATGTACCTGATGTTAAAATAGATAAGGACATTAAAACAAAGGTTTCAAGAGAAATTAATGATATGAAATATCTTTTAAGGTATACTAAAAAGCAATCTTTTTTTGAAGGTTTACCACACGTTCCCCATGATAAATTTATGGCTAAGATGGCTATAGGAGTAACGCAATCTCATGTAGAATGGTATCAATATCCAAATGAGAAACAGTCATATCATAATAAAAAAATTAAAGACTCTATTTATAGAGTTAAATACGAAGAACGTATGCAAAAGTGGGACTTGCACAATGAAAAAAAGGAGATTGATGGTTATGTTTGTTATAAGGCTACAATAGATTATACTCACCCCTATACAGAAAATCAATTTATTATTGAAGCGTGGTATACCCCAGAAATACCAGTGCCTTATGGGCCAGTTGGATATGGGGGTTTACCAGGGCTTATCTTACAATTAAAGCATAGTCATGTTATATATATAGCTCAAGAAATAACCTTAAATCCTATAGGAGGTATAAAACCTATAAAAGATTTAAAACCAGGTAGACTCATAGATGCTGATGAAAAAAGAAAACTTCAACAAAAAGCGCGAAAAGTAACAGAAGATTAAAAGTTTAAGTTGTAATAATTTGAATAATATAAAATCTCTATTGTCAGTATTTCTTTTTTTAAACCTAACATTAGGTATTTCACAAGAAAAATTGATTTTTTCTGGAATCGTAAATAATAATCAAGGTGTAGGTTTAGAAGGTACGACGATTGTATTATATCCGTTAGATACATCTAAAATACCTTGTTTTGGCGTTTCCAAAAGTGGTGGTAAGTTTGTTATTAAAATTGAAAAAAATACAATCTATACTGTTAATATAACTTTTATGGGTTTTGAGCCCATAAAAAAAACGCTTACAAGTACTTCTGATGATATTAATGAAAACTTTTTGTTAAAAGAAGCCTCATATGAACTTGAAGAGGTTGTTATTAAGTATACCCCACCAATAGTTGTAAAAAAAGACACCACTAATTTTCGAACAGATGAATTTGTTAATGGTAAAGAAAGAAAATTGGGTGCAGTATTAAAAAAGCTTCCAGGTGTTACTGTAAATAGAGATGGAGAAGTTTTTTTTAAAAACAAGAAAGTTGAAATGGTATTGGTTGAAAATAAAACTTTTTTTACGGGGCAAACTAAAATGGCTACAGAGAATATACCAGCGGATGTTGTAAGTGAGGTTCAAATGATTGAAGATTATACTGAAACATCTTTTTTAAAAGAGTTTGAAGGTTCAGATAATCTTGTGATGAATATTAAATTAAAAGAGGGAAAAAAAAAGTTCTTTTTTGGCGATTTGGAAGCTGCTCTTGGGTATAAAGATAGGTATCGTTTTCATCCTAGCGTTTTTAAATATTCACCTACTGTGGTACATAATTTTATAGGTGATGTAAATAACACACAATCTAGATCATTTAGTTTGCAAGATTATCTGAGTATTGAAGGAGACAAAAGTCCAGAGTCACTTTTAAGTATTTTTAATTCACCATTCGCAAAGTTTTTAAAAAATGAAGATTATTTCAAGAATGATCATTTATTTGGAGGCTATAACTTTCAATACAATCCTGACACAACGAATGAATTAAGAATATTTACATTAGGGATGGCCGACAAATCATTTAGACAAGATAGTTATGACTATACATATCAAGCTTCTCAAGTTATTGAAAATAGGTTGGCCAATCAAGAAGATAAAAACACTGTGTTTTTTGGAAAACTAAAATATAAATATACGCCAGATATTTATACCGTTGTTAAGCTTGATGTTTCTTATAATAAATCTAAACTCAATAATAAAGGAGCCAATTCTACATTTTATAATGAAGAATACAATGAGTATGGTACAGCCAATAAATTAAATAATGATAGGGTTCTATTAAATCTTTCTACTGACAAATGGTTTTCAAATAATAATGTATCAACAGCCAAGTTAGATTTTTTAGTTAATAAAGAATCATTGTTTAATTCTTGGGAAAGCTTATCTAATATTTTTTCTTCTCAGATACCTTTAAATTCTGCTGAAGCTTACACTGTGACTGACGATAGTGAAAGAAAATACACCAATTTTGATTTTGATTTAAAGCATCATTATAGACCCATAAGAACAAATATGATAAGCTTTGGTTTTAATGGAAAAATTTATAAAAGTGGTTTACAGAATATCTCTAATCAAATTGATGATAATTCTGAGTCAATAAAATTAGAGGGCTTTGAGAATGATTTTAATAGTCTTTTGACGGAGATAAATAATTCTATTACTAGTAAATGGTATGTTGGAAATGAATTAATTTTTGATTTTGGGTTAGTCTTTCAAAATATTTTTTGGAAAGATTCACAAATTTTAAGTGATTATAGTTTCAATGATTCTAAACTTCTTCCTGTAGGGAAAATAGAATGGAATTTTAATGAAAAAAAGAGTCTAAAATTATCATATAACACTTCTACCTCTAATCCTGAATCGGAATCCCGGTTATCTGGAAGTACTATATCGGATTTTAATTTGATTGCGACAGGATATCCATATGTAATGCAGCCGGTTTCTGAAAGATTACTGCTTTCTTTGTCATTATATAGAATCTATGGTTTAAGTTTTTATTCAAACATTGGATATAGAAAACAAAAACGCACAATTACCCAAAGCTTTTCATATGACGGAATAAATGGCTATATCTTGCCTTTTCAGTTAAATAGAAATGTCAATTCATACGATATAAGATTACGTACTAAATACAACCGTAGATATTGGAAAATTTCTTTTGAAAATAGTTTGTATAAAAAAATGGGGATTTCAGTTATAGATGGTTTAGAGCAATTTAATAATTCATTAAATATAAATAATATTCTAGAGTTTTTTACAAACTTTGAAGAAGCTCCAAATGTTGAATTCGAAATAAAAAACTCTTTTTTAGAATATAATAGCCCTTTGTTTTCGAATACTACATTATCAACAGATATTGATTTTTCTATCATGTATGATTATAAAGACTGGAAATTTGATTTTTCTATTTTTCAAAATTTTTATAACAATAGAAGTTTGCAAAATCGGTCTTATTTAAACTTAATAAATACTAAAGTATTTTATCATAAAGAAGATTCTCCTATTGAAATAGGACTAGATATATATAATTTAGGCAATAATAAATCTCAAACCTCAAATAAATACAATACCATTTATTTTACAGAAAACAATAAACGTTTATTCCCTAGAACAATCATGTTTAACATAAATTACAAATTATAAAAAGTGCATAAATTTTATGTATGCAATGCCAATTGAATACGTTTCCGCGCTACATCAACTTCTAAAATTTTCACAATTATTTGCTGTTGAAGAGTTACGTGTTCGTTGACATCTTTTACAAAGGTATCTGAAAGGTTTGAAATGTGAATTAAACCACTTTCTTTGATGCCTATATCAACAAAACAACCAAAATTGGTGATGTTATTTACAATACCAGGTAATAATTGTCCTTCATGTAAATCGGTAATCGATTTTATGTTTTGATTAAAGGTGAATACTTTAGCTTTTTCACGGGTATCTAAACCTGGTTTTTCGAGCTCTTTAATAATGTCCTTTAGTGTAGGTAAGCCTATCTCTTCTGTACAATACTGTTTTAAATCAATACTTTGGAGTGCAGTTTTATTTCCAATCAATTCGGTTAATGAAACGCCCTTGGTTTTGGCCATAGTCTTTATTAGCGCATAGCGCTCTGGGTGTACTGCAGAATTATCTAATGGGTTTTTAGGGGCTTTGATTCTTAAAAACGCAGCACCTTGCTCAAAAGCTTTTCCACCCAAACGCGGTACTTTTTTAATCTCTTCCCTACTGGCGAAAGATCCATTCGCATTGCGATAGGCAACAATATTTTCTGCAAGTTTCGGTCCAATACCAGAGACATAACTCAATAAGGGAACACTAGCGGTGTTGATATTTACTCCTACCGAATTCACGCAGCTTGCCACAACGGTATCTAAGGAAGTTTTTAATTTTGTTTGATCTACATCATGTTGGTATTGCCCAACACCGATAGATTTGGGATCTATTTTTACCAATTCGGCCAAAGGATCAGCCAATCGACGACCGATAGATACAGATCCCCGCACGGTTACATCATAGGTAGGAAATTCATCCCGGGCTATTTTCGATGCAGAGTAAATAGAGGCTCCCGCTTCGCTGACCACAAAAACTTCTATGGGATTTTTAAAATGAATGCGTTTGATCAGTTGCTCCGTTTCTCTTGAAGCCGTACCATTGCCAATAGCAATAGCCTCAATTTTATAGGCGTCGGTTAAAGTGCTTATTTTTTTAATGGCTCCTGTGTGATCATTCTGTGGTGCATGCGGATAAATCGTCTCGTTGTGTACTAAATCACCTTGCGCACTCAAACATACTACTTTACAGCCAGTTCTAAAACCAGGATCGATGGCTAAAATTCGTTTTTCTCCTAAGGGAGCGCCTAATAATAATTGCTTTAGGTTTTTAGAAAATACCTGAATGGCATCATCATCGGCTTTTTCTTTAGCGGCTTTTAAAGTTTCGTTCGATAGCGATGGTAAAAGCAACCTTTTATAGGCGTCTTCAATAGCCGCTTGGATATAGGGGGTACTCGAATTTTTAGATTTTAAAATGCTATCCGCAATTCTTCCTATGGCCTTTTCGTCATCTATTTCAATTTTAACGCGAATAAATTTTTCATTATCAGCACGTAAGATGGCCAATAAGCGATGAGACGGACACCGATGTAAGGCTTCACTCCAATCAAAATAATCACGAAATTTTTGGGCTTTTTCTTCGTCTTTTTTGGTGTTGATCACCTTGGTGGTAAGCTGCGCAAATTTTTCTAATTGGTTTCTAATTTGATTTCGGATATCGGTACGCTCATTGATCCATTCCGCAATAATATGTTGCGCCCCTTCTATAGCTTCATCTTCATTGAGTACCTTCTCGTTTATATATTGAGAGGCTATAAAATCTATCTCATCATTATTTTGAGCCATAATGATTTTTGCTAAAGGCGCTAAACCATTTTTAATAGCAGTTTCAGATTTGGTGTTCCGTTTTTTCTTAAAGGGTAAATACAAATCCTCTAAGGTGGTTAAATCTGGCGCTTGTACAAACTTAAGCTGCAACTCTTTGCTTAATGCCCCTTGCTCTTCAACCGCCTTAATAATGGCTAATTTTCGTTTTTCTAAAGCCTCAAATTGTGCTTTATAGGTAACGATATCACCTACCTGAACCTCATCTAGATTTCCGGTTTTTTCTTTTCGATAGCGAGAAATAAAGGGAATAGTACAATCTTCATTTAAGAGTTCAACCGTATTTTGAATACTTTTTTCAGGAAGTTGGGTATGCTTAACAATATAAGAAATGAGTTGCATTCGTATTTTTTTTAAACCTATGGCAATATAAAAAACTGTACAGGTTTTAAAACCATTTTAAAGAGATAGTTAAGCAACTTTTTTAATCAAGTCGAAGCAAGGGCATTTTGAACACCTTTTACGCTCGGACTTCTTGTATTTTTTACAGCAGTTACTTTTTACCTTATCAGCTGTGATAATAGTTGATTGCTGTAATTTTCGGAAAGCCTTTTCCTCTTTCTTTTTTTGCTTCTTTTTGCCCAAAACAACGTATACGTATAGAATCGTAAGGCAAAAATACTTATTTTTACTTAATCTAAATAAGATTAATTGTTAAATTATTGAGCAGTATCCGTCGAGGCTGTGGTAATGGTAATTTGCTGAATATCTCTATCAAATAAATACAAGCCGCCTTTATCATCACCAATAAGATTTATCTTATCTAAAATAGTACGTGCCATAGCTTCTTCTTCTATTTGTTCTGAAACATACCATTGCAAAAAGTTATGCGTGGCATAATCTTTTTCTTGAAGACTGATATGGACTAACTCGTTGATGCTTTCCGATACAAAAACTTCATGCTCAAAAAGTTTTTCAAACATTTCTTTAAACGAATTGAAGGTAATATTAGGTGCCGAAAGCTCTGAAATTTGTGCATGACCACCACGTTCATTTACGAACTTCACCAATTTAAGCATATGGTCTCGCTCTTCTTGAGACTGGCCGTACATAAAACCTGCCACACCTTCAAGACCTTTAACTTCTGCCCAACATGCCATTGCTAAATAAATTTGAGAAGATTCTGCCTCTATTTTTATTTGGCTATTCAGTGCTTTTTCTATTGTTTTTGATAGCATATTTTTTCTTTTTTTAAATTACGAATTAATTGATGGTTTCTCCATTGGAAACCCCAGCTGTATCTGGGCTCACAAAAACCAGTTTCCCATCTGCATCTTCAGTCATTAAAATCATTCCTTCACTATCCACTCCGCGTAAAGCTCTGGGTGCAAGATTAACCAAAACTGTAACTTTTTTACCTATAATTGCTTCAGGAATAAAACTTTCGGCAATACCAGAAACAATAGTTCGGACATCGATGCCTGTATCTACTTTTAAAACCAATAATTTTTTAGCTTTTGGCATTTTCTCAGCTTCTACAATAGTACCTACGCGCAAATCAAGTTTTGAAAAATCTTCAAAGGTAATGGTGTCTTTTTGTGGCATCACTTCTTTATTGGCGTTTTCATTCGCTTTTTTTGTAGCTTCTAGTTTATCTAGTTGAGCTTGTATGGTTTCGTCTTCTACTTTAGAGAATAATAATTCTCCAGCCCCAATTTGATGTCCAGCAGGGAGTAAAATATCTTTTTCAGCAACGGCATTCCAAGTGCTCCCGATTTGATTTTTTTCTTTGGAATCACTTGCGCTGAAGCCTAAGATTACTTTCAACTTTCTAGCCGTAAAGGGTAAAAAAGGTTCACTTAAAACGGCTAATGCAGCAGCAATTTGTAAAGCGACAAACATAATTGTTTTTACACGTTCTTCATCTTGTTTGATTACCTTCCAGGGCTCTTCGTCAGCTAGGTATTTATTCCCTAAGCGGGCTAAATTCATGAGTTCTTGTCCGGCTTCTCTAAAACGATAGCGCTCGATAGAGCTTGAAATAATTTCAGGATATTTTTTAACTTCTAGTAGCGTTTTTGTATCGATCTCTGAAAAGATGCCTGCCGTAGGAACTTGAGCTGCATAATACTTGTTGGTTAAGACCACGACACGGTTGATGAAATTACCAAAAATGGCTACTAATTCATTGTTATTTCTCGCCTGAAAATCTTTCCATGTAAAATCATTGTCTTTGGTTTCAGGGGCATTCGCAGTCAATGTATAGCGCAATACATCTTGCATATTCGGAAAATCTTCTAAATATTCATGCAACCAAACTGCCCAATTTTTTGAGGTAGACAATTTTTGACCTTCTAAATTTAAAAACTCATTTGCTGGCACATTGTCTGGTAAGATATAGCCCCCGTGTGCTTTTAAGATGCTTGGAAATATAATGCAGTGAAAAACAATATTGTCTTTTCCAATAAAATGTACCAATTTGGTATTCTCGTCTTTCCAGTAGGGTTCCCAATCTTTTCCTACACGGGCTGCCCATTCTTTGGTTGAAGAAATATAGCCTATTGGCGCATCAAACCAAACGTAAAGCACTTTGCCCTCAGCTCCAGGTACGGGAACAGGAATGCCCCAATCCAAATCGCGAGTCACGGCTCTGGGTTTTAATCCGTCATCTATCCATGATTTGCATTGCCCATATACGTTGGGTTTCCAATCATTTTTATGCCCTTCTAAAATCCATTTTTTAAGAAAATCTTCATGTCGGTCTAAAGGTAAAAACCAGTGTTTTGTTTCTTTTAGGGTAGGCGTTGCACCAGAAATAGTCGACCTCGGATTGATGAGATCGGTTGCATTTAAGGTAGAGCCACAATTTTCACATTGATCGCCATAGGCTTCTTCATTGCCACATTTAGGGCAGGTACCAATGACAAACCTATCTGCTAAAAATTGTTTTGCTTCAGGATCATATAATTGTGCTGTTGTTTCTTCAATAAAATCCCCTTGCTCATACATGGTTTTAAAAAACTCAGAGGCCGTTTCATGATGAATTTGTGCTGATGTTCTTGAATAATTATCGAACGTAATCCCAAAATCAACAAAAGATTTTTTTATAATAGTATGGTACTTATCAATAACTTCTTGTGGAGTAATACCTTCTTTTTTAGCCTTCATGGATATGGCAACGCCATGTTCATCACTTCCACAAACAAAAGCTACATCTTTGCCAATTAAACGTAAGTATCTACTATAAATATCTGCGGGCACATAAACACCTGCTAAATGGCCAATATGAATAGGTCCATTTGTATAGGGTAGTGCTGCGGTAATGGTATATCTAGATGGGGTTTTGGTATTCTCTGACATTCAACTATTCGATTAAGCCACAAAAATAAAGATTTTTGCTTGGGAGAGCCTTACATTTTTTGAGAAAAAGCAAGACCTTCTAAAGTGTTACCAATTGTAACAGAATAGAAGGTCTATATAGCAAAGTAAGTGGGGCTATCTTTAAGCTATCATTACAGATTTGCTCATTTTTTTATCTTGCACTCTTATTCTATAAATATATTTTCCAGTAGCTAAATAATTAGACATCCTTTCTCTGATATTAATTTCAATAGATCCTTGCGTCATTATTTCATTATAGACTGTACCTAAATTTTGTCCCATAATATTATACAATTGAACATCTACATGGGCTGTAAAAGGCATCTCTAAATAAATATGAGGTGTTTTATCTGTAGGATAAAAAGGCTTATGAACTATAGCATCTAGAAGTTCAGGTGTAGGATCAATTGCAACAGGATCTTCTGGTGTTGGAGGAGTTGGATCTCCATCACTATAAGCTATATCATCAAAAACGGTTTCTGCATGGCATTGGAATCCAAGATCAATAGGACGGTAAGGATGTCCTAAAAGATGTTGCTCTACTAAAGCAGGATCAACACAAAGCCATTCTGCTAAAACGGTTCCATAAAGATCTCTGAAGTCCATAGTATATTCTAGGTTACCTCTTTCATTAGGGTCTTCTAATGAAGGATGGTCACCCACAAAAGCACTACCATTTAAACCTGAACCAAAAAACAAAGTAGGAGAGGCTTTACCATGATCAGTACCATTTGATCCATTTTCGTAAATACGTCTTCCAAATTCAGAAAACGTCATACTTAATACTTTTTCATCTTGTTGTGTAAATGCAATATCTTCGTAGAAATTATTTACAGCTACAGATAAATTAGTCATTAATTGCTCATGTGCAAGTGGTTGATTACCATGAGTATCAAAACCACCCATAGAAATCATATATACTTTTGTGCCTAAATTTCCTTTAATTAATCTTGCTAATAAGGCTAATTGCTTTGCAAATCCATTTTTTTGATATTCAACTTGATTTTGACCTCTTAAATAAGCAGCGTGTATTTTTCCCGCATATTCTAAAGTTGTATTTGAAACTCCTCTTAAAAAACGTAATTGATCGCCATACATACATTGATCAAACAAATCTTCATCTAAAGGGTATTGTGCGCCAGTTTCGGCAATTAATTGTAATTGGTCTACATTATTGGTTACAAAGGCATAATTGGTTTCATTACCTTCAAAAACTAAACTACCAAAATTTCCTATTTGTATTGCTGCTGGAGCTTCTGGAGGAGTTATTAAATAATCGGGATAAATATTCTCAAAATGTCTACCCATCCAACCTGTTGGTTCTCCAGTAAATCCATTTGTGGTTAAATCGGTATTTGCAAAAATATCTGATCCTGTAAAATGAGATAAACTTTGGCCTTCATAACCTACACCATGTACTGCTTTAAATTGACCTTCACCCCAAAGTGGATCTAAAGAT
>TARA_R110002051_G_scaffold322547_1_pt1 | contig 11176 bp, 16 predicted proteins | sample TARA_R110002051 | Tara Oceans TARA_R110002051 (sample SAMEA4397023) | marine metagenome | biome: Polar Biome; feature: [MES] marine water layer (ENVO:01000295) within the mesopelagic zone...; material: water (ENVO:00002006), including particulate matter (ENVO:01000060) such...
CAATTTATACATACATAATCCCATAATGGTCTCCACCACCAAACATTATTCCTAAAGTATATACCTGGATTAACAGCTTGAAAATTATCTTCTTCTTCCCAATACTGCTCCTTTAACTCTTCATTAGTATCAAGTATTTTCCATTTTTCATTCCAAGTCATATCTTTAAATTTATTATAGACTTTAAAGTTATCTACAGTTTCGTTCTCTCTTGGGTTTAAGCCATGTAAATCAAATCCCATTTTATTTCTCCTTTTTATTATTATTTACGTTTAACATATCTTTTCCTTTTTTACAGCCTTTTTATATCGTTTCCAACCTTCTCCTGCTTCTTCAAACATTATCCCTTTTGGATTAAATTGTTTATTCATCTCTGTTATTGCTTTTTTGTACTTACTTTTCATTTCCTTTTTCCTTTAGCTATATCTGATAGTTCACGAAGTAGCTGTGCATTGAACTCTTTTAAAAGAATAATCTCTCCTTTAAGACTTAAGATATCTTCTTTATTTATTCTAACATCATCTTTAAGGTCTTCATAGATAACATTAGAATTGAGCCTAAATTGATTCATACCATCCTTCCAATCTTCATTAGCACCTATCTTATCTTTTATGTATCTTTCAGACCCCATTATTATCTCCTTCACTCTTCCTATAGATTTCTTTTAACTCTGCTTCAGTATAAAGATTTCTATTATCTTGTGCTTTTACTTTAGATGGAGTAGTCTCATTCATTCTTTTAGTTAGTATATAAGATATATGCATTGGGACTGACCTAAAGTTCTTTTTAGCATCAATTTTTAAATAAGTATATATATTTATAGGTATATTAACCATTACTTGGTGGTCATCATCTCTATAAATACCACTACCTTTTGGTTTTGCCATGATTCATTCCTTTCCCTAGAATCTCTTCTAGTTTCATTTTAAAGTTATTTATAGCGTAGTATAAACTTACTACAGCTTTCTCATCAGTGTGATTGTCTTCTAATATTTGGTTCAGCTTTCCTTCAAACATATCAATATTTATGATTGCCTCATCATATATACTCAATACACTTTCTCTTGTTTTCTTATTTTTATCCATCGTTTCCTCCATCAATGATATATTTATTATTAGTGAGATACTTATGGGGGCTTGACCCTCGTTAGTACGTGAACTGGTGGGTTCTGCACTCGCCTGTCAATATCCCCCAATAGTTTAATTAGGTATAACTCCATTCCATTGTTTAGGGTATATATCCATTGGAAGAGTTTTTATTACCTCTATGTCTTCTGTTCTTAGTTTATTACCTTTAACTATATTATCATTAGATTTAAGCCATCTCATGTTCTCAGGATTACAACATTTCTTAACCTCATTAGTATCTTCTAGGTTATAGATAGACATAGGTATAATGTGGTCAACATGATAATCCATAGACTTTATCTCTTCAAGAGTATAGCCCATTTCTTTAGCGTCTTTAGATAGCTTATTAATACATTTAGAGTAATCTAAGCCATAACTTCTTGAAGATTGAACTTTACCCTTTTCAGTGTATAAACTTAAAGCATTAAAAAGGCAAGACCTTAATCTTCTTGTCATAACATAAGAAAGATTGTTCTTTGACCATATATAATGTAATTCTCTCCTTCTTTTAATTACTTCAGGTCTTTTAGAATTTTCTTTGTGCCATTTACTTACCTTAACTTTATAACTAGGCTTAGTCATTCTTATAGCTTGCATCTTAGCTGCTCTTCCGCTTTCTCTATATTTCTTTGAATAAGCTTTAGTTGTAGCCTTTCCTTTATCAGATGATGTATATTTTTCCATACTCTTATCATAATTAGAACTTCTATATCCTGGGTTATCTTTTCTCCAAGCTTTAGCTTTCTGACGATTTCTTTCTGCTATTTCAGGTTTACTTCTATATATCTTAGCTTTCTTCGATAACTTATCTTTATTGGAATAGTAGTATTCCTTTTTATATTTTAATATCTCGTCTCTCTTCTCATTATATCTATCTTTGTTTAGCTTTGCATAATGAGCTTTATTCTTAATATAGTCTTCATGATTTCTTTTGCAGAGAACTTCTTTATTGTCTAAGTAATATTTATATTGTCGCTTTTTCTGATTTATATATTGAATTAGAAGGTTTGTTTTATATTTCTTCAGAAAGCTATTAGGTATATCTTTATATGTATACACCTTACCATTATACTCTATTGATTTAGTCATAACATCTCCTTGTTTATTTATCCATTTATAAACTATTTCTACCCTTGCTAAGGGGTAGGAATGTCTAGTCTGCTCATTATATTAAGACGAGCATTATCTATCATTTTAATTAGCTTTTCATTTTGCAATGAGAGGGCTAACACCTCTTGACTGAGCTTATTTATTTCTGCTAATAACTCATGTCTTAACATAACTAAGTCTACGTTTCTCATAATGCTACCATCATTATAAATTGAAACATTACAATAGCTAGTAGAGAGCACATTGTGAATGCTAGTATATTTAGAACTATAGCACAATAGAATACGAGTATATCTGTTGGTTCTTTACTTAATAGGTTTTTCATCATTACCTCCGAATAATTCGTTATCCATCTTAATCATTTGATTTAATTCTCTTGAGTGTTCTTCCATCATATGTTTCATTAAGTCATTATCTTGTTCAGATATAAAGACATCTTTTACTTTCCTGTCGCCTTCTTTAATACAGAGAGGACAGGGCTCTCCATTACCTACAGCTAACATACCTGTGATAGTCATAATATCTCCTTAGTTTTTAATTAAATCATCTATATTTAAAAGCTTATTTATAGGAAAGCCTTGATGTTGCATTAATTGCTCTTGCATTTTTAAGAATATCTCAATTCTATCTTCAATAGATAGTTTGCCAAGGTATTCATCAGATATATCTCCATCTAAGCCAATACGAAGCCATTTAGTAATAGTAGAATATAGATTCTTTACTCCTTGCATCTTACCATTCTTATCAGTTTCATATTGAAGACTGTCTAATATCCTATCTCTTTCATCAAGAGATAAATCTTTCAATTTAATCTTTAATCCACTTTTGAGTTTAAGTCTCATCTTATCTCCTTGTTTATTTATCCTGTTAGTTATTAGGGATAGTCTAGCTTGTTAGTGTGTCAACTATCCCTTATGCTCTCACCATTTGTCTCGTAGGATGGTATCCTAAACACATGGTGTTTCCCCAAGAGAGCATTTAGTTGCGGAGGCTGGAGTCGAACCAGCTATCTCTTAGCCATGAGCTAAGTGTATTGAACCATTCTACCCCTCCGCTATATTTTAGGGCAAGTGTCCTGCTACATCATGAACTTTGAGCGTGGTCTGCAAACTACCACGGCTTACCGAGCACGAATACCCTTTGGTAACCAAATCATAAGACGCTAGCCTTACAATTATCCTATTAATATCCTTATTAAAAAGTATAATACAGCTAACGTAGAGACTATGTCAAAGTCAGCTGTGTCAATGTATTTATCTATAAATCTCTTCATTACTGAAACCTTTCTGTGTTTAGGACACGTTTATATATATATATTGTTTGTTTATGTGTAAGTGTGAATGGGAAGGATGCTATGGAAGCACCCAACCCAATCAGAATGACTAAGCATAGAGAGGAAGTCGTTGGTCAGTAGGAATGGCATCATACTCTTGGACAGTAATAACCTCTACTTTGCAAGTAGGAGTACCTGGTGTACCACTAACTCGAGCATAGCCAACGGTCTTACCGTCTTCTTCGTAAGCTGCAAACTCCTGGTCAACCATCTCATTCAACCATACAGTAAGACTATTGTTTGAGTTAGCTAACTTCTCACCACTGATAAAGAAATTAACATTACCCTTAAGTTCCTTGCCGTGCACTTTGATAGTACTACCACCACTGGATGTCCAAGCGTAGGAAGATTTGAGCTCACCTGTGCTCTTGTCTGCCCACTCTATTTTTCTAAGCATCATAAATATATATTTCATTGTAAGTATCTCCTTGTTTGTTAAGTTATTAATTGTTAATTGAAATGAAAAATAACGGAATCCTATATATAGAAAAAGGAATTTCCAGGGGGCTATTAAGATAAATACCCCAATCACTAAAATGCCCCAATTTTTCAAAACTAAGCCTTTGCTTTATGTTTGACTATTGCTATATTACAACATTCAAGGAAGCAGTTTTTTTACTACCATCCAAGTGGTACCCCTGAAATGGTTCTGCCAAGTGGATTAGACGTTGGTTTTGCTCTCCATATAGGATTAAGAGTTTTTCACCTACAGCTTCCGAAAATGGTTTTAGTATAAGTTTTGAGTATGGGTCGAATTGACTTATAGTGGATAAAAGCAGGATGAGATTGAGATGTCTTAGAGACTAATTAAGCCGAGCTTTACCGAAGCTATATTGATGAAGGGTACTGGCTCTAGATGAAAGCTAAAGTTTAATAAGTTTTTAAGGTCTTCAGGGGATACCTCCGTCTAATTTAGATTCGTTCACCAATTTGTTTTTGCAAATTGCCTCACATTGATATATATTTAGTATATGTCTAAACCCAAAAAAGATAAATCTAACAACATTATATACAAGCTTGAAATATCCTACAATCCAGATACTGATGAAGTAGAGTATTTAAAGGAAGAGTTGATAGAGGATGCGTATGATTTTACCTATGATATATCAGGCTTTGATATGTTTGATTATTGGGATGATGAATCACTTGATGAGATAGAGGAGACATATGAGATTGGAGAAACGTAATGAGAAGCTTTAAAGTAAATGGTGCATTCCATAACGTATATGAAATTAATGAATCTCCTCCTGTGAAGGTTATAGGCGACTGGCGTAAAGGGAAAATTGGTGATTGGATAGAGTCAGATGATGGCTGCATAATCCAAATTTTAAGAAAAGGTAATATGCTTAGAAAGAATAGTGAAGTAAGTTATATAGGTACTTGTACTGGTACATTTATAGCAGATAAAAATACTCATATGGATACTATTAAAAGAGATAATATATACTCCTTTGGAGGTAATAAGACTCCAGAAGAGGTTGTTCAGAGTAGGGACTCTTTAACGACTAATGAAGAATTATTTGTTCAATATATATCTTCAGGAATGCCTCCTGAGGATGCATATGTAAAAGCATTCCCTACTAATAATAAAAGGTATGCTAGAGTAAAGAGTGGACATTTAATTAAAACACAGAGGGTTAAAACAGCTATGAAAGAAGAATTAAAACCTATATGCGATGAACTCGGAATTAACGAAACTTTTATATTAAAAGGAATTAAGTCCGAAGCTCAATTAGCGGAGAAGTCTGATACTAGGCTTAAAGCTTTTAAGATGCTATCTGATATAATGGACTTAGAAGATAAGAGTGCACCTAAAGTACACAGTGCTACAGCTATTCAATTTCAAGGATTTACTAAAGATATGTTAGGAGATGTTGAAAGACCTAAAGAAATAAAGAAAGGAAAATAATATGCCTTACGGAAAAGGAACTTATGGCTCTAAGGTAGGAAGGCCTAAAAAGAAAAAAGTAAAAATGAAAAAGGGTAAAAGGAAGTAGTGTCAAATATAAATCTTCATAATGTTTCTGAACAAGAAGAAGCATTAGAGCTAGCAAAGAAAGATTTAGTTGCATTTGGTAAATTGTTTTTACCTGATGATTTCCTTAGAAGTGAAACACCCCCTTTCCATTATGAAGTTGCAGATGCTATAACAGACCCAGAGAAAAAACAGACTGCGATTATATTACCTAGAGGACATGGTAAGACTGTTCTTACTAAGTGTGATATATTAAAAGCATTTTGTTTTACTGAAGAACCTCTGTTTTATGGATGGGTATCTGCTACTGCTAAATTAGCTACTGGTAATATGGACTATATTAAATATCATTTGGAATTCAATGAAAGAATTCAGTATTTCTTTGGTGCCCTGAAAGGTACTAAATGGACAGAGACTGATGTTGAGACTACGAATGGATGTAAGCTTATTTCAAAGTCTAATATTTCTGGTATTCGTGGTGGAGCTAAATTACATAAAAGATATGACTTAATAATATTGGATGATTTTGAAGATGAAAATAATACTATTACCCCAGAAGCTAGAGCGAAGAATTCCAACCTTATCACTGCTGTGGTATTCCCTGCACTTGAGCCTCATATTGGTAGGTTACGCATTAATGGCACTCCTGTGCATTACGACTCTTTTATTAATAACCTTATTGTTAATTATGAAAAATCACTTAAGCGGACTGAAGAGTTTTCTTGGACGGTTATTCTTAGGAAGGCAATAGAAGAAGGCGGAACGATGTTGTGGGATAGTTGGTTTGGTAAAAAGGAAATGGATAGAAAAAAGAAATTCTATGCCGATTCAGGCCAGCCACATAAATTCTATCAAGAATATATGATGGAAGTTCAGTCTGCTGATGACTCTATGTTTACTCGTGACCATATACAACATTGGGAAGGTACGTATATGTATGAAGAGGATTCTGGTATTTCTTTTATAGAAGTGAATGGGGATGTAAAACCTGTAAATGTTTTTGTAGGAGTTGACCCAGCTACTGATAGTGTAAGAAGAGATGCTGATTATAGTGTTATACTTGCATTGGCTGTTGATTGTAATAACAATATTTATATATTAGATTATTTAAGAAAGAGAAGTATCCCAGTTTTAGGAATTCCAGGTGAGAATAAAAAAGGTATAGTAGATTATATGTTTGATTATTCTAAATTATATCATCCAAGTTTATTTGTAGTAGAAGATACTACAATGTCAAAGCCTGTTTTCCAATCATTAAGAGCAGAGACTAGAAGACGTAATGATTTTTCTGTAAGATTTAAGGAAGAGAAACCTGGAACAAGAATGAGTAAGAGAGATAGGATACAGGGGATACTAGCTCAAAGATTTGCTATAAGACAAATTTATATTAAAAAAGATATGTACGATTTAGAACATGAGATAATTACTTTCGGACCAAGGATGGGACATGATGATACTATAGATGCACTGGCTTATGCATGTAAATATGCAAACCCACCAGTTGGAATTAATGAAGATAAACAAACTAAGAAGTATTTTAAGAATACTCCCAAACCAAAGTCTTGGGTAATTGCCTAAATTGTGTGTAAATTAAAATGGAGAAATATAGAGATTTAGAGTTATGGAGTCAATGAAAATAAATGGATTTATTTGCAGTAATAGAACAATTCGGTGTTCCGATTGCCGTAGCTATGGCTTTTGGTTTCTTCATATGGAAGCAAAATAAATATATACAGGATGATTTAACAAAAGATATACATGAAAAATTTAATAGATTAGAAGGTATTATAATAAAACTGATTGACCAGCAAAAGAAAATGCAGATTGAACAACGAGGAATCGTTAGGTCATATCAAACTCTAATTGATATAATCACAAGACTATTTAAAGGTAATAAAGATAATGGCTAAAAAGTTAGATAAAAATGCAGAAAGAGTTAATAGGATATATCAACATTCTAAGACTGATAATAGAGTTCAATGGGAATATATAAATCAAAAAGGATGTGATTTTGCAAATGACAATCAATTAACCTATGATGAGAAAGTTGCTCTTGAGGAACAGGGAATGCCTACCTTTACTATTAATAGGATTCTACCTGTAGTTGAAATGTTAAATTATTATGCAACAGCTAGTAATCCTAGATGGCAAGCTGTTGGAGTTGAAGGTTCAGATATTGATGTTGCAACAGTTTATTCAGATATAGCAGATTACATATGGAATAATTCTGCTGGGGATACGTTATTATCTAATGCAATAAATGATGCAGTTACAAAAAGTTTAGGTTACCTACTTATTACAGTAGACCCAGATGCAGACAGAGGAATGGGAGAAGTTGTTATAAAGCAACCAGACCCATTTGATGTTTTTATAGACAATAAATCAAGAGACATATTATTTAGAGATGCTGCTTATATCTTAATCCGCAAAATCCTCCCTAAAGGTCATCTTATACAACAATTCCCTGATAGCAAACGTAAGATTATGGCGGCATCCTCTAATACAAATTCCTATGAAAATTATTCAGAAAAGGCTGCAGATATAGACCAACATGATTTTCAATATAAAGAAATGAATGGTAATAATTCTATGTATTCGGAGGAAGAAAATGAATTAGTAGAATTTTTTGAGATGTATGAAAAGGAAAAGATTCCATATGTGAATGTTTTTTATAAAGTTCCACCTGATAAAAAGGTAATTGCAAATATAAAAGAACAAGCTGCTAAACAGACTGAAGACATGAGAGCTGAAATGATGGTAGCTATGAAAGAGAAGCAACTTCAAATGACTCAGGCTGTTGAACAAGGCAAGATGTTGCCAGAAAGAATGCAACTTGAATTAAAAAAAGAGATGGAGATGATGGAAAATCAACTCAAGTCTTTTGCTATTGAGATAGAAAATAAATTACAGGAAGAAGCTTCTAAAGTAGAAAATGATGTTGTCTCTAAAAAAGAATTTACAGTATTAATGAAAGATACTTTATTTAAAAGTAGAGTTGTAGATAGTATAAACTTCCACGAAAATAGAATAAGATTATGTTGCATTGTTGGAGATAAAACTTTATATATGAAGTATTTACCTTTGCAAGAGTACCCTATTATTCCTTTTCATTACAAGTGGACAGGTACTCCGTTTCCAATGTCCGCTGTCTCTCCTTTGATAGGTAAGCAAAGAGAGATGAATAAAGCTCATCAATTAATGATACATAATGCATCTTTGGGTAGTAGTTTAAGATGGATGTATGATGAAGGAAGTATTGATACTGATTACTGGGAAAAATATTCTTCAGCCCCAGGAGCTTTACTTCCTAAAAGGCAAGGTTATGACCCACCTACTCCAGTACAACCATTTCAATTAAACAATGCATTTTTTGGTTTAGTTAATCAAGGAAAAGCAGATATGGAGTATTTAGCAGGTATTTATTCTTCGATGCAGGGGGATACAGGGTCTACTGCTGACATGCCTTATCGTGGAATGTTGGCCATGGATGAATATGGAACGAGAAGAATTAAATATTGGTTAAAGAATTGTATAGAACCTGCACTTAAACAGGTAGGTGAAATTGTTAAGCAATATTCTCAAGCAGTATATACAGCTCATAAAGTATTTAGAATAGTTCAGCCAAATGCAATTACAGAAGAACGCACTGTAGAGATAAATGTTCCAATATATAATGACTTTGGTGAAGCTATTGGTAAATGGAGAGATTATCCTTCAGCTAAATTTGATGTAAAGATAATATCAGGTTCTACGCTTCCTGTTAATAGATGGGCTTATTTAGAAGAATTAAAACAATTAATGAATCTTGGCGTTGTAGATGATATAGCAGTATTAGCTGAAACAGATATTAGAAACAAAGAAAAAATTATTAAGAGAAAAAGTTTATATGCTCAATTAAAAAATCAAGTTGCTTCTCTTGAAGAAGAACTTAAGAAAGAAAAAGGTTCTAATGAAACGCTAGAAAGACAAGTTATACAATCAGGTATTAAAAATAAAGTTATGCAAGGAGATGTTGAGCTAAGTAAGCAATTGCATGATAGTAAATCGAATATACTTAAAGAGGAACTTGAAACGAAAGCACAGCAAAAACATTTAAGGAAAATAATTGATAGTGAAAACAAAATGGCAAAAGAAAAAGTAAATAATAAAATTAACAATTTGCAAAAGAATAATATTTAGAATAAATTACGTTAATAATTTACAAGGAGAAATACATGATAGAAGAAAATAACCAAGGTAACCCAGAAACTATGCCAGCACAAGACGCTGCTGAGTCTCAAGTTTTTGGCTCCTCAGGTGATGACTTCTTTGACGCTCTTGAAAACGATGTTAATAGCATAGTTCAAGACGATAGCAAGCCAGTAACCGAGACTGAGGCAACCCCTGAATTTCAGGGCTCCAATAATGTTGAAGCAGAGGCGAATTCGGTATCACAAACATCTGAACTTGACAATGTTAAGAAAAGATATAGTGATTCCAGTCGTGAAGCACAAAATTTAAAAGCCCAACTTAATGAGTTGAAACCTTTTATCCCAGTGTTAGATGCGATGAAAAAAGACAGTGGCTTAGTAGAGCATGTCAGGAACTATTTTGATGAAGGTGGTGCCGTGCCAGGAGATATCAAACAGCAATTAAAGCTGGATGAGGACTTCGAGTTCGATACTGATGAGATGGTAAGTAATCCAGACTCTAAATCAAGACAAGTCTTTAATACAATGGTTGATGGAATTGTTCAGAAGAGAGCAGGAGAAATTCTGCATAATGAGCAAGTTAAAGCCGAACAAGTTAATAATAAGATAGCATTAAGGAATCAAGCAGAAGATTTCAAAAAACGTCATAATATGAATGAAGAGCAATTTTCACAGTTTGTGAGAGAAGCTCAAAATAGATTCTCTAAAGACGGCTTGAGTTTTGATGATATGTTTATGTTAACTAATAAAGGTGCAGTCAACCAAAATGTTGCTAACGCAACAAAAAAAGATATGTTAAATCAAATGAAAACAGTTCGTGATATTCCTGTAAGCCAAAGTTCGTCGAATAATGCAGGCAATGCAAATCCTAGTCCTAATGATAGTGTATTTGATGCCTTGCTTAATTCTGACGGCAACATAGAAGAACTGTTTAGCTAATATATTTTAAAAATCTTTTAAAGCTTATTGGTTAGACTAAACCCTAAATAAAGGAGTCAAAAATGGCTTTAAATGATTACGTTCAACTGAGCGAATTAGGGGTTGATGGTGTTGTTGCTGGTCAAGGTCCTGGCACGCCTGTTTCAGGTGGTGCTGCGGATACTGGTAATCTGCGTAGAAAGTATAACTTCGGTGACAGAGTATCAGAGCTAGCTATAGCACAAGACCCATTTTTTCGTTTTATGAGCAAAGTAAGCAAAAGACCGACAGATGACCCTCAATTCAAATATACTGAGAAGAGAGGTTCATACCATAAAAGATATGCATATGTGATAGGTCATGTAGATGGCGGTGTAGATGTATTCAATAATTCATTAATGCAACAGTCAGATTCAGGTGCAGCTATGAGTGCAACTGGACAAAATATGGCTGTATATGTGTCTACTGATTATAAGAATACTGGTAATATCCAAAATGTATATAATAATCAAACAAATAATA
>TARA_R110002051_G_scaffold317077_3_pt1 | contig 11168 bp, 23 predicted proteins | sample TARA_R110002051 | Tara Oceans TARA_R110002051 (sample SAMEA4397023) | marine metagenome | biome: Polar Biome; feature: [MES] marine water layer (ENVO:01000295) within the mesopelagic zone...; material: water (ENVO:00002006), including particulate matter (ENVO:01000060) such...
AGCATCGGACAGGGACCCATTCATGCTCGGAGAGGCATTCAAAGAACAAACAAACCTCACAGTAGGAAGTCCCGCCATCTTGATGAAGAATATGATTCAAGAGGGATGGGGACTTGATATTCCTATCCATGACCCACACACGAACGATGTCCCATTCCCTACTGAAGCCAAAGTTTTCTTCGTTTCCACAAAACATTCGGAGTTTTTGAATTATACCTTCCCACAAGGTTCTATCATTATTGACCCTTGGAGATATATTCCTGATATGGACGGCATCATTGTTCATCGTCTTGGCGAGAATCTTTAAGTAGGTAGGGGCCTGATGAGGATGCTACATGATTGAATTAGAAGTCACTCCGGAGCAAGTTGAACAGGCCAAAGAAGAAGTAAAAGAGTTTGACGCTCAAAAGACCCACAATAAAGGAAATTGGAGTGGGAATTGGAAAGGTCCTCTTGGAGAAAAGTTGATGGAAGGATGGCTTGAGGGCTTTCCTACCCTAAACTTTGAGGCGGTAACTTTCATTAAGCGGGGTTGGACTGAACCTGACTTTCACTTGCACACGCATTTAACAGGTGGTGGCTCAACCAGCGTTGATATTAAGACGACCACTCACTATGCTAATTGGAGCCAAGAGCCAAAACACGACATTTATGTATGGAGTGAATTGAAAGGTAATCCCAATAAACCTCATACTTTGATTATCAAAGGTTGGTTAAGTAAGCAGAAGATGAGCGAAATGATGGCAGAAGCAAAGGCCAATAATTGGGATGAGCAATCCACTAAGAATGGGTGCTACAAAGTGGAGCGTCAAGCGTGGGGCCGTCCGAGAACGGATTGGTGCTTTACCAATGACGCTCTTGATGAGATGGATGACTTCGTAACATCAATTATCGGCTAAGACAGGAAAAACATTAAATAGGTGATTCATCCCATAGACCACTATGCGTGGCTACCCACCTTATGAACCCCGAGATGACCCTAATAAGAATAACCCATACAGACCGTATGGAACCCCATTCAGTTGGGATGATATATTCTCTCCTACCGACAATACTATGAGAGAGATGCGAAGGATTCTAAGTGGTTTTCTTTCTAATGATGAGTCTAAGGACAAAATGAAGAAGATGAAGAAGCGCACCACTCTCAAGGCTAAGGTCAAGAGAGGCAACAAAGAGTATCTTGTGACTGTGGAAGAAGTCACCCCTAAACCGTCCGAAAAACCCGATGAAGTTACCATTGAGTGGGACGACACAGCCTCCTTTGGAGAGGGTCACGAAGACTTGACCGAGTAATCCTTCAAGTAGTAGCACATATTTGGCTTAGGTGTGGAGCCTAAGACATACCCCAATTCCAATCCGAAGAATGTTCGGTTTGATATAATCATGCCGCTTCACATGATGGAGGCGGCTTATGTTCATCGTGCTATTGACTCTATTTTTAATCAATCTCACCGAAAATGGCGACTCACAATCATTGAAAGTGTGAAGTCTTTTGAAGACAATGATGGCGAGTGGAGTGCCTTTGTGGACTTGGAAGACGATAGCCGACTATATCATTGCACGGAAAGCGGCATTGGGATTTCTGCCGCCCGTAATCAAGCAGCCGGTAAAGAGCGAAGTGATTTCATAGCCTTCCTTGACGGAGATGATTCTTGGGAGTCAGATTATCTTCAAAACATGGCTACCGCCATTGCTTCATCCTCCGATGATACGGTGATGTGGTGGTCCCGTTTAGGCAAACCTATGGTGATGAAAAGTCAAATGAGTGGGAAAGAAGAATTGAAGATTTTAGAATACTCACCATACGAAGGCTTAGAATTATTTTCACCAGCCTACTATTATTACTATTTTATGGTTCATCCCGCATATCCATCTTCGGTAATTGTTCGGCGAGAAGCCTTCCGACTCATCGGAGGCTTTGACGAAGAAATGTTGAGATGTGAAGACCAAGATTTGGTCATGCGATTACTCCACCCTGTAACCGGCCAAGGACAGGCCCAATTTGTTGATATTCTTTCGGTTCACCGAGAACCCTCTCGGGATGACCACAAGATTCCAGCGGAAGGGAAAGATTGGGTTCAAGAATTAGTGGACCGTTATCCGTGGCCACAAGAATGGGAGAAACCCGATGACTTGTTGCCCGAAGTATGGGATGATATGTTGGAACATATCTATGATACTCGTCACAAAAACTTCACCTTAAACTACACGATTAAGTAGGTCGCCGCACAATATGATAGCATGGGCCGTGAACACTCACTTCAAGTTAAAACTCTCATGGCGGAGATGAAAGAAACCACGACTATTCTCAACAAAGTTAAGACCGACTATGATGACCGCCTGATTTTACTACAAAAGAGAATTGCTTCAATTACCCAACAATTAAGAAATAGTGATTGTGAGCATGAGTGGAAGCGTGATTCTTACCCATACGCCGAACTTTATTGTAAGCATTGCACGGTATGGAAGCGTTAAAGTTAAATAGGTCATTGCGAGGGTGAACAGATATGAAGCAGCAGTATAGCCGACCTTCAAGGACCTTAACATTGAACACTCATAGTGGCACCAGCCATCTTCGTTTAGAGGAGATTGTGGCTGTTCGTGTTGGCACTTACCAATCCCGAGAGAGTGGTCAATCTCAAGTGGATGTTTTTACTCAATTCCATATCTTCACCGTTGATTGTGCCGATGAAGCCGCAGCAATCCTGATGGCTAACGAGATTCACGACCTGATAGGACAGTAAGGTTCAAATACTTGATGCCCTCTATGGGTGATTATGGGAGATTGGTTCACCATAACTATTGAGGGTGAGATTATTGACCACCCTTGGTCTGACCGCCCCACCCTTGACCAAATGCAAGAGCAGGTAGGCGGCTACATTGAGCCTTGTCCTAAGCACACCGAATGGCACAAGGGTGCGACACCCTACACTTCCAAACTCTATGAGGCATTCGCCAACGAGGAAGGCATTTGGGAGGGGTTAAAGCCCAATACCCATGCTCAAGAAATCTTAGGGTATCCGATTCTCGGAAATGTTCTCTTTCATGGAGTTCGTCACCAATGAATATCTTTGTCTTAGATGAAGACCCTTGGACGGCAGCCATTTCAGTTTGTGACCGGCATTCAGTTAAAATGCCTTTGGAAACCGCCCAATTATTATGCACTTCATTGGCAACACATGGGGTCTTGGATACTCCATACAAACCAACCCACAAAAATCATCCATGCACTCAATGGGCTTCATTGAATAGGAGCAACTTTGATTGGTTAGTAGCGCACGGCTACGCTTTGTGTAGGACCTATGAATTGCGCTATGGGAAAAAACATAACTGTTTAGAAGTCATTGTATGGTGTGATATGTTGCGCTCTCGCATTCCTGAAGGGGAAAGAACCCCGTGGTCAATTTGTATGGGTGATGAATATAAGGTCGGCGAAGATGCTGTCGCTTCGTATCGGAAGTATTATTGTGAAGGCAAATCATACATGAATAAGGGAAAAGGCCCTCAATGGGCCAAACATCCTATGGGGAAGCCCAATTGGTTCCAATTTATAAGACCTAACACTTAAATAGGTGCTGGATATTATTAAAGTTATGGCGAAGAACCGTTTAGTGGCGCAAAGAGTCTATTTGGCAGGGCCAATTGACTATGCAGAAGATGATGGCGTGGCATGGCGCAAGGAAATAACCCCTGTGCTTGAGTCCATGAATATCATGGTGATGGACCCAACTAATAAGATGACCAGCAATACCAAATATAATGAGGTCGGCGAGGAACAGAATAACCTCAAAGAATTAAAGAAATTAGGTCGTTGGCACGAACTTCGTGGCGAGATGAAACCGATTGTCTTAGTTGATTTGAGAATGGTTGAAATTGCTGATTTCGTTATCGCATATATTGACCCAATCACACCAATGTGTGGGACTTGGGAGGAATTATTCGTTTCCCTTAAGCAACGAAAGCCAACTTTCGTAGTAGCCGAGGGTGGAAAAGAGGCCATGCCGTTGTGGTTATTTGGTCGCATCAATCCTGATTATATGTTTGACTCATTTGAGGAGTTAGCACTCTATCTTAAGGGAATTGATGAAGGCAAGATTGCCGAAGACGCAACCCGTTGGGTTTTCTTCAATGAGGAATGAATCATTAAGTAGTCGTGCCACTAACTTTCAGTTATGGAGATGCTTCCCGGCGTTGCACAACACCCCACTATTGGTGGAGCCGCTATTGGATTGGCATTTTTGATTTCATATATTATGACCAAGCCCTCAGTTTTAGGTCAAACTATGGCTCCTCTCGCTCGTTTTGTGGTTATCGGTGGAACCTGTGTAGCCTCATATATCATGTTTGATTTAGTAATTAGGATGTGGGATTGATGGCTAACGCACACGCAACGAAGAAAGGCACGATTCAAACCGTGTCTGACGAATTGAATAGAGAAGTTCACGATGAGCATTCTTACATCTTCGGAATCCCCGAAGATATTGCCCTTGTTTTAGCGATTGATGCCGTGCTTATCGCACTTCGTCTATCAAATGTTTTAGTCCCTTCCTCATTTATTGGAGCCAAAGTTGTTGGAACTTCAGTATTGATAGGAACACACTTCTTAGGATGATGATACTATGGAAAATATGCCCGCAAAGTTTTACAAAGCAGAAAAAGGAAAGCCCCTACACATCGTTGGTTACACAGTAGCCCTCGGAATGATGGGAATAGGTGTAGCGGAAACCGCACACGGACTATACTACGGCCTCAAAGGACAAGGTAGCACGATGGGATATGCCCTCGGACCTATTCTCTTGGCGAGTGGTGGAGTAGCCGCATACTCCTACTTGAAATATGCCAAGGTTCTCTATTAAGTAGGTATTAACATAGAGGATTCACTATGACTTATGTTGTAACATCCGCCTGTGTAGGACATAAATATCAAGATTGTGTAGCAGTTTGTCCTGTTGAGGCTTTTAGAGAAATGGCAACTTATTTAGTAATAGACCCTGACGATTGCATAGATTGTAATGCCTGTGTATCGGAATGTCCCGTTGATGCCATCTTCCCTGATTACGATTTACCGGATGAGGAAAGTGAATGGCTTGAGAAGAACGAAGATGAAGCCGTGGACGCTCCATTAGCAACCGGAGAGTCGCCCGTATTGGCTTCCGATTAACGAACCTTCAAATAGGTTACTACTCATGAATAATACATGACCGAGGGTTATATGTGTCCGTTTTGTAAATGGCCTAAAATGGAGATAATTAGTAAGCCAGCGATAGATACCGTAGGTAACGAATACAAACATGGGAAATGCACTTGTGGTGCAGAAGCCGTTTATTTACTCAAACCCAACCCAAAACTTCATATAAGACATACCGATTAGCGTTGATTATGCAATGCTATGTGCTGGAAAGAATCATGCTGAATGGATGGGTGGAATACCTTGTATTTCACGAGAAGGAGAAGGCCGTTAAACACGCCGAAGCCCTTATGCAATCTCATGATGTTGATGCTTGCCAAATACACACTTCGCATATAATGGATAGGAGAGATTAAGATGGGAAAAGAAACACAGCCAATGATGAAACCGCTATTGAGAACGCCTCGTGAGGGTATTCACCTTGTTCACGAAGAATGGGAGTTTATTCAAGTGCCAAAAGGCCAAGAGTGAGAACTATTAAGTGCATAGCCGCCATATATTGGCCGTATGGCCAATCCGAAGGCGGTGTTAATTGATGCCGGTTATTTCATAGGCAGACAAGGCCGGTGGTGGAGTCCCAAGGGGACTGTGCGCCGAGCCTACAATAAGTGGCAGCGCACGGGTAGTAATCCTGATTTTTTTAAGTTTAGAGCCGCTATGAAGAAGGCTATTCGCAACGATATATCATATCTTGGATTTCGCATCCGTCAAATGGGATATGGTCAAAAGACCACTCGTGTTGTTTTGTGCTATGACGGAACTGAAGGGTGTAATGCAAGAACCAAACTTTTTCCACCCTACAAACAGAATCGCCGAGCGGAACAAGAGGAGGGCACGGACGAAGAACGCAAAATCCCTGATATTCGTCAAAACTTTGCTGACCTCGGTTTCAATCCGGACGAGATGGGCAAAGGTTGGGAAGCACTTTACGAAACTACCAAGGAAGCAGACGACCTTATTGCCGAGGAGTTAGCCCGGATAGATAAGAAGACCGAAGTTTTAGTCATGAGTGCTGACTCCGACCTCTTTCAATGTTGGAATCTCCATCCCAAAGTTCGGATGCACAATTTCCAAACGGAAATACTCAAAAAAGATGTGGAAAAGAAATTAGGTATCCCAATTTCAAAGTATGCAGATTGGAAGGCAATTGCTGGTGACCCATCGGACAACATTCCGGGTGTCCCAAATCTTGGTTCTTCCGCCGCAGCAGCCTTGTTAGGAACCTCCAAGGGTCTTGAAGACATACCCGATGAGTATTTAACAACTGTGGTCGTTGCGGACCCTGAAATTGTAACCGCCAAACTTTCAACATTTAGAGCCGAGCAAGAACTATCTATGGCTGCTACTGTGAGAGAACATGGGGATTATTGGAGGCGTGTTGAGAAACAACAATCAGGAGCATTGCGTGGTGAGCAATACAAAACTATGGAATCCGTTGTGGATGGAAATGGTGTCTTACTCACCAATCATAGGGACTCATGTATGGTATTCCGTCACATCATTGCTTTGCCATTTGTAAGCCAAACGAAGTAAGTAATAGCAAAGGTTAAATACTACTATGCCATCCCACAAGCATGAACCGCAACACCGTCTGCCCCATTTGCGAAGGAGCCGTGCCAAGTGAAGAACACAAAGGTAGGTTTCCCGGCGCACTATCACGATTTGATAACAACGAAGAAATCTGTTCCCTATGTGGAATGGCCGAAGCCATGACTCCCTTCTTTTCACCTGAAGGCATGGGCCTCATGATTTTGGGTCGTGATAAGCACGATTTTGGCATTTGGGCTGAAGGTGTCCGCCTTGGACTTCCACAATGTCGTGAACTGATGGAGCAACAGAAGCAAGCCATCCAAACTCTAAGTAATATGGAGGAGGAATGATTATGTTTGATGTGAGCCTTGATACCGTGCGGGATTTCCGCAAAGACTATGATGCACTTATGGATGCAGTTCACTATCTCTCTATCATGCTCGGCAGTTCCGAGGAAGAAGATGCTCTCGCACGGCTGAAAGTCGTGTATCAAAAGAACCAAGATAAATGGGGCGGTTGAATGCCTCAGAATCCGCCATGCCCGTCATGTGGTGGTTCTAAGTGGGAGGCACTCACTAACAAGTGCGTGAATTGTAATCAAGAACAATTTCCCAACCCGTATGTCTTCATTGATGGCGAGTGGATAAGGTTCAATGAGTGGTGAAGAACCTTCAAGTAGGAGAAAGCATCTTTTCAATCCTATGGATATACCCCCAAAAGAAATCAGGGTTGAACATCGTCTTTTGAATGCCGCTCTTGAAAGAGTGGGACCGGCTTCCGAAGATAATGATAGAATGATTTTTCACCTTCTCACTATTCTTAGTGAAATGGGTCTTGCATGGCGTAGTGAATATAAAATTGTGCTGTTTTCGGGAGAAGATGAACCCGAGTTTTCCGATGAGTATGCCGTCCATCTTGACCGATTGGCAAGTGGCTTAGAGAGTGAGTGGGAATATCCGGAACCAATGGGTAATGGAGAGGAGGAGTAATGTCTGAACTTTATTGCTTCGGAATGCTTTTCATTGCCATTTTCGGAATCCTTTCAAATGAGCCTTGGAATTACTTTTAAGTAAGTCCTCACACCCTTAATTTACTATGCCGAGCATTGCATATACCATTGATATTCACGAAGACGCATGGTTCGCCCTACACCTCAATGGACCTCATAAAGCACTCCCGGAAGGAGATTTCAAAATTGAGGCCGAGGATAAAGTTTGGTTAGTTGAGAGAAAGACTTGGGGAGATGCGTATTCCTCTTTTCGCAGCAAAAGATTGGAAGACCAACTTTCCCGAATGTTATTGGCTACGCCAAATACCATACTTTTGGTTGAAGGAAGAAAAGAGTCTGTCTATACCAAGGACCCCCAACAAATTAAGAACCTTCAAGCCATTCTCAATAGACTCTCAGCGGAAGTATGCCCGGTTGTCTATACGAATGGAAAAGAAGACACCTTGAGATGGTTGAAGTCAATCGGCCAAAGAATTGAGAATGACCAATTTGGGGTTTTAGTTAGGAAACCTACAATGGTTGCATCTTCACGGAACAAACATCACGCACTTTTAGAGTCAATTCCCGGCGTTGGACGAACTACCGCCAAAAAGATTTACACACATTATGGAAATCTTGTGGAGATGGTGAACAATTGGCCGGAGGCGAAAACCGCAGGTATTGTCGGGATGAAAAGGTTTGAGGATGTGCAGAACTTCCTTAATGCGGAATGGGTGGAAACTGTGCGGAAACCACTAAGTAGTAAGACCGACAATGAACAGACTACGCTGGGAGATATTTCATGAGAGAACATCCTATAATTCAATGTGTAAAATGTAACGGCCGAGTTCAAGCCCGTTTTGGTGATGATGCGGAATGTCCCTGTGGAACCGTTATAGTGGAACTCGCCCAAGGTGGTTATTTACGAGTCCACACAGCCCCCGAAAACTATTTGGCCCATTACCCCGATGAGGAGGAATAATTATGTTTGGCTATTGCCATATTTGTAATCAAACGATTGAAGTCGGGAGTCAAACCACGACAGATGGAGAGGGCCGCCGCATCCATTTGAATTGTAGTCACTTCGTAAGACAGCCTTGGCAACCGTAAAGTTTATTACCAATGACTCCCTCGGACACACATGGACGCAAACGAGTTGAGAGCATTAGCAGACCGCATGGACCAATTAGAGGACTTGCAGAACACCACACAAGAAGCCCTTATGTTGGCACAAGAAGTTGAGAGTCTGATGACTGAGTTGAACCTCTTGGCTCCCGGCCACGCATCCTACGAACTTGACGAGGCATTGGGCGAAATTGACGAAGCCATGCAAGAGATTCGTGGCATCACCCAAAGATGATATTAAGTAGTCGTCTGTATAATCACACTACATGACTTTTGGCCATGACCATTTTGGACGCACAGCGTTCAGAACCGAAGAAGGGAATAATAATCCGAGCATAGCGGTGCAGAATTGGTTAGATACCCTTTGCACTCATAATGTGGATGCTATCGTATCTCTTTATGCGCCCGAGGGCATATTGTTAGGGACAGTTGCGAAGGAAATCGCAGAAGGGCAAGCAGCAATTCGGAAATACTTTGAAATGTTTGTTCAGAAGAAACCTTGCGGTAAAATAACCAGCATGATAGTCCAGAACTTTGGTAATGTGAAAGTCGTGGACGGGACTTATACCTTTGAACTTCATGATGGCAAGAAGAAATCAGTTGTTGATGCTCGCTACACCTTCGTTTTCCAATACAGGCGAGGCCGATGGGTAATCATGACCCATCACTCATCTAAACAACCTTAAGTAGTCGTTTAGCGTAACCAACGGTATGAAGGTTACTCTTGCACAAGCCGGAATAGTCGCAGGTATCCTAACTTTATCATGGGTTGTTGGAGGGCCGAAAGATATATATTCCGCCCCACCCACAAAGGAAATTGGGATGTATCCTCACACAGTATTCAATAGCACAGTAAAAGCCCACGCCGAAAAGGTGGCTACACTTGTTCCCGACTCCATCGTTTCAGACAATGAAAAATCAGGAACGCAATCCCATTGGTATGTCTTGAGCACCACTTCCTATGACGAAGCCCGGCCATATTTCATACCTTGGTTGAAGGAGAACAATTACTTTCGCACCAATCAATTCTTGAGTGAAGTCAAGTATGAGGCAGAAGCAGTAAGGTCTTCAGGATGGGAATGTAGCAAGTGTGGTGCAGACTTTGACGATGAAGAAGAAGCCGAGGAGTGCTGTCCTTGCCAACACAAGAATTGGGAATGGACCGATGTTGGTTCAGACCTCTCTTACGCCGAAGTGGAGTGCTTGGACTGTGACGCTCAGGGAATGCACTCCTTGAATATCATTGAAGGGTGGGATGCAGAATCATACTCCGCCGAACAAAGTGTGTGGCCACTTTCCGAGGAGGACATGGCCAAATACAAAAGTTTGGTGGGTAATACTCGCCCAGCCTCATGGCCAAGTGCATTGGCCTATGTTCAAGACACACTTGAAGAAGTCCTCACAGTCCGCACTCGCCCACATATAGTAGTCATGGCGAAGAAGTCAATAGACATAATAGAGAACATGACGAAAGCAGAATCATTCGCCGCCGAAGGAGAACATTCATGGTGGTCGGCTAATGACTACTTGGATGGTAAGTGGTATATTTGTTCTAACTGTGGTGCGGAAAAAGCAGGTGGCCGAAAGCGTAAGCCGAATAAAGCAGGGTGTGAAGGTCGTAAGAAATCGGCAGAATCATTCTCCGCCGAGGAGTTTGACCGTTCCAACATTTCAGTTCCGAAGGATTGGGAGCCAAAGAAATATCCTTACGAAAAGAGAGTTACTTCGGAAACTAAAACCAAATGGTGTGAAAATTGTGGAGAGTTAGATGACTCCGATGAAGACGCATGGAATCACTATCAATTTGTCCTCAAGCAAAAGAACTCCACCAAGCCCGTGATGCGCTTTATCTCCGGAGGGGCCTGTGAAGGTTGTGGAAGCGATTTGTGCCAAAACTGCATGGATGGTGCCACATCAGGAAACTTTAATCCACTCTTTGAACCGATTTGTGACGACTGTGGTTATCCATTTTGTAAGGAGTGCAAAGATGAGGATAGGTGCGACAACTGTGAAGAAGAACACGAATCCAATCGTTGTGACTGTTGTGGCCATGTTCACCACGCAGAATCAAAATTACCACCGGCGGAAAAGGCCGGAATTACAGGAGTTGCCTCCGGCGCAACTATGGAGGGTCTTGAAACCTTGCTGTCCGAACCTTATGATGGTGAAGATTGTCCGCTATGTCTTGATAAAATAGATTTTACCGAAGCGTATGAATACGCACCCTTAACTCTTTGTGACACTTGTAGCGAAGCAGTTATGGAAAAGAGATTTGACCATGCTTATTCGGCAGAAGATGATGACTCCACAAATTGTGGAGTTTGCGAAGTAAAGATT
>TARA_R110002051_G_scaffold266416_1_pt1 | contig 11166 bp, 13 predicted proteins | sample TARA_R110002051 | Tara Oceans TARA_R110002051 (sample SAMEA4397023) | marine metagenome | biome: Polar Biome; feature: [MES] marine water layer (ENVO:01000295) within the mesopelagic zone...; material: water (ENVO:00002006), including particulate matter (ENVO:01000060) such...
TATCATATACATTTTCCACCAAACAAATATCATAATCAGACAACCCGTCAAAAGATTTAATGTCATGGACATAACAAAGATGCAATAACATGTCCCAACTAATGGAGAAATCCACGTCATCATTACTTACCCTAAACTCGAACATAGACTCATCTTCAAAATATTCTTTTATTTCTTCTCGTTTATGTTCATTAAGACCTTCAGACATTGTATTTATTATATCCATACCTACGTCCTCCCACTCACTACTATATCTCTCCTCTAAGAACTCATTTATGTCTTCACCATTTATATCTCCAACCGGTTTCATGTCTATCCCAAACATCTTGGTTAACTCTCTAAATTTTTCCACAGCACTACTAGATATGTAACTATCTATGTAATTTAACTCATCCGAATCTACATGGTCATCATAACCATTCCATCCATAAGACTGAAACGCCTCACTAAATAACCAACTGTCATCATCACCTAAACCTAAGTAAGAATCTACAAATTCTTGGAATGGTACACTAAGTTCTATACCAAAAGGTTTTATTTCTACATATGTTTTATCAGAGTCTTGCCATCGTTTATTATAATAGGAACCATCATTGTCACTAAAGTTAATAATCCACTTTTCGTTTTTATTAAATTCCTGCAGTTCTTCTTCAGTCTCTTCATTATAGTCTAACCTAACTTTATTAATTACTTCGGTAAATTTATTTGTATTAGCGTATTTAGTTAACTCCTCCTCGACTAACGGTATATCGAATTTGAGACGTTCCTTCATTGTATATTTTATATTAAACAGTTTGTACAACCCTCGGTTTGTAGATAGGAATTTACGCTTATTCTTTCCATGCTTAAGAGCATCCCACAATGCCAAGTCAGCTTCTTCACCCGAATTTAAATCATGAAATGGTATTCTACTCCTACCATGAAACAAATGTTTTACACCGTTTTTTTTATTTATGTGGATGTAAGGTGTGCCTTTTCTTACTACGTCCACAAGTTGTAAATCATCAGGAAAAGCATCTCTTCCTTTACACCATGTAGTGTTCTTAGCTAATTCACAGAAGGTAGCTCTATCTAACGGAACAACTAATTTAACCTGGTCATCTTCGTAGACAGTCCTAATCCTATTAGGTGTGTCAGACTCACTTAGTAGGACTGTATTAACACGATTGAATTTCCACATACACTCTCTAATCGTATTTTTTATATCTCTATAAACACTATGTTCCTTATGTGGATTAATAGTGACATCAAGTAGTATCTTATTGTCCAATGAACGCACCTCAATTAAATGGGTTTTAGTTTGTAAACTAACATCTCTAGAAACAGTAAGGTCTATAGTATAATCAGTATCCCCTATAGTATAAACATCACCACCAACACATTCAGGTAAAATCCAAGAAGAAGAGTTATTTGTAAACATTGTAGATTTAATAACCTTAACAACATCTGAAGATATATTTCGGTCATCTAATGTTTTTAATATAGATTCATCCATACGTTCATTCCTTAACCTAAAACGAATTTTAGAAATAATACTATTAAAAATATTTTTAATGCCAATTACACCAATACCAATCAGTACTGATTTAAGATAACCAGCAGGGTCACCTAATGTAATTGAACCGTCATGGATTAGATATATTATACTATCCATTATTGGGAACATTAAGAATGTAAATGCTCCAATATCAGCAATATCAGAAGCAGCGTGGCCAACCTCCCTAGCTATCTTAAGAGAAACATCTTCTACAGATTTTAAGAATTTAACTACACTAGATAATGTTTCTAGCAACCCACGTTCCTTTAGGACGGAAGTTAATTTTTTAACCAAGTCCAGATGTCTACCAGTTATTGACCAAATAGCCACAATATATAATAATGGTATTGTGGTCTCATCAATATGAGGCATTTCACTATTAATAAGGTCTCTTACCATTGGAAGAAATGCTGTGATTCCAGCACCGAACGTAAAAATACCATCAAGTATAACACCAAATTCAGATAATGACCTTCTAACTATAGTGTCATTATCTTCTTGTTGTTCCTTAATTAACCCGGATGACCTATGATTGTGTAATTCTATTAAGAGTTTATCCATTTTTCTTTTTATTATAAATATATTGTTTAGTCATTATTACTTAATTTTAAGATATTTATGATATATGAAAATACAATTAAACGGCGAATTATTAAAAGCTGAGGTTATGGACACCCCGTATAAACGCAGTTTAGGTATGATGGGTAGAAAAGAACTTGATGGAGCCATGGTATTTCCTTTTGGTGAAGTTGGTGAACAGTCATTCTGGATGAAGAATTGTTTAATACCTTTAGACATCTACTTTATAAAAGGTAATCAAGTAACAAAGGTTTACAAAAACTGTGAACCCTGTAATACTGAACATTGTAAATCGTATAATGGTATTGCTGATACCGTAATTGAAATAGCTTCTAAGAATTAATTTTTTCTTTTAGAACATTAACAATCTCTTTCTGCACCCATTTCACAAATTCTACATATCTCGTAGGAGCACTCCCAGGTTGTTTAGTGTATTTCCCTTTTGGATTTCTTTTAGAACGTTCAAAGAAGTTTAACGATGCAATGTTTGTAATACATTTATGCCCACCACTATTAGCTTGAACAACATCCCACATTGAAACACTAATTTTATCTAATATTAGTTTTTGTTTTTCACTTAATTTAGCCCAAGGAGTGTCTATTATACTAACAACCATATTATAGTAGTCACTATTAATTGGAGGCATATTAACTAAGTTTTCTTTATATAAAGCGTAAAGGTCAGACGTATTAAATCCAACACTATCTTCAGTAGCTTTAGTTTCACCCAACCTTTTAATTACAGAAACAGGAACCATCTTTTCTTTTAATTGTGGCTCAACTTTAGACAATACTTCCTGAGCAATATCCGCTAAGTTAACACCTTTAAGAGCTCTATCTTTCTTAAAAGGATTACATGAAGCCTGAACTAGTCCCATTGGCCATGCTGTTACTAAAAAGTCAGCTTCTGGGTATAATTTAAAAGGGGTGTATCTATCATAAGACCCTGGTTTAAATAACGCACCTCCCCCATATTGTATAATGATATTTCCATCTAGTGTTAGGTTAGGATTTTTACTCTGGGCATCCACATATTTATCTTGGTTCTTTTTCATCTCTGTAGGTGACGCATACCCTTCTTCCTTTGCAATTCTAATAATTGTTTGATATATATTAAGTAAAGAGGGTGTACACCGCATAACCAGTTTTTCTAAAAATCCTGGTTTATTTTTGTAAGCTAACAATAATTTATTTGTTAAAAGAGCCAACACCCATTTGTTTTCTGGTACAGAACCTATTTCAGATAATTTAAACACATAATTCATAACATCATCAGGCTCAATACCATGTTTAGCATAGTCAGCACTATCTATTGTTGAAATTCTTAAAATATCTTCATTTGGAAATAAATCTGTTGGTGATACTTTTTGTGAAATAGTCTCCACATTTGACCTAGCACTACTAAAGTCAGTAGAAGTATGGTCTTCTACACCAGCTTGTGAATCATGGTGGTCAGTGTGGATTGTAAACATTGGTTTACCATGAGCAAAATCCACTAAGACTGGCATAATACCATCGGAAGAAGGTTTAGGTATAGCAAACTCAAGGTCACCGTACTGTATTTTATGAGCAGCTACTACAACAATACCATACTTCTCCAAATAGTTTTTCATAGCTATGGCGGTAACAACACCATCTAAGTCCATGTGAAAGTATAACTCAGCCTTATCGTAACTATTTGAAAGTTCTCTAATTTTACGGATTCCACTTTCATTAATAATGTCAGATTTTGTAATAACAGATTCGTTATTACTCATCCTAAAACCAACAGGACCAGCAGGTTCCTTATCAGGAAGTTCTTCTAATAGGTAAATCAATTCTTGTATTAATTCATGTAAGTCCCCACCCTCAGCCAATAAAGAATATATTCTATTTGTAATTACTTCATCATTGAATGATTTAGTATTCCGGTAGTCTGTTATAACATGTTGTACAGCCTGGATAAACTCATCCAACTCCGCAGTAGATTCACTCTCATAAGTTTTAATGAACCCAATAGCTTCTTTAATAATATCCATAGTTTCTTTTACTATAAATATACTAGGACATTGATTTGATACGATTGATTTCTCTTTCTAAATACCATTTTGCTTTTTCCAAGTCCTCAACTCGATTTAACTTTTTACCAGCACGTAAAGTGTATTTAATTGTATTACCCAAAGAGAAATTAAGGTTATACGATTCAATTACATTAATAACTTCATAAATATTATCTATACCACCATAATGGTCTGGATGATTAACCTGTTCCTTACTCATCCTCAATGTTAACAGTACCTACCATTGTAAGTGATTGAGAGTATTCATCCTCCAACTCTTTAATTTTACTCAGTACTCTATTTTGTAAATCTTTTATATCAACAATGTCAGACTTCATAACAGTAATTAATTCCACCCTAGTTTCAATATCACCAGGTAACACCAATACTTTATATCCGAAATCAGCAACTAATTTTGTAGCGAATGCTTGTAATTCTTCTTGTGGAGGAACACGTAAAAGGTATATCACCAATATAGGTTCATACTTCTCAGTCAGTAACCCATTTAATTTTTCTAATAATTTTTTTTCCATTTATCTTTGTAATTCTAATTTAATTTATATATCTTTGTTCTATAAATAACAATGTATTAATATAAAATAAACTATTATGAGGAAAAATGAACCCCTAAACAAAAAAGATTTGATGGAGATAGCCCCATCAATTTTTACACAAACTAAATGTGATAAAGTATCTGAGAGATATTCACAAGTTAAGACTATCGATATTTTGGATAAACTATCTAAGAAAGGTTGGAAACCATATGAAGCTAGCCAAACTAAATCTAAGTATGGTGGTGGCATATATTCTAAACATATGATTAGGTTACGTAATGATAATATTGGAATTGGTCTTGACGAAATACCTGAAATTGTCTTAACAAACTCACACGATGGAAGAAACGCATTTAAATTACATGCTGGTATTTTCAGAATGGTGTGTTCTAACGGATTAGTTATAGCTACAGAAACATTTGGAGCCACTAGAGTCAGACACCAAGGATTTGAGATGGAAGATATTATTAAAGTTACCGAGTCAATAGTAAATGACATACCAAACGTAATTCAAAGTGTAAATAAATTTAAAAGAATTGAATTATCTGAGAAGAAAAAAGCTGAATTTGTTAGAAGAGCTGTTAGAATTAGATGGTCCGAAGGTAACGATTCTATAAAGACTGAGGATATCTTATCTCCAGAAAGAGATGAGGATATTGGAAATGATTTATGGACAGTGTATAATGTTATTCAGGAGAAAATGATTCGAGGTGGTGTGGCTTATAAACTTAAAAGTGGTAGACAACAAACAGCAAGAGAGATTACTAATATTGACAGAAGTATTGATATTAATAAGAGATTGTGGGAACTAACAGAAGAGTACTCATAATAAATACAAATTGTAACCTTCATTATAGTAAATAAAAAAACCCCGGGTATCCCCAGGGTTTTTATTTGCCATTGATAAGTAATTTAGAATTCGTAATTAGTTTCTATCTTTGGTTGCGGAAAAAATTTTCACTAATTTGCAACCATTCTGTATCACCTACGTTTTGTCAAATTTAGAATGTGTACGATAAACCAAGATTGAAAGTACCCTCTCTTTCTTCGTTCTCATCCTCTTTTAATCCCATACTATAGTTTGGCTCAATATTAAGACCGTTCCATACATTAAAGGAATATCCAATTCCAACATTTAAGTTGTCTAAAGTTTCTTCAGTTGGTGCTTGAAGTGACACATAAGCGTCTCCTTTAAGATTGTATCTTCCCCATAAGTCGTAAACAGTTTCACCTTCAGCGTCTTCCCCATTTTGGATTAAACCTACAGTCCACGTATCGTTTAAAGCATACCCAATACCAAAGTTTTGAGTTACTTTATCCATCGTTTCCTCTTGGTCACCATCATAAGTAGTAACTACAGTAAATTGTGCTGATGCAACTAATGTCATCAAAGCTACAGCGGATGTTAAAAATATTTTTTTCATTATAATCATTTTTTTTTAACTTTTATACTCACATTTTTATCGATGGAGGTGAATATTCATCGTTTGTTCATTACTTCTTAATGAAGAATGATGTTAATAATACTAACACAATCAAACCTACGAAACCACCTTCACCAAGTGAAGTGATAAGTGCAGTAAGATTTGCTACAACATCCATTCCAAATACGGCACCACCTGTTAAGATGTACCAAAGAATCGTTACTGGAAGAACGGCTAACAATACTGTTCCTAATCCTCCAACGAATCCTGTAATTTGTTTAATTACATTATCCATGTTTTTTTTCTTTTTTAATCAGTTTATGTGACTTACGTCACTAAAAAGAAAACTATATTAATATAACTATTCAGTATAAATCAACCTATAATTCCCTCTTCGAACCATACATATACCTTAAAATTTAAAAAGACCATATTTTTTTAATGTTAATTCATCGTATATTTTTAAATTTTTAACTTTTTTAATGGTTACTTTTGTTATATCCGATATTTTTTATATCTTTGAAATGTAGAAAAAATATATCTTTTACGATAAATAAAATGGGAAAAAAGAAGGAAAAATATGAAAATGTAGACAAATTAGTCTTATTAAAATACATAAATGAGGTGTTTGAACAACAAGAATTCAATGATTTTAACGAGGTTAGTCTGAAGGATAACCGCTCAATGTTTGAAGGTAATCTTTATATTAAGGCTGTGCCATTTGTAAAGAAAGATACTTCTAATGGCTTTGCGGTTCAGGTAGTAGACATAGGTAATTTTAGTACTAAACATAAAATTAAAACTATTGATGAACAAGAGTGGAAAGACAAGGCATTTAATACATTTTTTAGTTCTTGGTTAAATAGAGTTACAGTTGTTGTGGAGAAGACAGAAGACAAACTTAAATTATCAATATTCAAATATGGTAAAAGTAGGTTAGTTGGCCACAGATACTTTAAAAAGGTAACGAACGCAATTCACTTAACATTTAATACTGTAACAAAAAATTTCTTTATAACGTCATCTAATTTTCTCAATAGGAAAAATAATACAAGTACAGTTAAAAACTCATATAAGAAATTATGTGAAACAATTAACACTATTAATATGAATAATATCTTTAGTAAGATAGTGACTTTAGAAGATGCCACACCACTCGGATATGGAGAATTAATAGGCTCAAGAAATTTTACGGATAATGATAATGAATATGGCGATATGACCAAAGACATTATAAATACATTATGTGAAGAATTAGATGTAGACGTAAATAGAGATAATCCATTTGGTATTGTATTAGGTGAAATAGCTTCTAATTGGTATATTAAAGTTAGAGGTATAAAAGTACCAAACAAACACTTTAATCTTATGAGGGACCATTATCCAGGTATAAGAAAACTTAAAAGGTTCGATATGAATTTGGTTAATACTATTTTACATTATAAAGGACTTAAAGGTGGATTCTACAAAAAATTATTAAATGATGGTTACACATATAATTTAACCGATTTAATACATTTGAATAACATGGTTGGGGAAAAGAGAATTAAATCCATTAACAAAGGAGTTTTAAGACTAACACATAGTTTCCATGATGATAAACACCCTGTTGAACCAGATGATAGAATGGTAACATATGCCAATAACCTTACAGAGATGGAAAGAATCAATATATTCAAACTAATTAATAACTTACCTAAATCAGACACTAAAAATTTTCTTGGATTAATGGTTGACCATTTAATAATTAAGGAAAAATTAACAAAATACGGCGCGAATGTTAAAGTTAGATGTAGAAACCTAAAGACATTTAATATAGAACATCAAGAATGGTCTAATATGGTTCACAGGTATAGTAGTGCTGAAGAGACTAGATATTATTACGAAGATAGTGTGTTGGGTATTATTGAAAAAGATGTGGATATTAATGGCTATATATATAATGTGTCATTATTAAAAACTGATATGGAGTATTATGAAGAGGGTAAGACACAAAATCATTGTGTTAACACATATATTGATTCTTATAATAGTATGGTGATTTCAGTTAGGGAGAATGGCGATACACGTAATAGGATGACCATGGAATTTACATATGGACACAACAAAAGTAAAAAAACCAAACTAATTCAATCTAGAATGAGATTTAACAAAGACCCAGAAGGTGTTTGGGAAGAATTGGTTAGTGTTGTAAGTAAACGAGTTTTAGGTATTAAAGGTTTAAAATCATGTAAAATTGGGGTATATAATAAATTAAGTAATAAGACCAGATTCATAAAGGTGGGTGACAAAATAAATAATCAAGTATTTGATTTGCCCAATAATGACCTACCTTTTTAAAGAATCGACATAAACATAATAAAAACATGTTAAATGAAATGTAAACTAGAGTATATTTGGTTATCCGGAGAAAAACCAGAACCAAATATTAGAAGTAAAACAAAAATATGGAATTTCGACCCATTAAAAAATCCAGCAATGCAGATTAAAAGGGAAATGTCTATGAATGGTAGATTAATTCCATGTCCAGAAGACTTACCAGAATGGTCATTCGACGGAAGTTCCACACAACAAGCTAATGGTGATAAATCAGATTGTATTTTAAAACCGGTTAGAGTCCTTTATGACCCAGCTAGATTAGACGCTTTCTTAGTGATGTGTGAAGTTATGAACGTTGACGGAACCCCACATGAAACAAATACAAGACATGGATTGTCGGACGACAAACAATACTGGTTCGGATTCGAACAAGAATATGTGCTTAGCAAGAACGGAAGACCACTAGGGTTCCCAATTGACGGGTATCCTAAACCACAAGGTGATTTTTACTGTGGTGTTGGTACAGATAATGTTGATGGTAGAGATATTGCTGAGGAGCATTTACAATTATGTTTAGAAGCAGGACTAAATATAACAGGTATTAACTCAGAAGTTATGTTAGGTCAGTGGGAGTACCAGTTACTAAGTGAATCACCAACTAAATCATCTGACGACTTATGGTTGAGTAGATATTTACTATATAGAGTGAGTGAAAGATACGGATTAAAGGTTGACTTACACCCAAAACCAATACTAGGTGACTGGAATGGAAGTGGGTGTCATATTAATTTTTCTTCTGATTTATTAAGAGAAGTGGGTGGACAAGACCTTTTAGATTCTTTATGTAATACTTTTCACGAAAGACATAAGATTCATATTGAAAACTACGGTTCATTCAATGAATTAAGATTAACAGGTAAACATGAGACACAATCTATAAATGAATTTAGTGTTGGTGTGGGTGATAGAGGAGCGTCGATAAGAATACCAGTAGAGTTCAAAAAAAGTTTAATGGGATATCTAGAAGATAGAAGACCATCATCAAATGTTGACCCTTATAGAGCAACAAGAGTAATAACAGAGGCAATAGAAATAGCCGAGAAAGACCATAGAATGGTAGTAGTATAAAAAAGAAATGAATCTAACAAATAAAAACTTCCAACATGTGTTGGATACAAATGAAGTGGTACTAGTAGATTTTTGGGCTGACTGGTGTGCACCGTGTAAAATGTTAAGTCCGTCAATAAACCAATTAAAAAACGAATTTGATGGTAGAGCTATAGTTGGTAAGGTAAATACTACTGTAGAGAACGCTTTAGCTGCTAGATACGGAATCAGAAGCTTACCAACAATATTAATTTTTAAAGATGGTAAGATAGCTGAACAACTTACAGGTGTAAGGCCAAAGACACAATATGCTGATAAATTAAATTATTATTTAAACTAATATGAAAAAAATACTTATTTATTCACAAGATGGGTGCCCATATTGTACAGAACTTAAAGAGACATTAACAAATGATGGTATTCCTTTTATAATTAAAGATATTGATAAGTTTAAAAATGAATGGAAAAAAGTTATGGAAAGAACAGGTAACGAATATGTTCCTGTAACTTGTGTAATCGATACAGAAACTAAAAAGAGTGTTTTCTTAGCACCGGATAGAGATTGGGATACAATAACAGAATGTTATGATAAACTTATAAAAGTACTATAATGGGATTAGATGTATCTGCTGTAAATGGATTAACAAGAATACCAAATGACGAAGTACCTTACGGTGTTGAACCATGGAATGAAAAGTTTTATGAATGGGAAACAGACGAAGATACGTATATTAAATACATTGACAGGAAGAATGGTTACTTTGAAGAGTACTGGAGTAATCATCTGAACCCACTTAAAACTGGGTACTATAGAGATGAAGGTGATTCAGCACATTCATTTAGGGTTGGTTCATATAGTTATTATGGTAATTGGAGAAAATTGTTAGCTTTATCAATTGGATTTGAGAATATTGGAGATATTTGGAAACAGGGACCATATAATGAAGATATACCATTTATAGAATTACTTGACTTTTCTGACGCTGATGGGAGTATAGGACCTATGGTGAGTGAGAAATTATATAATGACTTTGAGGGTATGCAAGACAAGGTATTTGAGTTTATTGATAATCTTATGTTTGGAGTAGTTAAAGGTAACAAACTAAGTATGACTCAAGTAAGGGATTTTAAACTTGTTTATGAAGATTGGAAATTAGCTTTCGACATAGGAAGAGACAGTGGACTTGTAACACTACAATAAAACCATGTATAAACCATTACCATCATACATATCAATTGGCCCTTCTGATATCGATGGAGCAGGATTATTTGCAGTAGAAGATATTCCAGCAGAAGTTGTAATAGGAATAACACATGTGTATGACCAAGAGTTTGAAGATGATTATATAAGAACACCATTAGGTGGATTCTTAAATCATTCAGATAATCCTAATTGTAAATTGATTGATGAAGATTATTGTAAAAGAGTAACAGCAATAAAACATATTGATGCAGGAACAGAGTTAACAGTAAAGTACTCAATGCACAAAGTAAAATAAAAAAAGTTACAGAAAATTTGACTCTGTTAGATTATGTTGTTAGTATTAACAAGAACTTTAATTTAAAATACAACGTAACTATGAATTTAATCGACGCCATACAACAAA
>TARA_R110002051_G_scaffold325772_1_pt1 | contig 11161 bp, 8 predicted proteins | sample TARA_R110002051 | Tara Oceans TARA_R110002051 (sample SAMEA4397023) | marine metagenome | biome: Polar Biome; feature: [MES] marine water layer (ENVO:01000295) within the mesopelagic zone...; material: water (ENVO:00002006), including particulate matter (ENVO:01000060) such as......
CCCGGGGCGACCACCGAGGCAGCAACTGCGTACGCTGCGGTGGTGGGCATGCCCATACCCAGCATGATTGAGATCAGCATGGCGAACACCAGCGCCAGAAACTGACTGGCATCGGCCACGCCGAGCAATAAGGAAGAGAAACGCGAACCGACCCCGGTCAGCGAGATCACCCCAACAATCACCCCGGCGCAGGCGCAGACGACAATGATCTGAATCGCCATGATACCGGCTAGTTCCAGCGCCTTGAGAATGCCCGCCAAGCCCATCTTGTTCGGCGACAGCCAGCTTACGACGGCGGCGGAAATGGTCGCCAGGGTGCCCGCGCGGATAACTGAATAGCCCATAAACAGCGCGACAATCAATATCACGATGGGAATGAACAGATACACCTGGCGGATCAGTTTGCTGAGCAGCGGCAGCTCATCCTTGCGCATGCCGCGCATACCGGTTTTAGCCGCTTCGAAGTCGACCATAAAGTACACGGAGACAAAATATAGGATGGCCGGAATAACCGCCGCCATGGCGATCTCGGTATAGGGAATGCCGGTGATCTCGGCCATGATAAAGGCGCCGGCGCCCATGATTGGCGGCATGATCTGCCCACCAGTCGAGGCGGCTGCTTCAACAGCACCGGCGGTTTTCTTGCTGTAGCCGACTTTCTTCATCAGCGGGATGGTCAGCGAGCCGGTGGCTACTACGTTACCGGCGCTGGTGCCGTTGATCATGCCCATCAGGCCAGAGGCAAAAATCGACACCTTGGCCGGGCCACCACGTGAACGGCCAGCACAGGCAAAGGCGAAGTTGACGAAATATTCGCCGACCTTCGAGGCCTGCAAAAAGGCCGCGAAGATGATGAACAGAATGATATAGGTCGAGGACACCGCCGTGGTCGGTCCGAGGACGCCGATGTCGGTGTACACCTGACTGAAGAAACGCTTTACACCCAGGCCGGGGTAACCCAGAAAGCCCGGCAGGTAGGGCCCGCTGAATACATAAGCAAGAAAGCACAGGGCGATGATCACCAGTGCCATACCGGCCACGCGGCGGGTCATTTCCATGATCAGTGCAGTACCCGCCACGGCAGCGAAGGAAATCCCCACTGGCGAGAAGGAGGTGCCGGTACTCATGCGCAGGGGCGAGTTGTAGACGATCAACAGGTAACTCGCGGCCGCGATCGAGCAAATGATCAGCAGCAGATCGGGCATGCTGAAGTGCCCGCGCTCGCGGCGGTGAAACCAGCTCAGCAGAATGCCCAGCCCGGTCGCCGCCAGTAGCGGCCAGCCATAATGCCAGGTTTCCAAATCGGCACTCATGCGCAGGGTGCCGCTTTGCATCAGCCGGTACATCACCCCTGTTTGCACCAGGGCGTAGGTGGCGGGGACCATCAAGGCCAGGGCCGCAAGGCTAGTCCAGCGCCGAGCGGGGCGGGTATCGCCAGCGGTAACGAAGCGTGAGCCGGAGAAAAACAGATATCCTAGAATCAGCGCGCCAGTGACGTGGACAATCCGAAAACTCCACGACTCCATGGGTGAAATGTTCAGGGCGTACAGATGGAAGGCCGAGTAAATGATCGCCAGCGCAGTCACGGCGCGCAGCATCCAGCCGCCATATTGGCGTCGGTTCGACTCGACTGGTTCGTCATCAACGCCCTCGACGACAATGGGCGTCAGTGGCTCGCCATGGGACGGAATCAGCGGCTCATGCTCGCTGACAGATTTGTGTATGTTTGTCATGGTGCACCTGTAAACCGGAGAGGTGAAGGGGCCAGAAAGGCGCTGGCCCGCTGATCACGCAGACTGCTGACCGATCAGTTATTGATCGGTGCCGAGTCGATGTTGTGGCCTTGCTCGGTGAAATAACGGGCTGCACCGGGGTGCCATGGCAGGAAGGTGTTCTTATCCAAATGCTCTGCGGTGCTGGTCACTGCGGCCTGATGAATGGATTGCATCCGCTCGTTATTTTCCATGGTCAGCTTGGTCACCTGGTATACGAAGCTCTCTGGCAGATCGCAGTTGGCCACGGTGAAGTTCCACATCGACACCGCGCGAGAGTCTTCGCTAAGTGAGCTGTAGGTGCTGGCGGGAATAATAAATTCGGCCACTGGATAGGCGTCCAGAATGGTCGCTATTTCGGCTTCGCTGAAACCGACAATATTGACCTTGGTTTGAACTTCGAGCTGGCTCACGGTAGGAATGGGCACGCCCGCAGCAAAGCCGATCGCATCCAGCAACCCATCCTGTAGCTGGCTGCCCAGGTCGTCCCAGCTGCCGTTGCGGCGCACGAATTTTACGCCCAGGGTTTCCAGCATTTTCGGGAAGTATTCATCCGAGCTGGATCCGGCCGGGCCAAAACCGATACGCGCGTTAGCCTTGATATCGGAGATGCTATTGATGCCTGAACTGGCCAGTGCGGCCATGGAAAAGGGCGTTTCATACAATGGGAACATGGCGCAAACGTTATCCATTTCCAAACCGGGCGCCAGCGGGCTTTTTCCATCAAAGGCATCGCGCGCTGGTCCCATGGTCGTCATCCCGAACGCTAGGTCGCCGGTATGTACTAAGGCCATATTTTGTACCGGCCCGCCAGTGACCTCGGCGCCACCGGACACTCCGGTTTGCTCGGCAATGAAGTTGGACCAACCGGAACCGTAGGCAAAATAGGTGCCGCCTTGGCTGGCGGTGCCGATGGTGAAGTTGGACGGCCAACCAGTACGGTCTTCGGCGATGGCCAGGGCGCTGGTCAGAAGGGTAGTGGCGGAGAGTGTGGCGAATGCCAGGGTGCGAAGCTTGTGCATGTTTGACTCCAGAGTTTTTGTCTTTGTTGGTCTGATTACGCGGCATGGGCAAACCCTTGCGTACAGGAGTCATAGCAAGGGCTGGGCCAGAAAGCGGAGAAGCCTGTTTCAGAGGGTTTTGGTCGTGCGCGAGGGGCCGTAAAGGGTGGTTGTCCACCCGCTTTTAGGAGGGCGATGGGTGGATAACCACCCATCGATGGTTAGACCGTCAAGTACTGCTGCACCAGCTCGTCACTCAGATCCGCAATGGGTCCGTCCGCCACCACACGACCACGCTCCATGATGAAGAAGTCATCGGCAGTGCGGCGCGCGAACGGCAGTTTCTGCTCGACCAGCAGCACCGTAAGACCCAGTTCATTGTTGAGCTTGCGGATCACATCGCCTATATCGCGGACGATATTCGGCTGAATGCCCTCGGTAGGCTCGTCCAGAATCAGCAGCTTGGGATCTAGCACCAGCGCCCGTCCGATGGCCAGCTGTTGCTGCTGGCCGCCGGACAGGTCGCCGCCGCGGCGGTTTTTCATTTCCTTGAGCACCGGAAACAGCTGGTAGATCTGCTCGGGAATCTGCCGCGCACGGTCTGGCCGCGCACCCAGAGATATCTTCAGGTTCTCCTCGACCGTCAGCAGCGGAAAGATCTCCCGGCCCTGGGGCACATAACCGATGCCAACACGCGCGCGATTTTCGGTGGACATGCGCGTGATGTCCTGGCCATTGAGCAGTATCTGCCCATCGCGCACTGGTAACAGCCCGGTAATGCATTTGAGCAGCGTGGTCTTGCCCACGCCGTTGCGGCCCAGCAGACAGCCGCAGGTGCCTTCTTTCAGATGCAGGTCCAGATCCCAGAGGATGTGGCTCTGATTGTAGAACTGATTAACCGATTGAATACGCAGCACCGTCATTCTCCCAGATAGACTTCGATCACCCGCGGGTCGTTCTGCACCTGATCCATGCTGCCTTCGGCCAGCACAGATCCCTGATGCAGCACCGTCACCTTGCGGGCAATGGAGCGGACGAAGGCCATGTCGTGTTCGACCACAATCACCGAATGCCGACCTGCCAGCGAGGTCAGCAGTTGCGCGGTGTGTTCGACCTCTTCGCCAGTCATCCCGGCGACCGGCTCATCGACCAGCAGCACACGCGGGTTCTGTACCAGCAGCATGCCGATCTCCAGCCATTGCTTCTGCCCATGGGACAGCGCACCGGCTTCCTGCTGGTAGTGCTCGGTCAGACCGATCTGCTGCAGTACTTCGTCGATGCGGTCGCGCTGCTCGCCGCTCAGGTCATGGTTCAGGGTGTACCAGACGGTCTTGTTCGAGGCGGTAGCCAGCTCCAGATTCTCGAACACGCTCAGGGCTTCAAAGATGGTCGGCTTCTGAAATTTGCGGCCGATGCCGCCGCGGGCGATTTCATGCTCGGCGCGCTTGAGCAGATTGATGCGCTGACCGAACCAGATGCTGCCGCTATCGGGTTTGGTCTTGCCGGTAATTACGTCCATCATGGTGGTCTTGCCAGCGCCGTTGGGGCCGATAATGCAGCGCAGCTCGCCATCATCGATATACAGGTTGAGGTTGTTCAGCGCCTTGAAGCCATCGAAGCTGACGCTGACATCCTCGACATAGAGAATCGGCCCGTGACTGGTATCAATCGGCTGGTCGAAGGCCGGCGCCGGCTGCACGAAATCGAAGACCTGATCGCGGCGCCAGGTTTCCCGCAGTTGCTCTATGCTTTTCATGATTTGTCTCCCTTGCGGCGTACGCGGTCGAGCAGGCCGACCAGGCCCTTGGGCAGCAGCAACGTAACCAGCACAAACAGGCTGCCAAGGATAAACAGCCAGGTTTCCGGGGAAAAGGTGGTAAAGAAGGTCTTGGCATAGTTCACCGCGAAGGCGCCGATAATGGCGCCGAACAGGGTGCCGCGTCCCCCGGTGGCGACCCAGACGACCATCTCGATGGAGTTCAGCGGCGAGAACTCACCGGGGTTGATGATACCTACTTGCGGCACGTAGAGCGCGCCAGCGACGCCAGCGAGCATCGCCGAAAAGACGAATAGCCAAAGCTTATAGGATTCGACCTGATAGCCGGAAAAACGTGTGCGGTTTTCCGCATCACGTATCGCGATAATCACCCGGCCCATGCGTGAGGTGACGATATAGCGACAGGCCAGGTAGCCCAGCACCAGGGCAATCGCCGAGGCGATAAACAGGCCGACACGAGTGGTTTTTGCCGCCAGATCGAAGCCGAGAATGTCCTTAAAGTCATTCAGGCCATTATTGCCACCAAAGCCCATCTCGTTACGAAAAAAAGCCAGCATCAGTGCATAGGTCAGCGCCTGGGTGATGATCGCGAAATACACTCCGGTGACCCGCGAGCGAAACGCTAGCCAGCCGAATACCAGCGCGAGCAGCCCTGGTACCAGCAGGATCATCAGCGCAGCGAACCAGAACATGTCGAAGCCCTGCCAGTACCAGGGCAGCGATTCCCAGTTGAGCACCACCATGAAATCCATCAGTTCCGGGTGGCCGTACACGCCCCGGTCACCGATTTGGCGCATCAGGTACATGCCCATGCCGTAGCCACCGAGGCTGAAAAAGGCGCCGTGGCCCAGCGAGAGAATCCCGCAGTAACCCCAGATCAGATCGACTGACAGGGCGAGCAGGGCAAAACACAGAAACTTGCCGAGCAGCCCCACGGTAAAGTTGGACACATAAAACGCTGAATCGGTTGGCAGCGCCAGGTTGCAGAACGGCACTATGATCGCGGTCAGCACGACCAGGCCGAGCACCAGCATACCGCCGCGGTCGCTGAGTAATAAACGTTGGGTCAGCATACTTCCCTCTCGATTGTCATTGGCTTGGTTGGCTAGCGGACGAGCTGATGCTCAGTCCGCCGCCGCCCGGCCTTTTTGTGGGAACAGACCCTTGGGCTTCTTCTGAATAAACAGGATCAGCATGATCAGCACCAGTACCTTGGCCAGCATCGCGCCGGCGTAGGGCTCGAGGAAGTTGTTGATCAGCCCCAGACTCATGGCACTGACCAGCGTGCCCCAGAGATTACCGACACCGCCGAAAACCACGACCATGAACGAATCGATGATGTAGGCCTGGCCCAGGTTGGGGCCGACGTTGGTGATCTGTGACAGGGCGACGCCGGCAATGCCGGCAATGCCGGAGCCCAGACCGAAGGTCAGGGCGTCGACCCAACTGGAACGCACACCTACGGCGCGGGCCATGGCACGGTTCTGCGAGACGGCGCGGACCTTGAGGCCCAGCGAGGTGCGTTTGATCACCAATAGCAGCGCGAAGAACACCATCAAGCCGAAGATCAGGATATACAGCCGGTTGTAGGTGAGCGACAGCACCGGATTGATCACCAGCGTGCCGCTGATCCAGTCCGGCGAACTGACCGAGCGATTCAATGGTCCGAACAGGCTGCGCACCGCCTGCTGCAGCACCAGACTCAAGCCGAAGGTAGCGAGCAGCGTCTCCAGGGGCCGGCCGTAGAGAAAGCGGATCACCCCCCGTTCGATCAGCATGCCGATCAAGCCGGTTACCAGAAAGGCCGCCGGAATGGCGATCAGCAGGCTCCACTCGATCAGGTTCGGGAATAGCACTTGCACCCCCCAGGTGGTGTAGGCGCCGAGCATGATCAGTTCGCCGTGGGCCATGTTAATTACGCCCATTACGCCAAAGGTGATGGCCAGGCCGATGGCCGCCAACAACAGCACCGAGCCAAGGCTCAAGCCGAAAAACAGGCTTTCGATAAAGCGGTAGAACGTGATCCGGCCCTGGATCGAAGCAATCGCCTCCTGAGCCGCGATGCGCAGCTCAGGATCCGCGTCGTTGGCCGCCACATCGTTCAGGGCGATGCGCGCTTCCTGTTCCAGCGACCCGCTTAGCGAGTTGATGGCTTCCAAGCGTACGTCGCGGTCCACACCCTGAATCTGGAACAGCGCCAAAGCAGTATCAATGGCATCCAGTACCCGCCCTGACTCTTCTTCTGCTTGACGTTCGATCAGCAGCGCAATACTGCCGGCATCGATGCCGTCGCGGATAAAACGGCGTACAGCGTTGTAACGGATATCCGCGCTTGCGTGATTGAGGTTCAACTGCGCCAGTTGGCCGCGCAGTTGGGTGCGCAGGCTGTTGTTGACCGGTACCCGGCGCAGACCTTGATCGCTGTCGAGTGCTTCGCCGGTGAGCGCATCGGTTACCTGGTTGCCGCTGCGAATGGCGACCAAGGGTGGATCGTTGCGGTCGGCAAGCAGGTCGCCATCGACCAGCGCGTTAAGAATATCGACTAGGCGTTCGTCATCCTGGCTGAATAGCTGGCTGACGGTCTCGGCACGCTGGCGCAGGTTACCCTGCACTAACTGATGTACTTGTTGCTCAAAACCCAAGGGGGCGGGCTGAGCGGTATCCGCTTCGGCCTGGGCGCTGGCGTGCAAGGGGGCAAAGGCGCCCATAATTAGCATCAGCCAAAGGCTCAGAGCGGTCAGAGGGCGCCAAAATGGTGCGCGGCAGTTCGTGTTCATGACACCTGTCCTGGTTATCGTATTGCATGCCCTGCGTCGGCGGGTGGGGCCGGGGCTGACTCCGTCATTCCCTTGGTCCGGAAATGACGGGCTTTACAGCGTTGTCTGGCCAGCGGGCTGGCCAGACATCTGATGGGTTACTCGGTGGTAACGCCCTGACAGGTTTTAGTCTTGGTGTTGTAGTTGCCGCAATTGATCGGCGCGGTCCAGTCGGACTTCAAATCTTTGCTGCCTTCGAGGAAATCCGACCAGGCATCACCAGGCACCAGATCATCGGTGCTGGATACGGTCAGAAACTGGCCATCGTCCTGAATTTCGCCAATCAGAACCGGTTTGGTGATGTGGTGGTTCGGCAGCATGGTGCTGATGCCGCCGGTCAGATTCGGTACTTCCACGCCGACCATCGCATCAATCACTTTGTCCACATCGGTGGTACCGGCTTTCTCGACCGCTTTTACCCACATGTTGAAGCCAATGTAATGCGCCTCCATCGGGTCGTTGGTAACGCGGTTAGTGTCCTTGGTGAATGCGTGCCAGGTCTTGATAAAGGCTTCGTTCTCAGGCGTTTCTTCACTCATGAAGTAGTTCCAGGCAGCCATGTGGCCGACCAGCGGAGCGGTATCGATACCGGACAGCTCTTCTTCTCCCACGGAGAAAGCGATGACCGGGATGTCTTCGGCGGAGACGCTCTGGTTACCCAGTTCGCGGTAGAAGGGCACGTTGGCGTCGCCATTGATGGTGGAGACCACGGCGGTTTTCTTGCCAGTGCTGCCGAAACGCTTGATCTCGGACACGATGTTCTGCCAGTCGGAATGGCCAAAGGGCGTGTAGTTGATCAGGATATCTTCCTCGGCTACGCCATTGGCCTTCAAGTAGGCTTCCAGAATGCGGTTGGTCGTACGCGGGTAAACATAGTCAGTGCCAGCCAGAACCCAGCGTTCGATGCCCAGTTCGTCCTTCAAGTAATCCACTGCGGGAATAGCTTGCTGGTTCGGTGCTGCGCCGGTGTAGAACACGTTGCGTGAGGACTCTTCACCTTCGTACTGAACCGGGTAGAAGAGGATGCCGTTCAGCTCTTCGATTACCGGCAATACGGATTTGCGTGAGACTGAGGTCCAGCAGCCGAAGATGGAATCCACCTCGTGCTGCTCCAGTAGCTCACGGGTGCGCTCAGCGAACAGCGGCCAGTCGGACGCGGGATCCACTACTACGGCTTCCAGTTGCTTGCCGAGCAGGCCGCCTTTCTTGTTCTGCTCTTCGATCAGCATCAGCATGGTGTCTTTCAGGGTGGTTTCCGAAATGGCCATGGTCCCGGTCAGCGAATGCAGCACGCCAACCTTGATGGTTTCTGCCTGAACGGCCATAGCGCTGAGAGCCATGCTGCAGGCAACGCCCAGGGCGCCCGCGCGTTTTACCAGTTTCTTCAGTTTCATCGGTCAATCTCCGTTTTTATGTTCTAGTCCACTGTGTGAAAAAATCTCTACAACTGCGGGTGCATCTTCGTCATGGCGGGGTGATCGGCGTGCCGTCAGCCCTTCTTTTTCAGCGGGCCACTGCCCAAGGGCTGGCTGGTGTTCAGCCTGAATAGGGCTTGAGCACCGTCCATGGTCGCGTTCATTCGGCCCGGGAGGCGATATAGGCGCGCCAGCCGCCTAGGTGAGTGATGTCCGTAGCGCCTTCCACCGCAGCCCCTTCACAGATAAAACCTTTGACCTCGCGGCCGTCCTGCAGAGTCAGGGTGCCGATGCCCAGCGGGGCAGGGACCAAGGCGACAAAGCTGCCGAATAGCTCCACTGGCACATCCCACAATTCCACCGCAATGGCTGCGCCCTCCGCCGAACGAATCAGACCGGGTTTCGGTGGGGTGGTGTTGGGTAAGGCATAGAGGCGATAGTTGTCGGCACTGAAGGTGCTTTCGACAAAGCGTGCATGCCGCTCGGTCAACTGCGTGTTGAGCGGCATGCCGCTGAGGTGCGCGCCGACTACCGCCAAGCGCACATGGCCGGCTGGTGCTGCTTTGGTGTCAACTGGCGCCGGCAGCGTGCGATCCGTTGCACCGGCTTTCCACGGGGCAAAAACCTGCCAATGACGACCGAATTCAGCCAGCGCGCTGTCCTGCCAGGCGGCGCCGATCAGGGTGATGCCAAAGGGCAAGCCGTCGCTGCGGAAGCCGGCAGGCAATGCCAGCGCCGAACAATCAGCAAGATTGACGAAGTTGGTCCAGGTACCCAGTTGGCTGTTGACCGTGACCGGGTCCTGTTCGACCTGAGCAGTGGTTGGCATACGCGGGGCGGTGGGTACCAGCAGCGCGTCGACTGATCCCACCAGGGTTTGTATTTCGCGTGCCAGATCGGCGCGGCGATACTCGGCGCGGTAGGTGTCGGTAGCATCGAATTTTTTGGCATTGGCAAGAATGCCACGCACCACCGGGTTCATCTGCTCGCCGTTAGCGTCCATAAAGTCGGCAATGGCCGCATAACGCTCAGCGACCCATGGGCCGCCATACAGCAGTTCGGCGAGTTGCTGCATGGGGGTGAAGTCCAGCTCAAGCAGTTCTGCGCCCAGCTCGCGCACCTGCGCCAGGCTGGCCTGCCAAGCGGCTTCCGCCTGGCTGTCACCAAACCAGGGCAGGCTGGCAGGAATGCCCAGGCGCGGTTTGGCGCCAATCAATTTTGCCGAAGGCGGTGCTACCCGTGAGTAGCCGTCGCTAGCGTCGAAACTTTCCATCACGCCAGCCACGGTTTCGGCATCATCTATGCTTAACGCGAAAATCGAAATGCAATCCAGGCTGCGGCAGGCCGGGACCACACCGCGGGTGCTGAAACGTCCGCGGGTGGGTTTGAGGCCAACCAGATTATTGAAGCCCGCCGGCACACGGCCGGAGCCAGCGGTATCGGTACCTAGGCTGAAGGGCACCAGCCCACGCGCTACGCTTACGGACGAACCAGAGCTGGAGCCGCCGGAAATGTAGGCGGGATTAAAGCTGTTGGGCACAGCGCCGTAGGGTGAGCGGGTGCCGACCAGGCCGGTGGCAAACTGATCCAGATTGGTTTTGGCCAGCACGATTGCGCCGGCAGCACGCAGCAGCGCTACGCAGTGGGCGTCCTGAGCGGCAATATAGCTGAATGCGGGACAGGCAGCGGTGGTAGGCAGGCCGGCGACATCGATGTTGTCCTTGACCACGCAGGGTACGCCGTAAAGAGGCAACTGTTTCGCTTCAGGCAAGGCTTCCAGGTACGCGAGTTGTGACGCCAGCTCAGCAGGGGTGACAATATGGATAAAGACTGGATCGTCGGCGCTCAATTCGGCAAGCAATTGCTTTAAAGCGTCCTGCGGGACGAGCCCATTCTGATAGGCCTGCAGCCATTCACTGATCGTCCATCCACATTGCTTTGCCATCGGGCCTCCCGCTGAGTGATTGAATATTGCCTTGTATACAAGAACGTATTCAGCAGGGACCGTGCCAATACATGACATTGTCAAGTTGATGACTTGTAAATCTTTAAAAAACAAATGGTTGCAATATTTTAAAGGCGTCTTGGTTGGTGCTCTGGACGCTGGGGTTGGGCCGCTGGAATACCTGAATGGGCATAATCGGTGCTGGCTGCTCCTTTTTGGTGCGCGTTGCCGGGCGTCGCAGCAGGGCAGTGGTAGGTAGGCGTCGGTAGCTAGAACCTGTACGCCATGACGGGGTCTAGTCTGTAAGGGTAACGTCATACCGGGATGAAAGAATGAAGGAAATGCTCAGCCCCTATTGACCCCGGGGTCGCTTGGTTTTAAGGTTCGCGTCGAACGTTGAGGCTGGCACGATCCATACGGCTCAAGTACTGACGA
>TARA_R110002051_G_scaffold72444_4_pt1 | contig 11161 bp, 5 predicted proteins | sample TARA_R110002051 | Tara Oceans TARA_R110002051 (sample SAMEA4397023) | marine metagenome | biome: Polar Biome; feature: [MES] marine water layer (ENVO:01000295) within the mesopelagic zone...; material: water (ENVO:00002006), including particulate matter (ENVO:01000060) such as......
GCCTAGTGGTGGCGGCCAAAGCGACGTAGCTGGCCCCGCGCAGGGCGTTGACATGGGGGCTGGTATGCCCACATCGGCAGCAGAGGCTCAAGGGCAGACACAGGCCATGGCCGATATTACGATGGATGATGCCATTAGTGTGAATGCCAACGCCATGGCTTTTATGGAGGCGCACACGAATGCTGCTAATAATTCTCAGGTAACTACTGCGGAACAACAGCAGCAGAATGAAAACTCTCTTGTAAACGCTGTGAATGCGCAGGTGGTGAGCAACGCGCAAGCTGCGGCTATTGCTCAAACCGATATTTCTCAGGGTGGGCTTGGCTCTATGTCGCCTGGGGGTTTTGCGGCAGCCCATGGTGAAGTAGCTGCGACCATGGCCCAGATAGCGGCTATAAACCATGCGGACCCCAGCGTCACGCATGGCTATTCGATCAATAATCAGCAGCCCACGGCTGCCAGTCTGGCCGCTAGTCAGGCGTTCGCTCAAGTAAACCCGACGATCACCAATACCATGTTTGGCGTAGCAGGAATGATGCCCGGCCCGATGGGTATTATGGCCAGTCTAGCCGGTGCCCATGCTGGCCACGGGTTTGGCAGCATGGCAAGCGATGCCCTGTCCGATGTTCCGGGTGTGGGCGCTCTGTCGGAGGCCATATCGGGAATAACTTCCCCGGTGACTGGTGCAATATCAGCAGGTGTAACCGCTTTGGGCGAGGGGCTGTCTCTTGGCGCCCAGGCAGTCAACGAAGCCCTTGGGGGCACGGATACGCCCGGCGTAGGTCAGCAAGGCGGTCCTTCGGGTGACAGTGTCGCTGATATAGGTGGCCCGGATATTGTGCCGGTGCCCCCGGTAGCGGCAAGCCCGGTGGTGCCCGAAGCCGTGCGGTTTTCGGAAACGGCGCCGGTGGCAACCACGTCGGATATTGACGACGCCACGCGCCAAAGAATTCTAGCCAATATCGTCGGCGGCTTAGAGAGAACTGACCGTCCGACGGAAGGGGTCACGGCGTTTGGCCCGTTGTTCACTTAAAGAGAATATGCCATGGCTGTAGCACCAAATCGGATTACGGGCACCAACGCCACCGTCCCGGCCCCCATCGGCGGTCTGAACACCCGCGACAGCGTCGATCTGGTGCCGCCGACGGACGCGATACGGCTGGATAACTTCTTTCCGGCCCGATCCCATGTGCAGGTCCGCAACGGGTACGCGGATCACGTCACTGGTCTGCCGTCTACGGTACAGAGCCTTATGGTCTATAATTCCGGCTCGGCAAACACCATGTTTGCGGCAAGCGGGGCTAACGTCTACAACGTGACATCTGCCGGTGCCGTCGGTTCAGCGGTTATCACCAGTCTGACAAATGCTAAGTTCGAATACGTCAACATCACCACGTCGGGCGGCGCGTTTTTGTGGATTTGCAACGGCGCTGACGCTCCCCGGCATTGGAACGGGTCCGCCTGGGCCACCCCTACTTTAAGTGGTGTGACAGCGACCAACATCGCCAACGTGGAGATGTTCAAGGAACGGCTGTTTTTCGTTTTCAATAGTTCCCTGACGTTTGGTTTTCTGCCCATCAATTCCATAGCCGGAACGGTCGCGGAGTTCAATCTGGGCAGCGTTTTCTCTATGGGCGGGCAATTACAGGCCATCGGGACGTGGACGCGGGACGGCGGCGCAGGGCCGGAGGACAATGCCTTGTTCTGGACCGACCAGGGCGAGATCGCCATGTATTCGGGCACTGACCCGGCTGACGCCGCCAAGTGGTCGCTGGTTGGCGTCTATCGCGTGGGCCGTCCGATTGGACGCCGCTGCATACTGAATGTCGGTTCTGACTGCTATTTGATAACGGAAAATGGCATTCTGCCCATGACCCAGGTTTTGGGCACGGGCGAGGCCGCGCCGAACCGGGCCATCAGCGACAAGATCAGCCTGACCTATAACGAGTCCGTGGTCAGCTACGGCAGCACCTTTGGCTGGGAGGGAGAGCTATATCCACGCGGCGGGTACGGGCTGTTCAACGCTCCGGCCTCGGCCACGGGCGATTTTGTCCAGTACGTCATCAATCTGGAAACCGGCGCATGGTCGCGCTTCCGTGATCAGAACGCCTACACCTGGGCGGTGTTCAACAGCGATCTGTATTTCGGCGGCAATACCAAGGTTCACAAGGCTGACACCGGCAGCAGCGATGGCGGGACTGCCATCCAAGCCACGGCCAAGACGGCCTTTATTTATTTTGGCGGACGCACCGGCGCCAGCCGCTACACGGCGATCCGCCCGGTTATGGCGTCCGACAGCGACTTAACGGTATCCATCGGATTTGACGTGGATTACCGGGATAACACTTCGACATTGACGCCATCGACCGGAACCTCGGATGCGGCGTCATGGGACACGGCAACCTGGGATGTATCTGCCTGGGCCGCTCCGATCAACACCAAGCTGGAATGGCTAAGTGTGGCGGAAATAGGCTGGAACGCGGCCATCCGAATACGCACCATGACCGATGCCCAGTCAGTCCGCTGGCTGGCGACGGATGTGCGCTTTGAACAGGGTCAGGGAGGGTTTTGATGCTTAGTGATAATGTTTGGAATTGGCTGGAACCGGCCACGGTGGCCTTCGAAAATGTCTCGCGGAGCGAAGTCGAGAACGGCATCGCCAGCGGCGATTTCCAGCTTTTCATCACAGAGCATTCCGCCGCCGTGACCTGTGCCTTTGGCCGCTCACTACGGATTGGCCTTGCGGGCGGCGACTTGGATGAGTTATTGGATATGGAGAAGGACATATGTGATTATGCTCTTAGCCATGACTTCGACAGCATTGAGATCATAGGGCGTCCGGGCTGGGAGCGCGTTTTGCAAGGCTACCGCCGCACCGCCGTCCTGATGAGAAAGGAGTTAGATTCCCATGGGATTCATTAGCGATCTGTTCAGCAGCCCGAAACCGCCCCCGCCGGTGGATTTCGGCGCAGTGGGCCGGGCACAGTCTGCCGAGAATTCAGCAGTCGCCCGCCTTGGCGCGAAGCTGGCGCGGCCTGACGTAGTGACGCCCTACACGACCACGACATTCAGGGAGACTTCGCCGGACCAATATCTGGCAACCCAGACGCTTGCGCAGCCATACGAAGGCTTGCGCATAGGGGAAGCGGGCCTTCAGGGCCAGATCCAAAGCCTCGCCGCTGGCCGTCTGGGTCAGGTGCCAACCGGCGCGCTGGACGTGTCCGGGTTCCAGGCAGAGCCGACGCAGTTCGACTATGGCACCCTTGGCGAGGCACCGACGTATGACACATCGGGTGCTGGCTATCAGTTGCCGTCCTACGGCGGTCTGGACGAATACACCACGAACGCAGCCGATGAATTCTACAACCGGGCCATATCGCGGCTGAATCCGCAATTCGACCGCTCCGAGCAGCGCTTACGCACACAGCTACTAACGGCGGGCATACCCGAAGACTCGGACGCCTACAGGAGGGAATTCCAGATTTTTCGCCAGGGCAAGGATGACGCCTTGAGCGATCTGGCAAGTTCATCCGTCTTCCAGGGCCAGTCATTGCAGAGCAATATTCTGGGCAACATTCTGACGGGACGCGGCCAGGAATTGGGCGAGATTGGCACCGAATACGATGTCGCCCAGCGGCGGCGACAGCAACTAGTCTCGGAAGGACAGCAACAAGTGGCGCTGGACCGCGAGGCCAGAGACCGGGCCATTGCAGAGGCCGTGCGCTTGCGCCAGTTGCCGCTGTCAGAAGCGGCAGGGCTGCTTACCGGCTCCACGCCCTTCTCCCAGGTAGCGGCGGCGGGGCCACCGGGGATTCCCGCCGCCAGGGCGCCGTCGCCAGTCGATCTGGGCGCCATTTCCGGGTTGCAGCAACAAGACGCTCTCGCCCGCTTCCAGGGTGAACAGCAAAGACAGTCTACGGCGTTGAGCGTACCGACCACACTGGGCGCGGCCCTTATAGGAAGGGGTTAACATGGTTTCCTTCATTGCCGATTCCCGCATCAATCGAGCCGATGAAAGGCGGCGGGCCATGCTTGGGCAATCCCTGACACCATATAAGCTGCCCGCTAATCCGTACGGGGGAAACCCTGTTGCCGGAAATCTGCAAAGGTTGGCGGCGGCTCTCGGCGGAAGATGGGCCGGACAAGAGGCGGCGAGTTTAAAAAAGGCCCAACTGGGTGCGCAAAACCAGATTCTAGCCCAGTTGTCTAGTATGGAAGCCCCCGGCACGGCCCCAACGCTCCGCATGTCCGATACCGGAATGCCCATGGACGACATGGCTATGCAGCAGCCGCGTCAGCAACAGGTAAGCCGAACGCCGTATGCCATGGATTCTCCGTCAGTCTCGGCAGAGGTCTTGGCTCAAGCCGGTATGCAGCCGGGTGCCTACCAGTTAGCCCGCCAGAAAGCCGGAGCGGCGGGAAAAGAGGCGTACACCGCCCGTCAGAATGAGGAACTAGCAAATCGGTTAAGCGCCGTATCGCAGTCTCTTATTCGCAATCCCGAAAATCGGGAGTTATATGATGAATCGCAGCAACTTCGCGCCCTTCTTGATCCATCGGAATTCGCTAAAGAAGCAAGCGCGGAACAGGCCAAAATAAGAGCAGGGGGCAGGGTAAAAGCGGCCAAGATAGACACAGAAGACCGTTTGTTGAAAGCAACCCTTGCGCGTGAAGAAAGAGATTTGGGCCGCGCAGTTAAAGCAGACGAAAAAGATGCGATCAAATGGCGGGACCAATATGACATCACAAGAACGGACAGGACGTCAGACCAAGCTGCGGCAGAAAGACGGAGACTGGGAAGAGACCTCAAGGAAGAAGACCGGGACTGGTTGCGGGCGATAGACAGAAAAGAATTAGACTTGAGCTACACGCTTGATGCCGAAGGGCGGGCAGACCTTAGAACACAAGCTAGGGAATACAGGGGTGTTCTCCGAACGCTTGACGGAGAAAAAAGAGCGGTTGCCACCGCCATTGCTGCCGAAGAACGCCGCCTGGACACGACTCTCAATGCGGAAGATAGAGCCAGAATAGCAGGTCAAGTCAGGGCTAAATTTGATGATGACCGGGCCGACATCAGGGAAATAGCGGCTGCGAAACGGAAGCGGGTGGACGTCTATAATGTGGAAACCGGAAAAAGAGGCAGCGTTACCCAGGAGATGATGGATATAGATCAGGAGGGAGCAGCGCCGACGTATAGATACGAGAAACCGGATACAGGCAAGGTGGGCTTCATTCATTTTGTGCCCACAGAAGAATTTACCGTTGGAGGCCAAAAATATATACCTGGGCAAGAATATCAAGTTACTCAAGAAAACATCCGCGCCAATGATGACTTGCGCGATGCCGTTGAAAAGCAGTCCCAGGTGGTGAAACCAAGACAGTTAGAAGAACCAAGGGTGGAGCCTAAAGATCCACCGCTAAGACCGTTGCCCCCACCAGAAAAATTGGTGCAACACATAGAACAGGCTTCCGCTGGCGATTTGTTCGGAATAATGAAGTCCGCTGTCGATGCGTTTACGTCTTTCTTTATGTTCGCGGATGTCTACCCCGCAACCAGGGATGCAAAAGAGGCGTTGGAGACAATGCGTATGACAATGCGGGTTCCCTTGGTAAAAGCACTTTCGGAGAGAGGCAGCGTATTCACCATACAGCAAATAAACGAAAGATTGCCAGGGTCAGGCAAAACAGATGCTCAAAATATGGCTTTAATCAAAAATTTGATTCCTGCGTATTACGAAAAGCTGGCCGAGGCTGAAGGTACTCTTTTGAATACAAAACGCGGAAGCCAGTATAGTGTGGCGGCGGCTAAAACCATAAGCCAGATAAATTCGCTATTGCCCAATTTACGGGCAATGGCGAATGCGTGGGACAACAGAAAACAAGGCGGTCGAGTAACGCCGGAAGGCACGATCCGCTTGCCTAGCGGGGTTGAGGTTAGAAGAGTGACGGGTGGTCCGGCTCCTGGCTCTGCATCTCCCACAGTTCCAACGGGCAATTAGCAAATGGCCGAAACCCAAATCATAGAAATTCAGGGCTACGGAACCTATGAGGTGCCGGGCAATCTGAATGACGACGAACTAGCTAATGTATCCGAAGAAATTATTCGGTCTGAACGAGACCAGCCGCTGTCCCCAACAGACGCAATTAGCGCGACTGCGCGGGGCGTCAATGTGGGGCTAGTGGACACTCCGGGCAGTTTGGTTGATTTGATGAATCAGTTGCCCGTAATTGCCGACTACATCGACCCGGTGAAGCTGGGGAAAAGCGCGTGGAACACCTTCGTCCGTCTGGGTGAGCATCATCGTGGCGTGGCGCGAGAGGACATGACTCCGAAGTACGAGCCAACATATGGCGCGAAACCGTTTACTAAAGCTCCTATTGGGGGCCGCGCTCAATTACGCAAGGCTATTACCGATCTGCCAATTCCAATGGGCTTTGAAAACATACAGGATTTGCCTGTCGTCCAGCGGCCCTTTGCGCAAGGCGGTCAAGTCGTTGGCATGAGCGCACCCATTGCCGCGTTGCCCTATGCGGGGGCCAGGGCGCTTCAGGCAGGGCAGAGAGCTAAAGGCGTATTTGCCCCTATTGTGGAAGCGGCGGCTCAAAAACCAGCCCGTTCCGGGGCGCAAGAGGCGTTAGCTGCGACATTGTCCGCGACCGGGTCAGGCACGGCGGAACGGTTGGCTCCGGGCGATCCCATGTGGCGGATGATAGGTGAGGTTGCGCCGCCATTTGCACCCAGTTTGGTTGCGGCAAGGGCGATTCCGGGGGCGGTAAAGAGCGGGATCAGGGCCGCGCAAACTGTGACGAAAGGGGGAACGCAGCGCAGAGCGGCAGCAGAGATACAGGCAAGGATGGCGGGCGAGGACACGTCCGCGCTGGCCCGTCAGCTAGGGGCGGCGGAAGAAGGGCCGCTGACGGCAGCGCAGATCACCGGCAGTCCGTATCTTGCGTCATTGGAAAAGCACCTCATTAAAATAGACCAGGACGCCAAGGGCGTCTATGAATCCCGACTACAAGAATCGCTGATAGCCAGCCGTAAGAAATTTGACGAAATTGTGGCACAGGGCGACCCCGAGGCTATCAGGCAAGCCGCTTCTGATCGCATAGCCTTTATGAATGAAGCTCTTAACCGACGTGTCGCCAGGGCTGAAGAAATGCTGGCGGCGGCGGCGGATAAAACAACTTTAAGAGCAGACCGGGTACAGTTAAACACAGCGGCCAGAGATATTCTAACAAGGGCCAAAGCAGCGGCGAAAGAAACGGAGCGGGATCTTTGGCGAGAAATTCCGCTCAACAGGGTGTACAGTGCTGATGACGCGGTGTCTGATTTGGGTCTACCAAGCAGTACCCTGGATGCGTATCAAACGCAAACCCATGACTTATTGCCGGGAGAGGTGCTGGATTCCATCACGCACAGAGCAATAAGAAGCATACGGAAGCGTTCAAAACAAAAGGAGCCTCCCAAAAAACCAGTAACATCGGGTGAGTTGTTGCGGGTACGGAGCGCGATTAGGCGGGCACAGGGCAAAAGCGACATGCGCCCAGATTATGCCAGACGGCTGAACAATGTAATTGGCGGCATTGATCAAGACTTGGCTCTCATGGGGTCTACGAAAGCGGACACCGCGATAGCCTTTTCCAGAAACATGAACAGGGTCTTCAGAGAAGGAATGCCCGGAAGAATACTTCGACGTACCGCTACAGGAGGAGTGGACCCTGCCGTAACCCTGACGATGGCGTATTCGTCGCGAGAAAAAGGCATGGTTAGCTTTCGAGAATTACGCGAAGCCGCTGGTTTCCCATTGCCGTCCGCTACAGCGCCGGGTGGCGTAGAAATGCGCCAGTTGCAAGAAGACTTTCTGCGCCGATTGGCCGGGGAAACGGCGGGCTATGCCGACGGCAGCATAAACCCAAGAGCGTTGGAATCCTTCATCAACAAAAACCAAGCCACCATAAACGACCTGGGGCTAGAGTCGCAATTCTCCGATACAGCAGCAGCGGGCGCAACGGCGCTACGGGTGCAAAAAGCCGCAAAGGCCGGAAAATACAAGGCCCGTGTAAAGAGTTTTGCGGCAAAGGTATTGAAGACCAGGGACATCGACAAGCTGATAGAGGGTGCGCTGGTCGCGCCCAACAAAATGCAGGAAATTCGCCGTTTGACGAACCTAGCGGGCAGAGACCGAAGCGGCAAAGCTCTTGCTGGGTTGCGTTACGGTCTGTTCCAAAAGATTCTGGATGCGGGAACTACTGGGGAAATGCTGTCTTCCCGCGCTTTGAACGAGGTCTTGAATGCCCCGGCAGTCCCCTTGAGCGCAATTCCAGAAGGCGCACCAATGCCGACCTTGCGAGAAGCGTTAGTGCAAGAACGGCTGATTACCCCGCAACAGAATGAGAATTTCGATGTCTTGTTGGGTAAGCTGGATACCTTTGAAAGCGCGGTTAGAACTCCCGGCGCGTTGAACGATGTATTGGACACAGAAGACGCCGTATTTGAGTTGTTGACGCGGATTTTGGGGGCAAACGTGGGCGCCGTGTCGGGGTTATCCCAAGCAACAGGGTCGGGCCTTGTAGTAGCTCACGCTGGTTCAAGAGAAGCGCGGCGACGGTTGGTCAAGGTGCCTCGTTTCAGAGTAAAGTCCGTTATGGTCGAAGCCATGTTTAACCCTAAGCTGATGGCGAAGCTACTGGAAATGCCAGTGGGGGTTCGTGCAAAAGCGGACCAACAAAGGCAGATAAACGCCTTTTTATTAGCGGCTGGGTTGAGAACGTCAGAAGATGAGGAGACTGAATAATGCCTTGGAGTGGTGGAGCCTTTACCAGAACGAACGGTGTCAACACCGGCTCGACCCTGTGGGTGCAGGACCGGGATGACGGCACAAAAATCCTGGCCACGCGCCATGATACCAATGACCAGGACATGGCCGATGGCATCAGCTCGACCCTGGAGAAATCCGGTTCGAACGCGGCCACGGGCAACCTGAACATCGGTTCCAACCGGCTGACGGCGGTTGCTGACGGTACGGCCAAGACCGACGCGGCCACGGTCAATCAGATCGTGAGCAATGCCCCGGCCTTTCAGGCGACGGATACTGGCACGGCGAACGCTCATGTGATTGCGTTGTCACCGGCCATCACCGCGTATGCGGCGGGCCAGGAAATCACCTTCAAGTCCGGCGCGGCGTCTACGGGTGCATCCACCCTGAATGTCAACACGGTGGGCGTGAAGGCGATTAAAAAGCTGCACGACCAAGACATAGCAGCGGGTGACATTGAGAGCGGCAGCATCGTCACGGCGGTCTATGACGGCACTAATTTCCAAATGACCAGCCAAGTTGCATCGTCTTCTGTAACAGCCCCTGGCGGATCAAACACTCAAGTACAGTACAATTCCTCTGGCAGCTTTGCGGGCGATGCTGATCTGACTTTCGACGGCACCGAGCTAACAGCGGCGGGCGTAAATCTGGCTGCTTTCAGCGGCGTAATCCAGGCCAATGCAAACTTCGTGGATCAGGTCATATTCGGCCCTGCCGTCGATGGTCAGTCATGGAACGGAGCGTGGAGTAAAGCGTCCGTATTTTCCAGCTTGATGCTGGCGACCATCGAAGATGAAGGCTCCAACACGGAAATCAATATCTGGGACTTGACCACCAAGGCCAACACCACGCCATTGGCAACGATTGATCTGGCTAGTGCGGCGACACCAACGGCCATCGCAGCGGCCATGGGCTACCTAATCGTGGGCAGCGAAGACGGCATTGCCATCATCGATCCACATTCTGGCGCATGGGCGGAACGAACGTCTGGCTGGCCTAAAACATTGTCCACCAGCACGGCACCGGCGTTATCGTCTAATGCTGTGGGTGGAGTGGCGGCAGGACCATCAAACCAACCCGCACTCGATCCCCGCACTGGCGGGCCTATGCCGACGTTCGCTGTAACGTATACCTCTGGATCAAATTACGGGTCTGTTATTAAGGACGACGGCAATGTCTGGGATGATGCCGGTTCAGCAGGAACCGGCGTTAATGATTGCGCCATAGATAATGGTCGCATTTATCAAGTAGAGTACAACGGCGGGTCACTTGAAATTCTGTGGAAAAGTGTCCCCATTGAACAAATTGTCTCCGATGCGACATACGACAAAGACGGCGTTTTGCGAAACGATGCGGGTGCATGGAACTACGGCTGGGAATTAGATAAACGAGTTTCAATTCGGAATGCCAAACTAGCCACTGCCAACACCTCCGGTCTGACGATTGGTCATGTCAATACGGCGGACCCATCTGGTTATGGAGATCATATAAGTTCTCTAATCAATCGCACATACAACACGGGAATGCTCACTGCCGATACCAGAGGGGCGTGGTTGGCTAATAGCAAAACAGTTGATCGAAGCCCTTATGCCAACACCCTCACCGAGAACGGAACGGTGGTCGAAGGGGTTGCGTCCACTAGTACGGAATTGCTTGGGTATAGCGGTTGGACAACAAGTAACTATTTACGACGGGCACACGATACTGACTTAGATTTTGGCACTGGAGATTTCTCTATCTCCGTGTGGTTCAAGTTCTCGGCGTCATCAGCAAACGAGTATATATGTCATATCGCACGACCTTCGGCTGGAGCTACTGTCGGTAAAATTGAATTGTATATGAATTCATCTTCTCAACTTCAATTTTATACTCACAATTCGGTGGGAGGTGGAGCAGCCGACGAAGCTCTTTCTCCCGGCGTTATTGATGACAGCGTATGGCACAAAGCCGATTGCGTTCGAGATACTACACAGAGCAAGATATTCTTGTACATCGATGGCGTTTTGGTGAAAACAGATGAAGGCCCACTAACTTCGGGAACGATGACAGACGCTTCTGCAACATTGACCATTGGAGGAAGCTCAGCTTCGACGCCAGCTTATCCGGCGACTACTGGTACTTTTTCCTTATTTCGCATCTCATCCACCATCCCAACTGCCACTCAAGTCCGAGAGATGTATGACGCTGAAAAAGGCATGTTCGTCGCCAGTGCCGAATGCCTGCTGCAATCTGGCAGCACCGACGCCGTGCTAGATGTCAATGTCGATCCACTGTCGAGCAAGGTTATCGTCACGCAGACGGATGCCATCACCATATTCGACGGGCTGGTTGTAGACAGCAAACCA
>TARA_R110002051_G_scaffold21323_3_pt1 | contig 11157 bp, 10 predicted proteins | sample TARA_R110002051 | Tara Oceans TARA_R110002051 (sample SAMEA4397023) | marine metagenome | biome: Polar Biome; feature: [MES] marine water layer (ENVO:01000295) within the mesopelagic zone...; material: water (ENVO:00002006), including particulate matter (ENVO:01000060) such as......
CGTCTGGTCGGTGACGCCGGCGCTGCACACGCCGCTGATGGCGGTCACCAATGCGATCTCCTCGGTCATCGTCGTCGGCGCGCTGCTGGCCGTGGGCATTTCCGCCAGCGGCTATGCCACGGGCTTCGGCTTCGTGGCGCTGGTGCTCGTCTCGGTCAACATCTTCGGCGGCTTCCTGGTGACCAGCCGGATGCTGGCCATGTACAAGAAAAAAGATCGCTGAGGGGCCTGGGAACATGTCACAGAACCTTGCAGCCTTCCTCTACCTCGTCTCCGGCGTCCTGTTCATCATGGCGCTGCGCGGGCTCTCCCATCCGACCACCAGCCGCCAGGGCAATGTCTACGGCATGGTCGGCATGGCAATCGCCATCGGCACGACCCTGCTGCTCGCCACCCCGAGCTTCGGTGGCCTCGTCCTGATCGTTGTGGCGCTCGCCATCGGTGGCGGTGCCGGCGCCTATATCGCCCGCACGATCCCGATGACGGCCATGCCGCAGCTGGTCGCCGGCTTCCATTCGCTGGTCGGGCTTGCCGCCGTCATGGTGGCGGCCGCCGCACTCTACGATCCAGTTTCCTTCGGCATCGGCGCCATCGGCGAGATCCACGGCCAGGCGCTGATCGAGATGGCGCTGGGGGCCGCGATCGGCGCCATCACCTTCACCGGATCGATCATTGCCTATCTGAAGCTCGACGGGCGGATGTCCGGCAAGCCGATCCTGCTGCCCTACAGGCACTGGATCAACATCGGCCTGCTTGTGGCGATCGTCCTCTTCATGGCCGGCCTCACGATGTCGGAAAGCCATTTCGACTTCTGGCTGATCGTGGCGCTGGCGCTGGCGCTCGGCGTGCTGCTGATCGTGCCGATCGGCGGCGCCGACATGCCGGTGGTCGTCTCGATGCTGAACTCCTATTCCGGCTGGGCGGCGGCGGGCATCGGTTTCACGCTCGGCAATCTGGCGCTGATCATCACCGGCGCGCTGGTCGGCTCGTCCGGGGCGATCCTCTCCTACATCATGTGCAAGGGGATGAACCGCTCCTTCGTCTCGGTCATCCTCGGCGGCTTCGGCGGCGAGGCGGCGGCAGCCGGTGCCGACGACGGGGTGCAGCGGTCGGTCAAGCAGGGCTCGGCCGAAGACGCCGCCTTCCTGATGCAGAACGCCCAGAAGGTGATCATCGTGCCGGGCTACGGCATGGCGGTCGCCCAGGCGCAGCACGCACTGCGGGAACTGGCCGACACGCTAAAGGAACACGGCGTCGAGGTGAAATACGCGATCCACCCGGTGGCGGGCCGCATGCCGGGCCACATGAACGTGCTGCTGGCCGAAGCCAACGTCCCCTATGACGAGGTCTTCGAGCTGGAAGACATCAACGGCGAGTTTGCGCAGGCCGATGTCGCCTATGTCATCGGCGCCAACGATGTCACCAATCCGGCCGCGCGCGACGACAAGTCCTCGCCGATCTACGGCATGCCGATCCTCGACGTCGACAAGGCCAGGACCTGCCTCTTTGTCAAGCGCTCGCTCGGCTCCGGCTATGCCGGCATCGACAACACGCTGTTCTACAAGGACGGCACGATGATGCTGCTCGGCGACGCCAAGAAGATGACCGACGACATCGTCAAGGCGATGAAGCACTGAGGCGCGATGTCATGGATGCGACGGAGGAAGCCCGGCCATGCCGGGCTTTTCTTTTGCCCTGATCGGGCGTAGATATACACTGCTTTCAACGTATATCCGGAGGCTCGCAATGCAGGTTTCCAAGTGGGGCAACAGCCTGGCCGTCAGGCTGCCGGCTTCCGTCGTCGAGGCGCTGGATCTCAAGGAAGGCGACGAGATCCAGATCCGTGCGGTCGACGCGGCCGAGTTCGAGGTGGCGCGCAAGCCGACGCGCCAGGACCTGATCGAGCGGTTGAGGCTGTTCCGCGGACGCCTGCCCGACGACTTCGTGTTCGATCGGGACGAGGCGAATGGCCGCTAGCTTCATCGACACCAATATCCTGATCTATCTTGTATCCTCAGATGCCCGCAAGGCAGATGCCGCGGAAGAGGCGGTGCGGGCGGGCGGCTATGTCAGCGTTCAGGTGCTGAACGAATTTGCGAATGTCGCCCGGCGCAAGCTCGGGTTTTCCTGGACGGAAGTTCACATGTTCCTGGCCAGCTGCCGCGCGCTGCTCGATGTCGTTCCTCTGACGACGGATGTCCATGACCTGGGCTTGCGGCTAGCGGAGCGCTACCAGTTGTCCGTCTACGATGCGATGATTGCCGCGGCCGCCCTGGAAAGCGGATGCGATCGGCTTCTGTCGGAGGATCTGCAGGACGGGATGACGATAGAGGGAATGGTGATCGTCAATCCGCTCAAGGGCCTTCGGTAACGACCGCAGGCGGGAGACACCGTTCAGCATCCGTGAACGATCCGTCTCATCCCGTCCACTGATGGAATACAGCACGGCGTGCCATATACCGGGGCAGACATCCCGCGTCCCCGAAAGGAGCACCCCATGAAGAAGATCGGTTTCCTCTCGTTCGGCCACTGGTCGCCGTCGCCGCAGTCGGGCACGCGCTCGGCCGGCGATGCGCTGTTGCAGTCGATCGATCTTGCCGTCGCCGCCGAGGAACTGGGCGCCGACGGCGCCTATTTCCGCGTCCACCATTTCGCCCGGCAGCTTGCCTCGCCGTTCCCGCTGCTCGCGGCGGTGGGTGCGAAGACGAGCAAAATCGAGATCGGCACGGGCGTCATCGACATGCGCTACGAGAACCCGCTCTACATGGCGGAAGACGCCGGCGCCGCCGACCTGATTTCCGGCGGACGGCTGCAGCTCGGCATCTCGCGCGGTTCTCCGGAGCAGGTGATCGATGGCTGGCGCTATTTCGGCTATGAACCGCAGGAGGGCCAGAGCGATGCCGACATGGGTCGCGGCCACGCGGAAGTGCTCCTCGACGTACTGAAGGGCGAGGGATTCGCCAAGCCCAATCCGCGACCGATGTTCCCGAACCCGCCGGGCATGCTGCGCCTGGAGCCCTTCTCCGAAGGGCTGCGCGACCGCATCTGGTGGGGTGCCGGCTCGAATGCGACGGCCGTCTGGGCGGCGAAGCTCGGCATGAACCTGCAGTCGTCGACGCTGAAGGACGACGAGACGGGCGAAGCCTTCCACATCCAGCAGGCCAAGCAGATCCGAGCCTATCGCGACGCCTGGAAGGAGGCCGGCCATGCGCGCACGCCGCGCGTCTCGGTGTCACGCTCGATCTTTGCGATCGTCAACGACATGGACCGCACCTATTTCGGCCGCAGCAAGGATCAGGATTCGATCGGCTATCTCGACGCCAGCACGCGCGCCATCTTCGGTCGGTCCTATGCGGCGGAGCCTGACGTGCTGATCGAGGAACTGCGGCAGGACGAGGCGGTGGCGGAGGCCGATACGCTGCTGTTGACCGTGCCGAACCAGCTGGGCGTGGACTACAATGCCCATGTGATCGAGGCGATCCTCAAGCATGTGGCGCCAGCGCTCGGCTGGCGCTGAGGCGGGTCAGCCGTCGCGGTAGCTCGGGCTGCCGAGAGGCCTGAAGCTGAGAGGTGGTACGCCTCTCAGCTTCCGCGGGTGCGGGAGAGGCCATCCTTGGCCGGCTGGTAGTTCGGGTCGAGGCCGACGGCATGCGAGTAGGAGCGGGCGGCTCGCTGGGTGTCGCCGCGACGCTCGTAGACGAGGCCCTGGTTTGTCCAGGATTCGGCCAGCTTGTCGTTCAGCTCGATCGCATGGTTGATGTCGGCGAAGGCGTTCTCGTCGTCGCCGAGCGCCAGGTAGGAGACGGCGCGGCCGTTGTAGGGTTCGGCTGCCGTCGACGACAGCGAGATCGCCTTGGAGAAATCCTCGATCGCTTGCGCGTGCTGGCCGCGCAGCTGGTAGATCAGGCCGCGGTTGTGGTAGGCGCGGCCATCGGTGGTGTCGAGCTCGATGGCGCGGTTGAAGTCGTTGAAGGCTTCATCGTTGCGGCCGGCCTGGCGGTAGATATTGCCGCGGCCGATGTAGGCGACGTCATAGTTCGAATTGATCTGCAGCGACCGGTTGTAGTCGCTGGCGGCTTCGACCGGCTTGCCCATGTTGCGATAGACGAGGGCGCGGTTCGCATAGGCCTGGTAGAACTGCGGGTTCAGCTGGATCGCCTGGTTGAAGTCATCGAGCGCACGACGGAATTCGCCGGCGCGACCGTAGGCGGAGCCGCGAACGTTGTAGCCCTCCGGATCCTGAGGATTGGCGGCGATGACGGCAGTCAGCGAGGCGATGTTCTGCTCCGATCCCTGGGCGCGGTCGACGGTGATCAGGTCGGTCGTCTGGGAGGTCGTGGAGCAGCTGGCGAGGAGCACGGTCGACGCCAGCGCCAGGGCCGAGAAAGTGGTCCTGCTACGGGTCGCCGCGGTGAGAGCCGAAATGCCGAATGTTGCGGAAGAAGCAGCAGCAGTCTTGAAGGCCATCAGGCGCGGTTCCTCGAGGTTGGGCGAAGCGGACAAGTCTATCCGGAAAAAGTAAGGACGGCGGCGACCAAGTCGCCCCCGCCCCATAAGCACTCAAATAACGTCGAAAAAACGACCGATTAACGGCTCGCGCTCGGGGCCGGACGCGCCGGAGCAGCGATCAGGCCTTCGCGCTGCATGCGCTTGCGGGCCAGCTTGCGAACGCGACGAACGGCCTCGGCCTTTTCGCGAGCACGCTTTTCAGAAGGCTTTTCGTAGTAATCGCGCATCTTCATTTCCCGGAAGATGCCTTCACGCTGCATCTTCTTCTTGAGAGCGCGGAGAGCCTGATCAACGTTGTTGTCGCGGACAAGTACCTGCACGTGTAATCCCGTTCCTTTGGTTTGTTGCTCGCCTGGCTGATTCCAGGCGAAAGAATACGTTTGCCCGGCGCGCAGCCCGGCAATTGGGTCAGGCAAATATCAGAAAGCAGGCCTGAAGTCCATATGGCATAGGGGTTCTGGACTTTAAAATCTTCCGGACGGGCGCCCCGCCTTTCAAGGTATCCGAGGCACACTATATCGGATCAGAAAGACGGTGGCGCATCTGCCGTCGTCTTGTGAGAAAAGGAGATCTCGATGCTCACTGCAATCCATTCCCGATTCGGCAATCCGGCAGATGTGCTGGAGGTTCGCGAGGCGGATCTGCCAGAGCCGGCGGCCGGACAGATCCGGGTGAAGATGGTGATGGCCTCCATCCACAATCATGACCTTCTGACGGTCAGCGGCGACTACGGCTACAAGCCGGAGCTGCCCGCATCGGCGGGAACGGAAGCCATGGGCGTCGTCGATGCGCTCGGCGATGGCGTCACGCATCTGAAGGTCGGCCAGCGCGTGGCGGTCTCGGGAGCGGGAACCTGGACGGAGTATTATCTCGCTGCCGCGGCCATGGCCGTGCCGTTGCCCGACGGAATCTCGGACGAAGAAGGTGCGCAGCTCATCTCGATGCCGCTGAGCGCGCTGGTCCTTCTCGACTTTGCCGGAGTGGAGCGCGGCGACTGGATCGTCCAGAATGCCGCCAATGGCGCCGTCGGCAAGGCGCTGGCGCTGTTTGCCAAGCCGCGCGGCATCAACGTCATCAACCTTGTCCGGCGGGAGGAGGCGGTGTCGGAGTTGCAGGCGCTGGGGATCGACCACGCCGTTTCGACCTCGGAAGACGGCTGGCGGGAGAAGGTGTCAACGCTCACCGGCGGCGCGCGCATCGGGGCGGCGATCGACGGCGTGGGAGGATCTTCGGCCGGCGACCTATTGTCGCTGCTGGGCGAGAAGGGGCTGCTGGTGTCCTTCGGCCTGATGTCCGGACGGCCTCTGGAGCTGTCCGCCAGCGATCTCATCTTCAAGGAGGCGGTGGTGAAGGGCTTCTGGCTGTCGAAGATCGCGCCGAGGCTGGGGCCCGAGAAGCTGATGGCGCTGATTGGCGAGATCATCCAGGGCGTGACGGCGGGCGAGATCAAGCTGACGGTCTCGGAGGTCTTCGCGCTTGCCGACATCAAGCAGGCCGTTGCCGCGGCCGGCGAATCCGCCCGAAAGGGCAAGGTCCTGCTCAGAGCATAGGCTGGGAAGAGACGCCCCGCCGCTTGCGGCGACGGGGCGTGTCGAAACAAATCGGCGCGGCGTCGCAAAACAGCTATTGCGGGCCAAGTTGATTTGCGATGGGTATGTCTCTAACAGACCTCCGATCTTTGAGGGAGATGAAGGCGACATGCGCAAATACTCGGTCTTCGCCGTGGCCCGCGAGGCGCTTCGGGGCCACAAGGGCTGGCAACCGCAATGGTCGTCGCCGGAGCCGCGGTCGAGCTATGACGTCATCATCATCGGCGGTGGCGGGCACGGGCTGGGGGCCGCCTATTACCTGGCCAAGGAGCACGGCATCAACAATGTCGCCGTACTGGAAAAGGGCTGGATCGGCGGCGGCAATACCGGCCGCAACACGACGATCATCCGCTCCAACTATCTCTACGAAGAGAGCATGGACATCTACGAGCACTCGCTGAAGCTCTGGGAGGGTTTGAGCCAGGATCTCAACTACAATGTCATGTATTCGCCGCGCGGCGTGATGATGCTGTCGCACAACACCCACGACCAGCAGAGCTTCAAGCGCCACATCAACGCCAATAGGCTCTACGGGATCGACAACGAGTGGCTGACGCCGGAGCAGGCGAAGGCCTATTGCCCGCCGCTCGATATCTCCAAGACCGCCCGCTATGCCATCAATGGTGCCGCCCTGCAGCGGCGCGGCGGCACGGCCCGCCATGATGCGGTGGCCTGGGGCTACGCGCGTGCCGCTTCGGACCGCGGCGTCCATATCATCCAGAACACCGAGGTGACCGGCATTCGCCGCGGAGCCAACGGCGAAGTGACCGGCGTCGAGACCAACCGCGGCTTCATCGGCGCGAAAAAGATCGGCGTTTCGGCGGCCGGGCATTCGTCGGTGGTGATGCAGATGGCGGGCGTGCGCGTGCCGCTGGCGTCGAACCCGCTGCAGGCGCTGGTCTCGGAGCCGCTGAAGCCGATCTTCCCCTGCGTGGTGATGTCGAACACGGTGCATGCCTATATCTCGCAGTCCGACAAGGGGGAGCTCGTCATCGGCGCCGGCACCGATCAGTATAATTCCTACAGCCAGACCGGCGGGCTGCAGATCATCACCCATACGCTCGACGCCATCTGCGAACTCTTCCCGATGTTCCGGCGGGTGAAGATGATGCGCCAGTGGGGCGGCATCACCGACAACACGCCGGACCGCTCGGCCATCCAGAGCGTGACGCCGGTCAAGAACCTCTTCGTCAACTGCGGCTGGGGGACCGGCGGCTTCAAGGCGACGCCGGGCTCTGCGGATCTCTTTGCGCATCTGATCGCCAGGGGCGAACCGCACCGTCTGGCGTCGGGCCTCACCCTCGACCGCTTCCGCACCGGTCGGCTGATCGACGAAGCGGCCGCCGCCGCGGTTGCGCATTGAGGTCGACATGACGCGAAAAGCTAATCGACGCTTTTTCATCCTAGGATTGACTGCTGTTGTTTTGACAGTCCTGGCTGCAAGGCTGCATCAGCAGACGGGCTTCGAGTGGTCCAACGTTCTTTCCCTGCTATTTATGTTTACCGCCTTCGTACTGGGGGTCGTTCTTGGCGTCGCGCCGTGGGCTGCGACCTTTGTGCTGAGATATCCTCTCCACAACACCCGAGGCTACCGCCCCGATTATGCTCCCGAACCGAACCGGGAGATTGGGGGGTATGGCTCCGATGGGTGGAACCGCAAGCACGAGCGTATTTTCCTGCAAAACATAAAGGCGCTGGGTCTCTACATCGAGCCCAAAGAGAAGAGTTGATCCATGCTGCTGATCCACTGCCCCTATTGCGAAGACGACCGCTCGGAGCTCGAATTCCGCTGGGCCGGCGAGGCGCATATTGCCCGGCCGGAGGACATTGCCGAGATCACCGACGAGGCCTTCGCCGAGTATTTCTTCCTGCGCGACAACGACAAGGGCGTCACCTATGAGCGCTGGCGCCACATCCATGGCTGCGGGCGCTTCTTCAATGCGGCGCGCGATACCGTCAGCGACCGGTTCCTGACGACCTACAAGGCGGGACTTCCCAGACAGCCGGTGCCGGAGACCGGGGCGACCGAGCAGACCATCGAGACCTATGAGCAGACGGAAGGGGACGCGCGATGAGCGGCTCTCCGAACAATCTCGGCGCCTTCCGCATCAAGGGTGCCGGCCGGCTGACGCCGGCGCGTACGGCGCGTTTCACCTTCGACGGAAAGAGCTATACGGCGATGGAAGGCGATACGGTTGCCTCCGCGCTGCTGGCGCATGGCGTGCATCTCGTCGGTCGCTCGTTCAAATATCACCGCCCACGCGGCATCCTGTCGGCCGGGCCGGAAGAGCCGAATGCGCTGCTCGATGTCGCGCGTGACAGTGCCCGTCGGCAGCCGAACGTGCGCGCCACCGTGCAGGAGGTCTTCGACGGCGCGAAGATTGCCTCGCAGAACCGCTGGCCGTCGCTTGCCTTCGATGTCGGTGCCGTCAACAACCTGCTGTCGCCCTTCTTTGCGGCGGGCTTCTACTACAAGACCTTCATGTGGCCGCGCGAGGCCTGGTCGAAGCTCTACGAACCGATCATCCGCCGGGCCGCAGGCCTCGGCGTGGCGCCGAAGGAAGAGGATCCCGACCACTACGCCAACCGGTTCGCCCATTGCGACGTGCTGATCGCCGGCGCCGGTGTCGCCGGACTGACGGCGGCGCTGTCGGCCGCGGCAACCGGCGCCGAGGTGATCCTCGTCGACGAGCAGCCGGAGGTTGGCGGCGCGCTGCATTTCGATGCGTCCACCAGCATCGACGGCCAGAACGGCTACGACTGGGCGCAGGCGACGGCGGCGAAGCTTGCCGCCATGCCGAACGTGCGCATCCTCACCCGCACCACCGTCTTCGGCTATTACAACCACGGCTTCCTCGGCCTGGCGGAGCGGGTAACGGACCACCTGGCGCGGCCCGGTCGCGATCTGCCGCGCGAGCGCCTCTGGCAGGTGCGCGCCAAGCGGGTCATCCTGGCCACCGGCGCCATCGAGCGGCACATGGTGTTTGCCAACAACGACCGGCCCGGCATCATGCTGGCGTCGGCGGCGCGCACCTTCCTCAACCACCACGGCGTCACGGTCGGTCGCAAGGTCGGGGTCTACACGGCCCATGATAGCGCCTATGAGGCGGCCTTCGACCTGAAGCGCGCGGGCGCGACCATCGCCGCCATCGTCGACAGCCGGGCCAAACCCGGCGAGGCGGTTGTGGCGGAGGCGAAGCGGCTGGGGATCGAGGTGCTGGCCGGACATGCGGTGCTCGACACCTCGGGCCGGCTGCGGATCTCCTCGATGAAGGTCGCCCGCGTGGGCAGCGCCGAAAGCCGCAAGATCGCCGTCGACGCGCTGATCGTCTCGGCCGGCTGGACGCCGTCGGTGCATCTCTTCTCGCAGTCGCGCGGCAAGCTGCGCTACGACGAAGCCAACCAGCGCTTCCTGCCGGATATCTATGCGCAGGACTGCGTTTCCGTCGGCGCCTGCAACGGCACGGACGACATTGCAGCCCTGATCGACGAGGCGGCTGCGGCGGGCGGCGGCACGGTGGCCATCGGCGGCGAAAGCAAATTTGCCTGGACCGGCGGCATGATCGGCGCTGCCGAAGGCGCTGGCGCGGACACCACCGTCAAGGCCTTCGTCGATTTCCAGCATGATGTGACCGCCAAGGACATCCGCCTGGCGGTCCGCGAGGGTATGCATTCGATCGAGCACATCAAGCGCTTCACGACGAACGGCATGGCCTCCGACCAGGGCAAGCTGTCGAACATGCACGGGCTGGCGATTGCCGCCGAAATGCTCGACCGGCCGCTGCCGACGGTGGGGCTCACCACCTTCCGGGCACCCTATACGCCGGTCACCTACGGCACGCTCGTCAGCCATTCCCGCGGCGACCTGTTCGACCCGGCGCGGCAGACGCCGATGCATGCGCTGCAGGCGGCAGCCGGCGCGGAGTTCGAGGATGTCGGCAACTGGAAGCGCGCCTGGTATTTCCCGCGGCGCGGCGAGGACATGGCGGCGGCCGTCAACCGCGAGTGCCGCACGGTGCGCGAGGTGGCGGGCGTCTTCGATGCCTCGACGCTCGGCAAGATCGAGGTGGTCGGGCCGGATGCGGCAAAATTCCTGAACCTTCTCTATACCAATGCCTGGGACACGCTGAAGCCGGGCAAGAGCCGTTACGGCATCATGACCCGCGAGGACGGCTTCGTCTATGACGACGGCGTCGTCGGGCGGCTGGCGGAAGACCGCTTCCACGTCACGACGACCACCGGCGGCGCTCCGCGGGTGCTGCACCACATGGAAGACTATCTGCAGACGGAGTTCCCGGAGCTGAAGGTCTGGCTGACCTCGACCACCGAGCAATGGGCGGTGATCGCGGTGCAGGGGCCGAAGGCACGCGAAATCATCGCGCCGCTGGTGGAGGGGCTGGATCTCTCCAACGAGGCCTTCCCGCACATGAGCGTTGCCGAATGCAGCGTGATGGGCGTGCCGGCACGCCTGTTCCGGATGTCGTTCACCGGCGAACTCGGCTTCGAGGTCAACGTTCCGGCCGACTACGGTGCGGCCGTCTGGACGGCGATCCGGGAGCGGACGGAGGCGCTGGGCGGCTGCCTCTACGGCACCGAGACCATGCACGTGCTGCGCGCCGAAAAAGGCTACATCATCGTCGGCCAGGATACCGACGGCACGGTGACGCCGGATGACGCCGGTCTCGGCTGGGCGGTCTCCAAGAAGAAAACGGACTTCGTCGGCATCCGCGGGCTGAAGCGGCCCGACCTCGTTCGCGACGGGCGCAAGCAACTGGTCGGCCTGCTCACCAACCGGCCGAGCGACGTGCTGGAGGAAGGCGCGCAGATCGTTGCCGATCCCAACCAGCCGAAGCCGATGACCATGCTCGGCCATGTCACCTCCGCCTACTGGTCGGAGAACTGCGGCCGCTCGATCGCCATGGCGCTGGTCGCCGGCGGGCGCGGGCGCATCGGCCAGACGCTCTACGTGCCGATGCAGGACAGGACGATTGCGGTCGAGGTCACTGACACCGTGTTCTTCGACAAGGAAGGAGGCCGGATCCATGGCTGATGTGGCAAC
>TARA_R110002051_G_scaffold91205_5_pt1 | contig 11149 bp, 10 predicted proteins | sample TARA_R110002051 | Tara Oceans TARA_R110002051 (sample SAMEA4397023) | marine metagenome | biome: Polar Biome; feature: [MES] marine water layer (ENVO:01000295) within the mesopelagic zone...; material: water (ENVO:00002006), including particulate matter (ENVO:01000060) such as......
AAAAATTAAATAAATTTTAAACCCTACCCTAAATCCTGTAAAGAAGCACAATGGCTAATCTCCATACATAACATCCTATTGCCTGTTAGGAATCTTCTTTTCACGGCTGTAAACTGAATGCTCGTCGTTTCTTTTTCCGTAAGGTATTTTCAAACCTTGAAAGCCAAACTAATTGATGAAAGAAAATACAATGTATAATCACACATCTTCTTGCCTACGGCTTATAGCCTATAGCTTATAGCTTTTTATTTCTTCGGGATATCTTTTAGAATCTCTAAAACAAAATTCCAATACTTCTTTGCCGATTGGATATTAGCACGTTCATCTGGTGAGTGAGCTCCTTTAATGGTTGGCCCAAAGGAAATCATATCCATCTCTGGATAATTTTGTCCAAGAATCCCACATTCTAATCCTGCATGACATGCTGCAACTAATGGCTTTTCACCATTGATTTTTTCGTATTTGTCTGCTAGTACAGCTAGTATTGGACTTTGCATATTAGGTGCCCATCCTGGATAATCCCCAGAAAGCTCAACCTCACATCCAATCATTTCAAAAGTAGCTATCAAGGCATTTGAAAGGTCAATCTTAGTACTCTCTACAGAAGAACGTGTCAAGCAGCCTATTTTGATCTTTCCATCACTTACGATTACTCTTGCTACATTGTTTGACGTTTCAACGAGGTCGGCGATATCTGGACTCATGCGATAAACACCGTTGTGAGCAGCATATAATGCTTTTGTCAAGCCTTCTTGAACTCCTAACTCCATAACTCTGGCCGGTACGTCAATTGCTTCTAAAACTATTTCTAAATCTTTTTCAAGTGTAGCAAATTCCTTTTTGATAGTATCTGCCAAGGCCTTGAACTCAAATTCGAATGCTTCTTGCTGTACTTTGTCTACCGCTACAATTGCAAAACTTTCTCTAGGTATGGCATTGCGTAAACTTCCTCCATCGATGCTTGCTATGCGCATACCATAATTTGAAAATCCGTCAAAAAGCATGCGATTCATCAGCTTATTGGCGTTGCCAAATCCTTTGTGAATATCCATTCCTGAATGTCCGCCTTGTAAACCTTTTACTGTAATTTGATAGCCAACTTTACCTTCTTCAATTGCTTCTTCCTTATAGGCACGTGTTGCTGTTACATCAATTCCTCCTGCACAACCCACACCAATTTCATCATCTTCTTCGGTATCTAGGTTTAAGAGAATATCTCCTTTAAGGACGCCTCCTTTTAAGCCCATGGCTCCCGTCATTCCTGTTTCTTCATCAATGGTAAATAAGGCTTCAATTGCTGGGTGAGCTATTGTATCGCTTTCCAAAACTGCCATAATTGTCGCTACACCTAAACCGTTATCGGCACCTAGGGTTGTTCCTTTTGCGCGTACCCAGTCTCCATCAACATACATCTCAATACCTTGGGTATCGAAATCAAAATCAGTATCAGAATTTTTTTGATGCACCATATCCAAGTGGGATTGCATCACTACCATTTTACGGTCTTCTAAACCAGCAGTCGCCGGTTTTCTAATAATCACATTCCCTACCTCATCTTCAATCGTTTCCAAGCCTAAATTGGTTCCAAAATCTTTCATGAATTGAATAACACGCTCTTCTTTTTTAGAAGGACGTGGCACTGCATTTAGATCGGCAAATTTATTCCAAAGGGCTTTAGGCTCTAGGTTTCTTACTTCAGGATTTGTCATGAGATAGTATATTTTTTGCAAAGGTAATTGCTATGCAGGGAATGTTATAATGAATGGTTGATAAAATAGAATCAATATCACTCGGAAGCTGAAAATTATTAGGCTTAGGCTAATTTAGTTTAATACCTTCTTATTTTTTTCAGGAAATAATAACGAGAGTAAGACATAAAGCAAGATAATAACAGGCATTGCAACAAAATGTAAAGTAAAAATGAGGATTACACTTACAAGAACAAAGAGGTAAATCATTCCATTCTCCTTAATCCCCCAAGATTTCATTTTCAGAGAGAAAAGAGGTAACTCTGCATTGAGCAGAAAGCAACTTAAAGCGGTAATACCTAGGAGGACATAGACGTTTTCTAAGGCCGCTTTCGCGAAAGCGAGATCTCCAAACTTCAAAATAAGCGGTAAGCTGAGAATAAATAAGGTATTGGCAGGAGTGGGTAATCCAATAAAGGATCCTGTTTGACGATCGTCTACATTGAACTTTGCCAAACGATAGGCAGAGGCCAAAGTAATTGCAAAACCAAGGTAAGCAAGCATAGAACCTTGCGCTTGAAAATCACCGCCCCATGGCAAGCCATCTGCATGCAAAATTAACTTATACATTACGATACCAGGAACAAGGCCACTCGTGACCATATCTGCCAAAGAATCGAGTTGGAGGCCAACTTCGCTCTGTACATTAAAAAGTCGCGCAAAAAAACCATCGAAAAAATCAAATACTATTCCGAGCACCACAAAGGCAGCGGCATATTCCATACGATCATTCACTGCAAAAAGTACTGCCATACATCCACTAAAAAGATTACCCATCGTAATGGCATTTGGAATGTATTTGTATATGGACATAGATTTGGTTTTGTGTAAAAATAGGAAAGAAAATCATTTTGCCTTTACTACAGACAATATCTCCCTAAAAATAAAGTTTTATTTGTGTAATTAAATCGGATATTTGTCCGACACAATAACTACTTGAGAAAGACATTTACGATACTAATCCTACTTTTTACTCTTACGGCCTCCTCCCAGGCAGTGCGTAAATATTCCAACGAATTCCTGAATATCGGTGTCGATGCGGCGGCCTTGGGTCAAGCCAATGCAGTAGTAGCAAGTACAGATGATGTAAATTCGGGCTATTGGAATCCTGCTGGACTGGTAAACTTAGAGGACAATGAGGTTTCTTTTATGCATGCGGCCTATTTTGCCAATATTGCCAATTATGATTATCTCGCTTTCGCGAAACCGCTAGATGACAGAAGCGCTATTGGTATTTCTGTGATTCGTTTTGGCGTTGACGATATATTAAATACAACTCAACTGATCGATGATCAAGGGAATATTGATTACAACCGTATCAGCCTATTCTCTACTGCCGATTATGCCTTGACATTTTCATATGCTCGCCGACTTCCTTTGGACGGACTAAATATTGGTGCCAATGCAAAAGTGGTACGTCGTGTAATTGGTGACTTTGCAAATAGCTGGGGATTTGGACTAGATGTTGGTCTACAGTGGAAAAAAGGAAAATGGGATATCGGTTTGATGGCTCGTGATATTACTACTACCGTCAATGCATGGAGTATAGACGAAGAACAATTTGCCACTATTAGTGATGCTGTAGAAGGGCAAAACCAAGAACTACCTGAAAGCACAGAAATTACTATTCCTAAGGTTCAATTTGGAATTGGCAGGTCATGGGAATTTCATCATGATTATGCCTTAAAAGCAGAGATTGATTTTAACTTTCGATTTGCACAAACAAATGATATTGTCTCCTCATCTTCTGTAAGCATGACACCCGCGATGGGCTTTGAGTTTGGCTACGCCGAAGTGGTATACCTCCGAGGTGGCGTTGGTAATTTTCAAGACATTACTCAATTAGACAATAGTTCGACAGTTGGATTTCAGCCTAATATTGGGGTTGGATTCAAATTTAAAGGTATCCATGTAGACTATGCGCTCACAGATATTGGTGATCAAAGTGCGGCAGTATATTCCAATGTATTCTCAATTAAACTGGACTGGTCTGTTTTTGGAGGAAGAGGACGTTAATGTTTATATTGGAGATTAACGATTGTTGATTGTCGATTGTTGCATTTTATCGCAGCTTTTAGTTTGCGTTAAGGTTTGCAATAACAGCATTTAAAACTTGGAGTCTATGAAAAATAAACAACGCTTTCCTCTTTTTGGCATTGGAGCAATTTTCTTGACTCAAATAGCATATCTGATTGATTCAGATCAGCCCTACGATGATATTAAACTGACTATTATGGAGTTTTCAATAATTTCGCTCTTCTTTTTTGGTCTTTTTTAGGCGGTATATTTTATAGCCAAATTTGCTAAAAGAATCATTAGCAATAGTTTTAAATAAGGGGTGTTTGATTAACGATTGTTGGAATTTGATAATTATGTCTTGTTCTTCGTCATGACTCTTGATTCCCTTGAATCCTGTTTCAATTTGAAAAATTGAATTTCTCCATTCTTGTCGTAAATACCAACTTACCTCTTTTTATTTATACAAAACGCACTATAGCTTTAGCCACCGCATCCTCCTTATTGGTATATGGGCTTACGTAATTGGCAATTGATTTTAAATTGTCGGTGGCATTTGCCACTGCAACACCCCAACCTACTCTTTTAAGAAGTTCATCGTCATTGTGATTATCTCCAAAAGCGATGACCTGTTCTAATCCAAAATCATATTCGGCTTCTAAGAGGACTTTCAAGGCTTTTGCTTTGTCAATATTCTTTGGTGTAATCTCAAGATAAGTATCCTTAGACCTGTACAAATGCACAGTCTCACCAAAAGCTATGGTAAGATGTGCGACTATACTATCTATTTCTTCGGCGGCGCCCATACACATGAGTTTATGAATCCCCAAAGCATTGGCATTTAAAAAATCTAGGCTTTCGGTGGCTGGCTGATAGACTGGAGTAACGCGGGTGTTATTAATTTCGCGTAAGCTCCAAAAATCTTCTGTATCAGTAAACCAATGATCATGGCTGTAGATACTTAAATTATATGTATTTGCTTTATGATGAGGCAGCAAGGCCTTTAAAACAGCTGTCTCAAAACTATTGCTCTCGAGAAGGCTTCCGTTTTGCCCAAGTATAAGTCCGCCGTTATATGCAATCAAGGGAGCCCCTAACCTATTTAAGCCTTTTTGCAAATAGCGCATAGCATTGGGCATTCTGGAAGATGCGAAAATTAGGGGTATGTTCGCCCCTGCCTGTCTGGTAGGCAGTTTCGCGAAAGCGGCAACCGTTGCCACACTCAGATAGCGATCTGCATTTAAGAAAGTGCCGTCAATATCGGTGCAAATGAGTTTATACATAGAAATGGTATGGACACAAAAATAAAAAACGGCATACATCTGCACGCCGTTTTTTAAATTTTTATCAAAATGATCTAATCAGAGGGGTTAATTTTCCTTTGACGGATTCAGATTGACGACTTATTATTTATTCACAAGCACCCATTCTCCTTTTTGGATTAATGGAATGGCTTGTTTATACTTGATCGATTTACTTTCTCCGCTCATGACATGTTTGATAGTCACGATATCGTTACGGCCAATTTTGGGTTGGTCACGCACGATGGTTTCTGTCACCTGTCGTTGTTGTCCTTGGGTATTCCCAGCAGCACGACTTTGGGCAGAGCGTTCATCTAAATTAGGAATCTCTTCTTTTTGAGTTTCTAATTTCTCTTGCGTTCTGCGCACTCTTGCAGCATCGGCAACTTGGTTAGAATCTCCTTGAGGAATTTCACCTTTGAACAGGAAAGAAATCACTTCCTTATTCACCTTTTCAATCATTCCTTTGAATAATTCAAAAGCCTCAAACTTATAGATTAACAACGGATCTTTTTGCTCATGCACCGCAAGCTGCACACTTTGCTTTAACTCATCCATCTTACGAAGGTGGGTTTTCCAAGCATCATCAATAATAGCAAGGGTAATATTCTTTTCAAAATCATTAACCAACTGCTTTCCTTGAGAGTTGTATGCTTCTTCCAAATTAGTTACTACTCGCAATTCCTTAGTTCCGTCGGTAAAAGGCACTACAATGCGCTCAAACTTGCTCTCTGGATCCTCATACACACGTTTGATGATAGGGAAGGCAAGATCTGCATTGCGATTCATTTTATCTTTGTAATGATCAAAGGCAGCGTGATAGATTTTATCTGTCAAGTCCTTTGCACTCATGCTACCAAATTCTGCTTCAGAAACTGGGCTTGGCATTGAGAAATAGCGAATCAATTCGAATTCAAAGTTTTTGAAATCCATCGCCGACTTATTACCTTCTGTAATTACTTCAGAAGTATCGTAGATCATATTTGCGAGATCGACACGAAGACGTTCTCCAAACAAGGCATGACGACGACGTTTGTAAACTACTTCACGTTGTGCATTCATCACATCATCATACTCCAAGAGACGCTTACGAATTCCGAAGTTATTCTCCTCTACTTTCTTTTGAGCTCGTTCGATAGATTTTGAAATCATACTGTGTTGGATCACTTCTCCTTCTTTCAATCCAAGACGGTCCATCATTTTAGCGATACGCTCACTACCAAATAGACGCATCAAGTTATCTTCTAGAGACACATAAAACTGCGAACTACCTGGATCTCCTTGACGACCTGCACGACCACGTAACTGTCTATCGACACGACGTGAGTCATGACGTTCTGTACCTACAATAGCCAAACCACCAGCGGCTTTCACTTCATCAGACAACTTAATATCCGTTCCACGACCTGCCATGTTGGTTGCGATTGTTACAATACCCGCATTACCTGCTTCGGCAACGATATCTGCTTCTTTTTTATGCAATTTCGCGTTAAGCGTATTATGCGGAACTTTTCGAATGGTTAACATTCTACTTAGTAATTCTGAAATCTCAACAGAAGTTGTACCGATCAATACCGGACGTCCTTGCTGCGAAAGTTTAGTTACCTCATCAATTACTGCATTGTATTTTTCACGTTTGGTTTTATACACCAAATCATCTCTATCATCACGTGCGATAGGACGGTTAGTTGGTATTTCAACCACGTCTAATTTATAGATCTCCCAAAGTTCGCCCGCCTCTGTAATCGCTGTACCTGTCATACCAGATAACTTGCGGTACATACGGAAGTAATTTTGCAGGGTTACTGTTGCAAAAGTTTGGGTTGCATCTTCAATCTTAACATTTTCCTTGGCCTCAATCGCTTGGTGTAGTCCGTCACTATAACGACGTCCATCCATAATACGACCGGTTTGCTCATCGACGATCATTACCTTGTTTTCCATCACTACATACTCCGTATCTTTTTCAAATAAGGTATATGCTTTTAGCAATTGGTTCATGGTATGAATACGCTCAGACTTGATACTGAAATCATTGAAAAGCGCTTCTTTTTCGGCTGCTTCTTCTTCAGGAGACAAACCTTTGTCTTCGATTTTCCCAATCTCCAAACCAATTTCTGGCATAACGAAGAAGTTAGGATCATCTTTTCCTGAAAGGAATTCAATTCCGCGATCTGATAATTCGATTTGATTGTTCTTCTCATCAATAGTGAAGTACAATTCTGCATCGATAACTGGCATCTCACGGTTATTGTCTTGCATATAGAAGTTCTCCGTTTTTTGCAATAGCATACGGATTCCTTCTTCACTCAAATATTTAATGAGGGCTTTATTTTTTGGTAAACCACGGAAGACGCGTAATAATTGAACACCACCTTCTTTGGTATCACCAGCTGCGATAAGTTTTTTGGCTTCCGCCAAAGTGCTCACCAACTGCTTGCGCTGTAATTCAACTAGCTTTTCGATGTTTGGTTTAAGGGCATCAAATTCATGTACGTCTCCTTTTGGTACAGGACCAGAAATAATAAGCGGAGTACGAGCATCATCAACAAGAACAGAATCGACCTCATCTACAATTGCGTAGTTATGTGGACGCTGTACTAGATCACCTGGTGCGTGAGACATATTATCACGTAGGTAATCAAAACCAAATTCATTATTTGTACCATAGGTAATGTCTGCATTATAAGCAGCACGACGTTCTGGACTATTAGGGCGGTGGTAATCGATACAATCGATTGTAAAACCGTGGAATTGGAATATTGGGGCCATCCATGCGCTATCACGTTTGGCTAAGTAATCATTAACGGTTACAAGGTGTACTCCATTTCCCGCAAGGGCATTTAAATAAACAGGCAAGGTCGCAACTAAGGTTTTACCTTCCCCAGTTTGCATTTCAGCAATTTTTCCTTGGTGCATGGCGATACCACCAATAAGTTGGACATCATAATGAACCATATCCCAGGTTACTTGCTTTCCAGCAGCATCCCAACTATTTGCCCAAATGGCTTTATCACCTTCTAGAGTTACATAGTCTTTTTCACCACTTAATAAACGGTCATATTCAGAGGCCGTTACTTCAAGGCTCGTATTGTTTACAAAACGTTTTGCCGTTTCTTTAACAACAGCATAGGCTTCGGGTAGAATTTCATTTAAGGTAGCTTCAGAAATTCCATAGGCTTCATCTTTCAGCTTATCAATATCTGCATAGATATCTTCACGTCGATCAATGTCTTCAGTTTGCTCTGCTTCTGCTTCTAAAGTGGCTTTTTTCTCGTTGATTTCTTCGAGAGCATCTGCAAGACGCTCTTTGAACTCAATAGTTTTTCCTCTTAGTTCGTCTAAGGTCAAAGCCTCCATCCGGCTTTCAAAAGCCTTAATTTCTTCGACTATAGGAGTGATTACGCCAACATCTTGTTTTGACTTATCTCCTACAAAAATCTTTAATACATTATCTAAAAATCCCATATTTTATGGTGTTTGTGTCATTATCTTGAAACGTCAAATTTACTCAAAAAAAAAGCCTCTGAGCGAGACTTTTTTGTGTTTAACGTAGTGTTTTAATATTCATCTTCGTTCCAGAGGTAATCCTCATCAGAAGGATAGTCTGGCCAAATCTCTTCGATAGAATCGTAAGAGTCGCCTTCATCTTCAATGGCTTGAAGATTTTCAACAACTTCAAGGGGCGCTCCTGTTCTAATCGCATAATCAATCAATTCATCTTTTGTTGCCGGCCAAGGCGCATCGCTTAAATAAGAAGCTAGTTCTAAAGTCCAGTACATGCAATAGTGTATTTTAATTTTGTGCAAAAATAATTTTTCTGGGCACAAAACCAAGTGAATTGACGATTATTTAAAAATAAATTTAAGAACGTGTAAATCAGGCGGGTAAAGATCTTTGCTCTTTCATGCTCAAAAAACCTTTGAAAAAGGGTCTTTAAAACAATAACAAATAGGCATTACATCATTGATTGCTATTCCATTTTCTTAGGAATCCACTTAATTTCTTCTGCTTGCAGGTCTAAGGACAACTTCCGTGCCAGCACAAAAAGGTAGTCAGATAGTCGGTTCAAGTATTTTAAAGTATACTCATCAAAGGGTTCCAATTCGTAAAGTGCTGTTGCCAAACGCTCTGCACGTCTACAAACACAACGAGCGATGTGACAATATGACACCGTTGTATGTCCGCCTGGTAACACAAAGTGAGTCATTGGAGGTAATTTTTCATCCATTACATCCATTTCTGTTTCTAAAAGGGCCACATCTTCTTCATCTATCCTTGGAATATTTAAACGGTCCTTTCCGCTTTTCAAGGTCATTTTCTCTGGGTCTGTTGCCAAAACGGCTCCCACAGTAAACAGACGGTCCTGAATGTGCATTAATATTTCCTTAGAGCGAACATCGATTTCCTGATCGCGAATCAACCCTATGTGGGAATTCAATTCATCAACCGTTCCGTAACTATCGATACGAATATGATGTTTCGGGACTCGGGTACCTCCAAAAAGTGCCGTTGTGCCCTTATCTCCTGTTTTTGTATAAACTTTCATTGTAGTGTAGCAAATTTGGAACCTATGTCCCGCTATTAATATTGTCGTTATGATGTTCTTGCCTGTCTTTCTTAGCTTTCCTAATTTCTAGGAGGTTTAAAACAAACCCGATAAGCAAAGCTGCCAGAATCCAGCGCCAACTCATTCCTTCTCTTTTTTCTTATTGTAGAAATTTTCCTTAAAATTCCGCCCACGCCTGTTATAGCGTTTCTCTTTGTTTTTTTTATTGTTGAAAAACACCAATAAAAAAAGGATCATCAAGATGAAAAAAATAAGACCGATCTGTGTGGTTTCGGAAAGAGAATCAAAAAAATCCATGTGCGATTATTCTAGATATTAAAGATACCGCCATCTGTGGGGATATGCAAATGGAGTTGGCTGTTAGTTGTTAATTGTTGGTCTTTAGTTGTTGGGTTTAAGAACATCCCTCTGCCCTATGGGCATCTCCCTTCAAAAGGGAGAATAATTTAAAGAGAATCTAAAATGTGATTTCATTTATAATTACATACCAACATTCCAGCCTACCAAAATACCATCGTACTACTTCTCACCCTTTGGGGGAGATGTCCGAAGGACAGAGGGGGAACCCTTTGGGGGAGATGTCCGAAGGACAGAGGGGGAATTATCTATTTCTCACGTCACTTTCAATCACCCCATCTCTTAGACGGATCACGCGATGTGCGTGTTCGGCGATTTCTTCTTCGTGAGTTACTAGGATAACTGTATTGCCAGCAGCGTGAATTTCATCAAACAAAGCCATTATCTCTACAGATGTTTTAGAATCTAGATTTCCTGTTGGCTCATCTGCCAAAATAATTGAAGGTTTATTTACCAAAGCACGACCTACAGCCACACGTTGTCGTTGACCTCCAGAAAGCTGATTGGGTTTGTGATCCATACGATCTGCCAAGCCCACATCTGTCAGCACTTCTTTAGCGCGTTCATGTCTAACCGATTTAGACTTGCCTGCATATACCATAGGTAAAGCTACATTGTCTAAAGCTGTTGTGCGTGGTAATAAGTTAAAGGTTTGAAAAACGAAACCAATTTCGGTGTTACGCACATCCGCGAGTTCGTCGTCAGACATCTTACTCACATCACTTCCATTTAGAATATAAGTACCAGATGTTGGTGTATCTAAACACCCTAAAAGGTTCATTAAGGTTGACTTTCCAGAACCAGAGGGTCCCATGAATGCCAAATATTCACCTTTATCAATATCGAGGTCTATCCCTTTTAAAACATATACTATTTCATTCCCAAGCGGGAAATCACGGTGTATATTTCGCATTTTAATCAAATTACCCATAAGCAAATATCAGTTGTGAAGATACTAGAATTTCTTTGCGTATAAGAAGAATAAAACCGCAGGATGTTACAGAAAAAGCCAATTATTTCTCAGAAATGTGTTTTGAAGGTGTTCACAGGGCATGTATTAGTCACTAGTTGTTGGTTGTTGGTCTTTGGTTGTTAGAGTTTGGGGCTTGGATTCAATGTTAAAGGTTAAAGGTTAAAGGTTAAAGGTTAAAGGTTAA
>TARA_R110002051_G_scaffold128009_1_pt1 | contig 11135 bp, 13 predicted proteins | sample TARA_R110002051 | Tara Oceans TARA_R110002051 (sample SAMEA4397023) | marine metagenome | biome: Polar Biome; feature: [MES] marine water layer (ENVO:01000295) within the mesopelagic zone...; material: water (ENVO:00002006), including particulate matter (ENVO:01000060) such...
GGCTGAGTCGCCTATGGAACCCATGTACGGACAAAAACTGGCTGACATCCACATTGCATCAAAAATTCTAGGGTCTGCACACAAAGTAGCAACCGCAGCCACACGCATATTCATACCAAATAAACTACGAGCTAGCTTAATCATTTCACAATTTGTGTCTTTGATTGTTATACCTGAACTAATACCTAAGACTTGAGTTTGTACACTTCCTGAATATCCACTCGTACATACATCACTATTATTAACCACAACACTTGGGCTATTTGCTGTAGGCGGTGTATTGTTTGTTACAACGGTTGATGATACGGTATTTGAGTCTGCTGCATGTAAATCTACAAAAGTAGCTGTTGCTCCAAATACAAATAATATAGTTAGTAATAGCTTCATGAATTAAAAGATATTCTTTCAAATGTAATCATAAATAGAATCCAACAAACAATAAGTAATGTTATTAAAGAAGCTACAGTGTCCATTTTTTTAATATTTTCGATTACCTCGTATATAAAAGTTATACATTTATGAACAAATATTGAAATTTCCATCTATCTCATAGGGTCTTCAAGAACTTTGATCATATACTCTTCCATCCATATAATTTTTTCTTTTATGATAGCTACGTCTGTTTTCATGTCTGCTATATTACTGACTTCTTTTTCTAGAGCTTCTATTTTGTTATTAAACGTTCCGTATAAAACTCCGACGGCGAGTATCATAGGGAAAAAAGAAACTATGTACCTAACATCAACTTTCATTTTATCTCCTTGTTGTATTATAGAATTGATTTAAATAATTATAATAGTCGCCAAAATTACCGGGTGCAAAACCTCCTGGTAAATTAGGTGCAACTTGAGGTATTCCTAGTTGAGTGTATTGATTTCCTGTTTGATTTCCTGGCATAGCAGGCAAGGTTTCTGGGTTAACGGGAGTAGGAGTAGGAGTAGGAGTAGGAGTAGGAGCAGAAATAGGAAGTCCAGGTAAAACAAGAGGAGGAGGTGGAGGAGTAGTAATAGGAGAACTTGCAGGTGGAGGAACAGCAGCTAAAGAAGCTATTCCAGCAGGTGCTTCTCTACCTTCTCTACGTAAAGTATCTCTAGCTCTTGCAATTTCTCTTACTAAACCTTCATTACCTTTAGCGGCACTTATATCCATCGCTGCTAAATCTTCTAACTCTCTTTGCGATCTTGGTTTGAAACCAAGATAATCATCTTCATAATTTACATCTCCATAATACGTCTCTGGGTAAAGTCGCTGTAAAGCAGCTAATTGTTCAGGTCCTAACTGTTTCATTGCATCTGTCTGAGATAGATAACCTTCAGGCATATTAAATCCTAATCCTTGTTGCATTTTTTGAAAAATATTTAAGTCTTCTTGTTCATCTATTAAGTCTTGATTGTTATATCTTTGCTTTGTTAGTTCGTTTAAGAGCCCTTTATCTACAATACCTGAATTACTTAGTAAGTCTCCAATTGTAGACTTTCCTATTTCTTTATTAAAATAGGGACTATCATCAAAACTAAATTCATTAAATCCTTCTTCTTTATTTAACTTTTTTTGTAAATCAATTAGTCTAATTCTTTCATCTTGTGTAAGTTCCTCTCCATCTATTAATTTTTGATAAATATCTTCACCCACGGGTCTATCACCAAAAATACTTTTTGCATTTTTCATAATTGTCTCGAAAGCAGGTCCACCATATTTAGCAACAGCCCCTAATCCAGGATTTATATAACTTATGATACCACTTAGAACATCTTTAGATATACCACCACTATCTGAAGTTTTAGAGTTATCTGGTGCTGATGTAGGTGTTTCCCTAGCATCTCTTCTGTCTTGCGCAGCTTTCGCAGCTTTCTGTGATTTAGCAGCTTTTGATTCTGAAAATTTTCCAGTAGCTCCTTTTCTTCCTCTTGCCATTACAATACCCTCTGTGTTGCTTTCATCGTGTTCATTATACCACCTTTTGCAGCGAATGTAATCTCTCTTGGATTATTACCAAAGAGCTGTTGTCCACGGTTCATGGTGCTTGGACCACCGGCCATAGTGTTAATCTTAGGACCTGCTCCTGCACCTATAGGAGGTGCCATGTTTGGTTGACTTAATCGTGAAACATTGACTGGTGGATTAACGTTTACTTCAGCTTGATCAGAGGATGAAGGTACTACAACTTTAACATCTCTGTCAACATCATCATATTCGTATAAAATTCCTTGATCTTTAGCTTTGTTTTCATCCAAAGACACATCTAAAACATCTTTTGCTAAACTAGAAATAGAATCTGATATAAGTTCTAAATTTCTTACGGTTAAAGGATTCTCGATATCTAAATTTTTTAAAAATTTTGAAGTAGCATTAGTTGATAATAATCTCGAAACTAAATCATATTTTAATAAAGTAAAACCAGTGTCTACAATGCTAAATTTATTTACAAATCCTGCAGCTTGACCTCCTGCCGCAATACTATTACCTGTATCAGATCCTCCAGCAAGAGCTGTTGTATAAAGATTATAATTTTTTAAACCTTTAATCATATCGCTTTCAGGACCACCAAAAACTTTTATTAAATTTTGATTAGCTAATATATCTCTTATTTTTCCTGTAAGAATTTTAGGATCTAATGTTTCAGATAAAAATTCTTTTCCTTGTCTAGGATTAGGTTTTCTAGATGCATTAAGAACATCATTTATAATTTCATATCTTATAACGCCAAGTGCATTTGAATCAAGTCCCCCTAAATCTAAAATTAATTGATCCATTTCTTTTGCTGATCCAAAATTTGTTTCATTAGATAATTTAAGTACATTTTGATAAAGTTCTTTTTGATTTCCTTTTAAAGCCTGAGATACAATGCCATCAACCAATTGATTTTGTTTGGATATAATATCTTTCATTTGGTCAACTTTAGGCATGTAACCGTCACCTAGTAAAAGTTTTAAGGAAGCTTGGTCATTTGCCATAAAGTCATCTAAAAGTTTTAAACCATCATCACTTTTTATTACACTGTTAAACCAAGCTTTTTTTAAAACATTGAAAGTTTCATTAGCTGCTTTTTGTTCAGTTGGAGAAGACGCTCCTTCTGTTAAAACATTTTTAATTTGAGTTAATTTTAAAGATCCATTTGGTCGTAGAAATTGTTGAACAAATTGATCTATGTCTCCGCCTTTAGTAATAGCCTCTTTAAAAGAACTTAAATTTCTTATGTTTTCAGCACCTAACATATGACTATCTAAAATTTTTATTTTTTTTAAAAAATCATCACTTCCATTAATAAATGTAAATTCTCCTTTGTTATTTGTACTCATAATCCTTTTAATACTATTATGCATGTTTTCAGCAGCAGCAATGATTTTAGGATCTTTTGATGTGTATGTTACTTTATGAAGATCTTCTCTTAATTTAATTAAAGTTTTAAAATTAGTTAATTTACCATCTTTTATAGAACTAATTGTTCTATCCATTTTTTTAATTGTACTAGAAATAGCTTGAAGTTCTGAAGGTATAAATCCATAAGGTTGTTTTTTAGGAGTTTTAAATACAGTCTCACCATCTACTTTAACCTTAATGTCTTTGGGTTGAACTGCTGTAATAAAGTTTTTTAATTCTTTACCAAGAACTTGTTTTAATCCATATATATTTATATCTGCTGATTCCTCACCTATACTCGATACTACTTCGTTTGTATATTTTTTCGAGGTGGCAATAGAGGCTTTGTTCCATCTATTTAAAGATTCCATCATTTTTGTATTAGCCTCATCAAGATTTATTCCTGTTCCATCAAAAAATTTAATATCATTAGCAACCTTTAAGGCTAATTCTTCATTTAATGCATGAAGTTGCCCTGCATCTAATTTTTTATCACCTTTGCCCAATCCAAACTTATATAAAGAATCCTCTAATTTTTTTATTTGAGCATCTACAATTTTTCCCGGTCGTGTTACAAACTCTCCTGATTGTGTGTATATTCTTTTAATAAGTGGATTAGCTAGTAGTTGTGCAAAAACTAAAGGTTGTAAATCTAACGATTCAGCAGCTTTAATCATTTCTGGTCCTATATCAATCATTCCAGGTTTTTTACCTGTTATAAAATAATTACCTATTTCTTTTGTAGTTTTAAAAAGACCTGCAGCTATAAGAGAATTGATGTAGTCATCACCGTCTGTAAAAACTTTTGAAATATCCAAGTCTTTTAATTCATCAATATCATACTCTTCTTCACCTTTTCCTGCTAAAAATTTGTTTAATTCTTTACCTTTTATACCTAAATAATTTCCAATCGCAACTCTCCACGTTGGAGGAAGCTGACCCCAAATCGGTATTCTTTTTGTTCCTAACGCTAAAAGTTCACCTGCAAATTGTTCATCTAGCACAGTGCCTGCTACTCTTCCAACTTCTGCCCAGTCTCTTCCATAAGGATTAGATATTTTAAATGTTTTATCATTTTTATTATATTTAAATAATTCAATTTTTTCAGGATTTTCTTCACCAAAATTTACTTCAATTCTTTGATAATCACCTTCTGGGTATTTTTCTAAAAAAGTTTTTTTTCTATTTTTAAAATACTCATATCTAGATAAAGTAAAAGCAAGAGCTTGATCTTTTACACTATCTAATCCTATATTTTCTACTGGAGCACCAATAGTCTCTGATAAAAATTTAATTTTATTATCAAAAGCTTCTTTTTCTACTTTTTTTGTTTTTTCAACAAATAAATTTTCTTCTGTACCTTTAACAAATTCTTGTCCAGGTATGGGTAACACATCAAAAATTTTAGTAGCAGTTCCACTTTCTTTAGCTTCTTTTTTAGCTTCTTCATAAAGCTCATCTTTTTTTTCTTTTGAAACTTTAAATTGATTTGAAGTAAATTCTGGAAATAACTCAGCATCTAAACTAGGAGTAGTTTCTATTTCCGTAAACCCATCACCTAATATTTTTTTTTCTGTTACCATTTTTAAAAAGTTTTAAAATAAGTTTTGCCGCCAAATTTAATTAAATAAATAGGCTTATTTTTTTGTAATCCAGCATCAATAATTTCTCCGTTTGGAGCTTCTAATAATCCTGTTTCTTGATCAGCATATCCAAAAAATTTAATCTGATCGTTATTGTATAACTCTCCTAAAGTAACTTCTTCTCCATTTAACTCTATTTTTTCTTGTCTTTCAAAAAAGTCTGCACCTTTAATAGTATCATAATTCATAACCGTATCGTACTTACTCATTAAATCAGCACCTATTTCAGTTTCGCGATCACTCAAATCACCATATCTTTTCTCTTGAAACTCTAAAAGTTCTTTTAAAATTTTAGGTGGTGCCATTCCATCAGCTAAAAGCTTCGTTACTAATTCTCCAGATTCTCTTTTAATTTGTTGATCATACTTGTTAATGGCTATTAACAAACCTTGGCCTTCTTTAGTTAAACCAACTTTAGGACCCGCATCAATTAAAAGTCCAAATTCTGCTCTATTAAGTTGTTGATTCCATTGTGTAGCTATATTTAAAACACCTTGTTTTGACAAAGCTATATTAGTTTCGGTAGCTGGAACATTATTAACTTGAAGACCTTCTTCAGCTAATTTATATAAATCAGGAAAAGCTTGATCAACATTAAAAGTTTGTAAAAGTGTTAAAAAAGATGTTCGTTGTTCAATTCCTGATCCAAAACCAGATTGACTTAACACATTTTCTTGTAATTTGTATTTATTTTCTTTTGTGCCTGCTCCAAGTCCATCTGTAATTGCAGCATCTATTATAGGTTTAGATATCTCATTAGCTGTTTCAATATTATCTGTAGCTGCGGCAAGAGCTTCTGATTCCTTTAGACTTAAAGATGGTTTACCTGGATCTATTTTGTATGAAGTCAATCCTTCCAAATCACTTAAAAGAACTGTTTGACCAAAAGTTTCAGATCCTGGTACAGGATCAACAACATATATATCTGTTCCTTTTTGAATAAAAGAAGTAGAAATATTTGAATCACCTATTTTTATAGTTCCATTAATAAGACCTTTTGCTGAAATATCTGTTCCGGAGTCTCTTATAACATTAAAGTCTTCCAAAACCTCTCCGTTTGGAGTTTGATAAATAAATTTATTATTTTTTCCATCAAAAGTTCTAAGAGCATTTATTTTATCTACTCCTCCAGAATCATTTTTAACTTCAACAACAACTTCTGTAGGATTTGTTTTTGCTTTATTGCTACTATCTTCAGAAAAATCTTGTTCTACACTTGTTTCTCCAGAGTTTTTATCGACCTTAACTAATCTGTTATTAACAACTTTAAATTCAAATTTTTCTAAATCTTCATTAGAAAAATCTTCCAAAACCTCTGTCGAATTATTTTCTAAATTAATTTTAACTAATCTGTCATTGATAACTTTAAATTCAAATTTTGATTTAGGATCTTTTAAAGCTTCCCCTAATGCTAAATTTTTTATAGCAGCTTCGGGGTCCGTGGCATCATACTCTTGTTTATTTTTTAAAGCTTGAGCAAATAAAGGGCTTGCAGATTTTACAGACTGACCAGCAATGTCCAATGCTCCACCTAGTCCATCTTGCATAGATGTACCGGACATAAAACTTCCAAAAAGATCTAAAGCCGCTGGCGCTATGTTTTGAAATTTATTAAAAGGTTTTCTTTCTGGAACAATATCTAAACTTCTAAGCGTATCTAGTGTTGTGTTGTATTTTTTTTTTATAGCTTCTCCACCAATATCAAACTTTTGTACAGGTTGATTGACTAGACCAGATGTAATACCGACACCTCTTGAAGACATTACTCGTCCACCTCTATTAAATAATCTTCTGTTTAATACACTCATTAGCCCATCAATGCTCCGAGGCCCACGCCAGCACTACCAATAGCACCCGCTGCTTGTAAGTAAGGATTACTTGTTGGCATTGGAGCTACAGTTTGTGTTGCTGTACCTATTCCTGGTGTTAGTTGTTGTAGTGTTTGTGAACCAAATGATAATCTTCTGTAAGGCTCCATCATTGCATTAAGTTGATTTTGATAACCTGTGTTAGCAGAACTTTGAGCTAACTGTTGTTGTAGTCCACCAATGCCTAATAAACCAGAAACATCTGTTGCCTGTTGTTGCTGTAGCTGACTACCCAACCCTGCCATTTGACCACCGATACCACTTGTTGCTTGACCTAGTTGACCAAAAGCAGACCCTGCTTGAATACGTTGTGTATTAGCTGCTTGACTTGCCGCTTGAGCTTGTTGATAATTTTTAGATAAGTCTTCAAATATTCTTCTTGATTTTAAATCTTGTGTATTTCTTTGTAGCTCTGATTCTTGTAAAGCGTATCTTTCATTTCCGAAAGCACCTACTTTATTAGCTTGAGCTGCAAGACCTTGACCAGCCATGGCTGATTGTCTATCAATTTCTTTTAGTGCTTCATTAGTAACGAGCTTTTGATAAGGGTCCATGAACTGAGACATACGATCTGCAGTTGGTTCAAATTGAGCACCACCTATTGTTTGTACACCTGCGCCTAATGTTCCGAGAGCCGCGGTCTGTCCTGCTTGGCCCGCTTGTAAAAATGGTTGATAAGATCCTAGTCCTTGATTTTGTAAATTAAAAGCTGCTTGTTGAGTTGGTGTAAAACCAGCCACCTCTTGTCCAGGTATTTGCATAGGAGCTTCTAAAGTTCCTGTTACAGGAGCTACGTAGTCTGCGTCTCCTTCTTGTCCCACTTGTTGAACACCAAATAAAGTATTTAATAATTGTTGTTGCCTGTCTGTTAAAAACTCAGGGTACTTTTGTTGTACTATTTGTTCTTGTGTTGCCATACTACGCTACTCTTCCTTCAAATTGATCCATCATTTCATACATTCTTTTTGCTCCTTCTCGGCGATCTCCATCACCAGCTCCTCTAACCGCTTGAGCAGTCATTACAAATTCACCGTCACTTAGCATAGCAGGAATAGAATCAGAAGTCTCTGTTCCCGGTCCTTCAGACATACCACCATCAGCTCTTAAATCCATCACTCCACCATCAGCTGCATATTTTATTGTTGCAGGAGCATCATATCCTGGACCTAAAGTATCGCTTATTCTTGCCACAGAAAAGTCTTGTGATTGTTGTTCGTCGTCTGTTGTTTGATCTATTAGTAAACCAAGAGCCGCGGTGCTTAGTCCGTAGAGAGATGCTAACTCTCCTATAGACATTCCTCCAAGTAATCCTTTTTTAGCTTCTTTTCCAATATCTCTTTTTGCTTGTTCTTCTAAAACACTATCAGGTATATCTTTATATAAATCATTTTTCCTTAAGTTTTGATATCTTTCTAGAAAAGTTTCTTTCTCGCCACTAGTGCTAGTGTCACCAGAAAAAGGATTACCTTTAAAGTAATCAAAAAAATCCATTGGTGATTGTCCTTCTTTATCTATACCTAAAATTCTTTTACCTATCTTAAAAGGATTCATGGTTCCTCCTTCTCCGGCCATACCATAAGCTTCTCTAGCTCCTTGACCTGTAAAAAGAGGATTACCTGCTGCATAGTTAGAAGCTATACCAGATAAACCACCACGTAGTCCCATTTGTAATGCTTGATTAGGATCACCAGGGTTTTCTCTTTTAAATGCACCAAGTCCAGCACCTACTGCGGCACCAGCCGCCGGACCAAACATAGCACCTGCAATGGGTGCTGCATAGCCAGAGATATCTCCAGCTGCTTTCTTAAGTCTTTTAACAATTTTGTTTAGGAAAAATTCAGGTTGTCCTGTAACAGGATTGATAGAGTTGAGTTCGTTACCTACAATATAACGACCGGGATCAATGCCCATATCTACCATACTTTTAAATAATCTTTTTTTGAGAACTGGGTTACGATCAAGAACTTCCATTGGAACAACTGTCTCGCCTTCAGCAGCATGCACAATATATGTATCTTCATATCGACCTAATCCGCCAATATTAGAAACAAACTTTTGAAAGTCTTTTAATGATTCTAGTCCCTGCTGCATGTTACTTCATGACCTCTCCAAATATATCTAGGCTATTAACCTGTATTGCGACATCTTTTTTAATATCGTCTTTGCTAGTGGAAGTTGCAGGATTCTGAACGTCAGCTTCTGCTTCAGCGTCATCTGTGTATTCGTTTCCTGTTTGCGCATTGTAGACTTTTTCAGTAGATTTGACCTTAATATTATCAGGTGTTTTCTTACCCGCTACAACAATCGTATCCTCATTTGTACCCATTTTTTGCTCCTTTTGCAATATAATTTTAGCAGTTCCACTTTCGTAAAGACTTGTTAATCCTTGAGTTCGGATCCTTTGCAGTCTTGGAACTAGTTAGTTTTTTCTTCATGCCAGTCATTCTAGCACAAAAAGATTTACGTCTACTAGCAGCTTTTGAGCCTGCTTTCAGTTTAGACGGTTTAGTTGTAACAGCAGTCTTTAGTTTTGATCCGGGGTTCGCGGCACGATAAGAAGCAACACCTTTGCGATTTAAACCGCCAGATTTACTTTTACCTTCTTTACGTTGCCATGCTGCTGTCTTAGCCATTATGCTTTTTTTGTCCTTTTCTTAGCAAATGTTGCGGCTCTTGATGGTGTAGGACCAGTATTTGATTTAGATTGTTTTCTTCTTACTGCTCCTGCTTTTTGTCCTTTTGACATCGCCCTAGCTTTAGCTATAGGTACACACTTAGGATACTTTTTTCTTTTTTCGCCACCACTTCTACCACATTTAGGAAAAGACCCATCGGACTTTTTATTGGCTATATCTACCCAATTTTCTTTGACCCAAGATCTTAATCCTTTTTTAGCCATTACGCTCTTTTAGTTTTTTTACGTTTCTTTTTCATAATAGCGCCACACCCTTTAGCTATTCCGCCTTGACTGTAACTAGAAACTTTTTTTCTATCTTGTGATATTTTATTAAAGTCAACGACTTCACCGCCTGCTGCCATTTTTTTCTTTTTTCCTCCTGGTTTAATTTTTCCTGAACAAACACGACTACCATACATATTAGCATAAGCTGAAGGATAAACATCAAACTTACGTTTTGCTGCGGCTTTACCTTTTGCACATAATTTACCCATTATTTTTTCTTTTTCTTTTTCATCTTAGCAGCAGTGATAATATCACCTCTGGTTATTTTTTTAGGATCTCCATACATAGCAGCAAGTTTTTTGTTTTTCACTTTTGTAGTTTTTTTAGCTTTACCACCATCTTTGTACATCATTCCGCCACCCATCATTTTTTTAGGCATTTTCTTTTTTTTCATTCCGTCCATAGTTGACTCCTTTGATTAAGCATTAGTTATTTCTAATACACTTATTATAATACTCAAGTCTCCACCGTTTTGCGCTTGAGCTTTGATAACTTCTGATTCTTTTACTATTAGTGGAGTTGATGCCGCCGCTACACTATCAGAAGTGTCTTGTGCCATATTACCGGTCGCAAGAAGTTCTTGAGATCGTTTAGCTTCTATTGGTCTATCTGTTTCTAAATTATAACTGACGCCACTACTATCTACAAGAGATAAAGACACAGTACAGCTATTATTAATGTCTTTGTTAGATACACGAATAGATTTAACAATGGCCGAAGTTGCAGTAGGTACTGTATAGACAGAAGTCAAGGCTGTGGTGCTTAAATTGACTTTATAATTTGTATAGTTATTTGCCATCTAAGAAAGAAACCAAGTAATCTGTTCGTCTTCGTTGCGAAGAGTTTCTGAAGTATATGTATTATTTAACACAAAGATCATTTGTTCTAGTGTTTGAATAAGAGTAGCCATTTGAGATTGATTATATTCTTGAGTAGCTTGAGGTAATATAGGTGTTGTAATTTTAGCCATTAGCTACCTCTTTTTCCATCAGGTTGCATATCAACTCTTAATGTTCCATATCTCCAATTTTCACCAGTAGCATTACTTTCAAGTTTTAAAGAAAGTTGTCTTCCTCTAATTCTTGTATCTTGTTTAGTTGTACTAGTTGTAATTTCAAAAGGACCATGGGTTGTTTGAGTAGCTGAAGGATAAGGTCTTGTTTGCATTGTAATATCTACATTACCTACTTGATTTTTAAAGTCAGGTAGAATTCTTCTTATTGACATAAAGTTATCTCCTTCTCCTATATCAATATCACCAGATTCTATAGAAGCTACCATTGCACTACCGTCGTCATCAGT
>TARA_R110002051_G_scaffold182532_1_pt1 | contig 11131 bp, 14 predicted proteins | sample TARA_R110002051 | Tara Oceans TARA_R110002051 (sample SAMEA4397023) | marine metagenome | biome: Polar Biome; feature: [MES] marine water layer (ENVO:01000295) within the mesopelagic zone...; material: water (ENVO:00002006), including particulate matter (ENVO:01000060) such...
ATTTTTCATCCCCAGTCATTCTAACTTTATGTAAAGCCGCTTCCATCTCTGCTAAATCTCTTCTATCTTTAGCAACCCCTGCTATCTTTTTCATCCTTTCTGCTTCTGCTAAAGAGGCTCTTTCCTGTATGGATGCTAATTGTACCATAGCAAGAATAGAAGCCTTGAATTTATTGAGAACTCTCCAAGCACCAGTTCCCGAAAGGAATCTACTAAGAATCTCCCAATTCTTAGTGCTTAGAATCTTATTAATAGATAGAAGTTCTTGTTTTAATAGAAAAGACTCTTTGGCTGAACTTGTTAACACCTTGTCTATATTCTTAAGAGATGCTTCCATCTCTTCTACTGCCGGTGTTATTGCGTTAGCCATATGATTTCCCCTTACTAGCCTTCTTCATCTCTTCTGATTCTATCCGTTTGACTTCACCATGCACTTCTAACATGTCTCTTACGATTGAAGCCGGAGTATTGTAAACCTCTAATGGATTCACATGAAAGGTGGTCGCGAAAGTATAGACCATAATCCGAGAAGCGATATAAGGCGGAATACTGCCGCCCTTCAATGCTCTTCGGATTAACTTTCGTTTCCCGTATCAGCCCCCATCATATCTGAGAAAGGGTTAGGAAGCACTTCTTTCAACTGCGCCCCTACATACGGACTTAGACGCAATAACTCTATTGCGCTCAATTCAGGGTCACACTTCTCAACGAAGTTTTCTACCATGAATTTATACATCTTATTCAAATCCAAGTCAAAAGATTGACTGGACGAATCAATGTTCATCACACTTGAAAGTGCTTGTTCCACTTGTAACCAAGTGGGTTCTTTTATCCAAACTCTCAAGTATTCATCATTATCAGGACTTACCCTTAAATGATGGCATTCAGTATTTACGGCTGCAAACAATGTGTTCTTATCACTAACTAATTTCTGTTCCATTTTTCCACCTACTTTAACATACCAACATACAAACGGTGTTGGTGGAATTGAACTATTTTTGGGCTATTTCTCTTGCTTTATGCCCTCCAATAATGCAGGGTGATACGCTCGATACCCCCCCTAAAGGTGGAGGGGGGAAAGATTGCAGCCGCCCCCTCCATTAAATACCCCCATTTATCTATGGTTCATCATTACCTTCAATCAGTATTAAGTATAGCCCATTTACCAGTATATTTAGCCCCAGTCAGTGTTCGGGCTGAAGCAGTCATCTCCACTTCAATTGGGCCTTTATCATCTGGGAAAGGAATATTAACAGATTGAATAATATAATCGTCCAATTCTATTTCTATCAATTCTCCCGAATCCTTTGTGAAATTTAATTTAATTGTTCCTGCATCAGTATCATACTCTTCCATTGCTCGCAATTCATCCCAAATTGTTGTATCTGTAACAAGTAAAGTTAAGGATAATTCATATGTTCTCTGTGCTGGAACATGTGCAGACATAACGCCTCTTTTAGTATTACCAATATATCTTTGTTGAGTTATATTATTACTAATAACAAGTGAACCAGTTTTCACTCTAGCATAAGATTGACCAAAGAGAGTTAATGCTCCATCAGAATACATAAAGGGAGAATTATCAGACATAGTTGATGAAAAGTTATACATATTACTAGCACCAGATACTGCCCTATGGGGTGCATAATTTTCAGGGGAATCAAATGCTCTTCTAGTTACTAAGTCTAATGAAGTTTTCAATTCTTGACCTTCTTCAAAACTCATAGTCATAGAATTGACTTGGCAACCTGTGAATACTCTACTAAACATATCAGTATTAGGATTAGCAGTATCAACATACTTATTAGTATTACCAGACTTATTATAAGAAACTTCTATAGCAAAAGAAGGTAACTCATCACCATTTAATTCTTCAAAGGTATATGCAAAATTTCCTGCACCTGCTTTCTCAAAAGAAGTCTGACTAGCAACAGGAGGATATTCATTACCGGCTAAAGTTCTAACTATTTTGGTTCCATTTATGTAAGTATTTTCTCCAGTTTCATTAGTTAATAAATCAGAACTAGTATCAATAGTAACTACTTGTCCAGTCCCACTACCAGTAGCAGCAGTATCTAAAGTAATTGTCTCTGCAGTTGGATTAAAAGCAATTATTTTAGTTCCAGCAGGAATATGACCATGTGTTAATACATCCCCTATATCTATACTATTAAAAGAATCTACAGCAGTTAAAGTTACAGAAGAATTTGTAGTTGCTGTAAAAGTAGTTCCTCCATCTGAATGTTTAGTATGAGCAATACCACTAATCTTACCTAACGCATAATACAACCAAGAACCATTATTCATAGAAATATCTAATGAACCTCCACTAATTGTCTCTGCTCCCTTGTATTGGTGTGCAAAATTTCTTGTTCCTGCAAGGGCCAAATTCATTTGTTTCATTTCTACTTCCACATTTGGGGGAGTTAATGTATTAACTAAGCCTAACCAATTATCTGATAGTAAAGTATTAACAGTGTCAGAATTGATTGTTTGTTGTGGGGCAGGGACAGGCGTACCAAATTTTAATATTGTTGCAGATGAAGTCGCTGCCGCACTAGTAATATTTCTATCTAATGTTATTGATGTAGCATCATTGGTTGAAATTGTGTAGTAATCGGTTGTATCTGGACTGGGGGCGGTATCTACTATCTTAACAACACATCCAGAATATAAGTCAGGAACTAATTTTATTGTAGTATCAGACTGAGTTAACTTATTACTTGCTATTGTTCCATTCGTTCCTAAATATATTTCTGCTTCGGGTATCATAGTTGCAGATGCTCCCGCCCCTACAAATACTTCATTCGCCATTACCATCTTTCTTCACCTTTATGTATTTCTTCCAAATCTCTTTAGTTCTATGGACACTCTATATCCAAGTAGTTTCTTGCCTCTATCATTCGCTTCACTTCGACCTGTTAGTTTAATCAATTCTGCGCTGTCTAAAACATTGCTTCCGTCATAAACTGTTGGTCTTAACGAGTTACTCTCTACGATGTAGCGAGCGATACGATATAAGGCTTGCAGTCTGTCGCGGGAAAAAGTTAGTTCGCTGAAGTCTCTACGGTGTAATACACGGATATGGAGTGTAAAGGTGAAAGTTTCATTTCTAACGGCATAATCAATGGTTGGATATTCTGTACTACTGCTATCCTCATAAACTACAACAACTGATTTTGAGTCAACATCCACTCTTCTTCCTTTTTTTGGTTCGATAGACCTTATATCAATAAACACCATAGTTGGGTCAGAACCGTGTGGAGTAGGTTGATGTGAATTAGATATTTCTCCGCGAGCCGTCAATGTATTAAGAGCAGTAGTCCAATTATCTTTTAGTAATTGAATAATAAAAGTTACTTCATCCATGATTCTATCTCCTTAGCAACCTCTACTTCTAATGCGGCAAAAAATGATTTCTTAGCATTTCTTATTGTTTCTTCCTCAGACAGACTAATATCGAATCCTAATTCATCTTCAATATCTTTAAGCATCTTCTCTCTTTGTATCTGTAAATCTAAGTAGCGTTCAAATTTAACTACTAGATTTTTCATAAAAATCACAGACTATACACTATCATTTTCTTTCCACTAAGCAACGCTTCTGCTTCCTTAGTTAGAATATCATGTTTAGTTTTCAAATCTATATTAGACCCTGTTTCAGCAATGAGTATTGAGTTATCATCATGCATAATTACTTCTGCTGCAACTAATTTAGTGGCCACTTCATTTACCCATGCTGGAACTCTTGCATCTCCACTAACATAAGTAACTCTACATGAATGGTGTTGAAGATAAGGATAATTCTTTAAGAAGAATATCTTACCTTCTGCATCAATAGTCCAGAAATCACCTAATCTTCTTTGGTCTTGATTATCTGTGAAATTAGTAGTAGTTCCTGCTGATGAGGCTATTGTGCATGAAGACCCGTCTTCTCCCGGAAGTAAAGAAGATATGATTACCTTAGAAGAATCTTCCTTATCAGGTGTTGCATAAAAGAAATCTGATATATTTCTAGTTAAAGAATTACTAACCGCAGTCTTACTTTTAGCAGTTCCTTCACCAGTAAATTGAGTAGTCTTAGAAGGATATACTTCATTTATTAATGCCACTATTTCTTGGGCTGTGGTTTTCTTTCCATATGAACCAAAGAAATCAGTTCCTTCTGTTAATACAAATGAAAATCCACCTACCCCTAAAGTAAGAGTGTAATTGGAACCCGATGCAGGAGGGGTATAGGTTGCTGTAGCAGAAGCCAAATCAAGATAACTATTATTTTGCCACACTTCTAATCTTATTATTTTCAGTATCTTTGGTCTTTCTAGTTGAATAAACCCAACATAATCTTTGTATGGACGTACAGGGTACATGGCATGTGTAAAGAATTCAAAATTATGAACTTCATCCTTAAAAATAATGGGCCTAAAAGAATGTCCTATTGCATCATCAATCTTTTCTTCTACTCTTTTAATTATCTTACCTACTTCTGCTGTAGTGGGTGTGGTGCTACTAGAAAACACAGAGATTTGTAATAAATTAGAAATATCAGTATGAGTTGTATAAAATCCATTTCCATCAGTATAGATTACTTTACCATTGTTAACATTGGCACGATAGAAATCGCTTGGTGAGGATGCTTTAACCATAATTCTCAACTCTCCTTGAAAGACTCATATAGGCTGCTTTTAATCTGTTTAAGTCTTTACCATCATCTACTTGCTTTTCTTTTAAGTCCCTTTCTTCTCCTTTACCAGTGTCCATACTTATTTCTCCTTTAGGTTTCTTACCCAATTTAATTCTAGATACTTTAAAATCTAACCCATATTCTTTATTTAAGTATACTTCTCCAAGATAGATTAAAGGTATATCCGCAGACACTTCTACTTCCTCTTCTTCTGTTACTGTGTCTGCTTGAAAATCAGTAAACTCTTCTGCACTTGCTGTGCTTGCAAAAGTAATCCAATCTTTATCATATTCATCTTCTAATCTACTTACTATTACTCTTGCTTGGGTATTATCTTTATCATTTTCTAATGTTTGCATTGCACCTTGTAGTTGAGCATAATCAGCCATTTCTTGAGCATTAGAATCTAATTCCTTCTTATCTTGCTTTACTTGTGGTAAATCAGGATTTCTAATACCCCTTACTTTCGACTTGAATGATTTTAATTTATGATGATTCGCTTGATATTCATATCTAATATGTAATTTACCAACAAGTAAACTTCCACTAGAACTTGCACCTAAGCCTTCCCCAACAGTTAAAGCATTCAAAATTATATTTTTAATTCTATTACTCTTATTAGAGTCTAATAAATCTAATGTAGCGTTTTTGAAATCTAAAGACAAGAAATGTTCATGAGCATCCTCTATCTGATTTTCTCCAGTAAACTTTTTGTCTCCCAAAAAACCATTAATTTCTAAACTATCTTCATTAACTCTAAGATAAACCAACCTTTGTTTTTGTTGAGAACCTGTTGTAATATCTATCTTATCATTTTCTTTAACTGCTCGCAATTTGAAATTTTTGAGGCTACCTAATCCATATCTTTGTGTTAATTTATTTACATAATTTGCAGTATCAATAATAATAACATTATCTTTTTCTGTAATATGGTCTTCTAAAATATCGTAAATTAAAGGAATCTTATCTTCTATTCTATCTAATAAATCACTATCTTCACTATCAGATTCTTGAATATAATTTTTAATTTCATTCATCTTTCTGTCATTCATCAAATCCTTCACACGGAATCCAGTCATTCTTTTTATTGTAGAATCTGTTAAAAAAGATTCTTTTAAATACTCATCTTTAGTTAATTCTTTTATTAAAGTTAGAATACTTTGTTTTTCTATAATATCTAGAAATGTATTAATGTATTCACTAAAATCATCATCATCCCATCGAGGCAGGTATTTATCTGCCAAATCAATATCGGCAGTAGTAATTTCAACATTCCTATATGAATTCTTATTCAATATCATAGGAATATTTCTAATTGAAAGTTTCAATTTATTTGAAGGTGAATCTTGTACATCTTTAAATATATATGAAATCATTAATTGATATAAATTACTATTGTTATAGAGTCGTCTATGGGTATACTTCACCCATTCTGGTTGTAAATTAATTTCTACAGCCAATGGATTATCGGCTTCAAGATATATCCTTTCCACCATTTACTCACCATATATCACGCCAACCATTTTGCCCATGCTACGCCTTTACTTAATGCTGCACCTAGCCCTAATCCACTGGCGGGGGGATTATAAGACATTTGACCCGTTGTAGGGTCTATCCAATATGGATTGTTATATTGGTCATAACCTTGAGGTGGTATTGGATAACCACTTTGATTATTCATAGCCATTTGTTGTTGCATCATCTGTTGATTCATGCCACCCATAGCAGGTGCGCCTTGAATATTATTTGGCGCTTGAGTAATTTGAGGTTGATTAGAAGGCATTTGAGGCATACCTGATGCAAACCCTTGTGATTCTAAATACTGCTCTTTTGCCATTTTTCTTTGTTGTATGACTTCAGAATTTAATGCAGTAGCCAATAAAGTTTGCAAATCTAATGTAATATTCTCAGCAGTAATACTTTCATATTCCCTTAATGAATCTGGATGGACTTCCATAATTCCAGAATCACCACTTATAAATTTTAATTTAGGTAACATTTGACCTAAAACTCTTTCCAATATATCTTCAAACAGTTTTTCAAAAGCAATCAAGAAATTTTCGCCATGATAGTAGAAGAATTCTTCTACATGGTTTTCTTGCAAAGTCAATAAATTATTCATTGACTTAAATTGCGATTGCGTCTGCTGTGTCATCTGATTCGCCAATGTCGAATTCGATGTTCCTAACCAACCCATTCAATTTCCTCCTTATTATTTATTTGTGTCCCTACAACCAATAAACTTTGCACTCTTTCATTGATTGCATTTGACTCTATAATTAATCTAAATAGTTCCTCTTCTTGAGTTTCTACTTCCATTTGGGGAGGTTTTATTGTCCAACCGACAGCCGATAAACTCTGAATATCCCCTTGTTTTAATGATTGTAAAGGGCCAGTAGATAGAGGATTTAATGATTTTACACTAGGAACATATGCACTAAAAGATAAACCGTGTTCTTCTGCTAATAATTGCTGTTCAAGCATTTCATATTGACGATGTAATTGAGCATGTTTTTCACAATAAGTCCCTCTCATTGGATAACCTTTTCTAACCTTATGTAAAGGCAATGGTGGCCTCATTGTGTCTCCGGCTTCCCAATGCTTCTGAGTTCCACAAACAACACATCTATCTTTTATATTATATTTGAACTTGTATGGGAATTTAAGGAATGTTTTATTTTCTGGTTTAAGCACAGCAATTATTTCTTTAAGTTGTTTCTTAGGCTTCAAACTTTTGAAGTCAAACTTCATAATTGAACCGGGAGCGCGAGCCATTGCTTTAGGAGGTAAGAAAGGATTTGCTTCTACAAAAGCATTAGAAGCACCAATTAAACTAGGTGGCTCAAATTGCATACTCATTTTATACACTCCCTACATCTACAATATAAACTCATTGAGCAATTACTTGTTATTTTCATTTTTTCACCTAGTAATCTTTTATCATAGTTATCATACCACGATATACCATTTCTGAATCTGATTTTGCACTAACTATATATTTGTAGCATGGTATTCCTTTATCGTTTAGTTTTTGCATACCATTTTCAAAAGAAGTGAATATTGGGTGTTTACCTATTTCTCCATTGTGTGTGTATTTATCTTTCCATAAATCATATTTATTTGCCCATATTCCTACTGCTATTGGATAATCATAAGATTTTTTCCTTTTCTTTTTATTAATGGCATCCCAGTAAGGTGAGCATATTGTATCTGTTAAGAAAGTCCAGCATAATTGTTGTTCAATATCGTAATGTTTATCCATATGTCTGTCATCAATCATGAATATAACATACTTAACTTTACGGCTTTTCATGTCTTTTATCCATTCAGCCCAATATACTGTTTCTCCCCCTATATCTGCTGTTCTAACTGTGTGAACATCACCTTCTAATTTAAGAACTTTTCTAGTTGCTTTCTCTCGCCCTATTGTCCTTTCGTGTATATCAGGAACTTCCCCTCTTGTTCTTAATTGATGATGCAATGTAGTTTTTCCCACTTGACTCGCTCCATAAACTCCAAATGGTACTGCATGAACTCTTCTCCAAAACCTCCCTATTTTTTCAGCCATAACAATGATAAAACCAGCCATTACTGACATAATTAATCACCATAAGCCATACCACACATTCCAAAAACCACTCCATGCACTTGAATATAAATCTATACCAAATTTAGATAAGGCGTGACCAATAAGAAAACTTGTTAAACAGGCTACGCCGGACCAAAAGTAAAATCTAGCCCGTAAGAACCATATATCAGCAGAATGCGCTCTTTGTAAATCATACGCAAGCGTAGATTCATCAAAGCCCATTAGTATTTCTGATACCATTTACTCTTGCCTCATTCATTTGTTAAAAATGTCGGGCTAAGAGCATCAGGCGCTTGTTGTGTAAATTGGGGAACAACTTGAGGATTCACCATTTGATACTGCTGCTCATATTGTCGCATTGTATCACGAACCCTCTTTCTGTTATCTTCTTCCTTCTGCTTCCTAACCCAATAAGAATCTATTTTTCTTTGTAATAGATAATCTTCTATGCGCTCAAATATTACTAAATCGAATATGGCCTTTAAGACCATTATTCCACCAATCGTTAATATCCCAAACAACGCAGCGTGGGTATATCCAGCGTAAGGGAACATATATCCATACTGCGTATAGAAATATACATTCACTCCACTTACTGCTCCAACGAACAGTATTGTCATCACTAATCTTGTATCATCTTCCAAACTTGGCATTTTTTCACCTATGCATAATTTACTGTGCAATTACCGGCTCCTGCATCAAACTCAACAAAGCATCCTTGTGCTAAAATAGCACCATGCAAGTCTTGTTCAATAACTCCGGCACTTCCACCAGCATGAAGATGTAATCTCAATACTTCTTTCTTACCAGATATAGTGCTATTTGCACTATCCCATATCTTCACAGTAAATAATGCATTGGTAGTTGATGCTATATGAACACTAACTAACTTACATCTTGCAGCCGAAACTAACGTGGATGCTGTTAACACACCACTATTTGCTACTCCTACTATTGACATTTTATCCTCATCCCTGCCTAAGAGGAATCCCCTTATCAATCTTGGGTAGAAACCACTTCTTCACTATCATCCTTATCCGGTATTATAGCAATAGTTTCTACTTTAGCCGCGTCAACTAAATCTTGTAACTTAGTTGGTTTTGGCTTTTGTTTTTTTGCGGCTTTCTTTTTTGAAGGAAATAAATGATTTGCAGCATCTTCAGCACTACCACTCAAATCAAATTCATTATTTAATAAACCTAATTCATGATTGCTAAAATCTGCAATAACTTCTTTATCTTCCTTTACAAATTCTATCACTAACCCAACATCTCCAAGCATTCCTACAGCAATATTTGCTGGCATAATACATGCTTCATGGTGAGTTAATTCATAGACGGTTCCACCCCTTCTTAGTAGAAGTGGCCCGTCAAATTTTTGTTCCTTTAATTTAACATTTGTCATAATATCTTTCTCCTTTTTATGTAAGTAGCCCATATCCCCCAGTTAAGGAGGATATGAGCCACAAATTTTACGATAGTGCTATCACGCACTCTTTAGGTTAGATAACTTACCCTGTCCCTTAAAGAAGGAACAGCATGTTTCGCCCATAGTGCGATACATACCTTGGTTACCTAACTTACCAACACCAAACGGATTACCGTTGGTGATACCATCCTCGAAATACTGAGTAGGCTTCATCACTGATAGCCATAGATGGTCAGTATCTAAGAACAACATGTCTGTTAAGGTATTAGTAGTATTAGACCCAGTTGACGGCATATCCTTGGCTGGAATCAAAGGTATATCGAAATAGGTTGCCACACGGAAACCTACTTCTGCACCCTTAACACCACGAACACCATTATGAGTAGGAACAACTTCTTTCCTATCCATAAATCGCTCTTGTGCCTGTAATAAGTCAGCAATAGCCTGTATAGTATCATACCCTGTTAAAATACACTTGGGGTTTCCACCATTCTGCCTAATCCTACGAATCATGTTATTGATTAATGATAGAGTAAGAACCCTTGCACTACCAGAAGCATAACTTGCTCCGAAATCAACTTCTGAATCTAAGTAAGAAGCAGTTCCACTTGATGTTGCACCGCTAACATCAACAACGCGAGATGTTCCGAATAAATTCTTCACATCAGCACTAACTGCCGCACCATCTGCCGTACTTGAATGCAGAAGATTCTCAGTATTCAATGCCGCTATCTCAGCAGCAGAAGATACAATCTTATACAAAGAAGTATAGTTCCTTTCAATATCAGTTGCGTTGTTAGTATCATATTCCTCGTAAGGCATGACTATCATCTTACTCTGTGTTTCAGCATGGTGTTTACCCATGTCTTCACGAATAATGGCACGAATATCGCCAACTCCGTCATCAATAGATGCTAACTCCATTCCTAATTCTGAGAACTCAAACAGATGAGCAACCGTCTTAGGGCTAACATAAAGTTTAGCATACTGTGGTGCGATAGCAGGAATATCTGTATTTAGTGCAGCATTTTCTCCTACTCCACCGATATTATCTGCTAATGGTGCAGCAGAACCTGTTGCACCAGTACCTATAGCAAACGCAGAAGAAGACCCACCTTGCGGTCTGTCTATCAATACGCGCCAACCGCTTGATGTATATGGTCGCTTGGCTAGAATCGAAAGAGGGTTTACCTCTTGATTCAGCATTGACCATACTTTCTGTCCATAAAGAACGTTGTATAAGTCACCTAGACCAGATGCAGCAGTAAACGGGTTACTTGCAGCATCGTGCGGCGTTCCAAAACCACCAACAACTCCGGCACTCTTTAACAGAGCATTACCGGCGGGGCCGGTTAAACCGTAAGATGCGGCTTCTAAATCTTGCATTGTGTTAATATATCCACTCATTCATAATCACCTTCCATTAAACTC
>TARA_R110002051_G_scaffold65827_4_pt1 | contig 11122 bp, 10 predicted proteins | sample TARA_R110002051 | Tara Oceans TARA_R110002051 (sample SAMEA4397023) | marine metagenome | biome: Polar Biome; feature: [MES] marine water layer (ENVO:01000295) within the mesopelagic zone...; material: water (ENVO:00002006), including particulate matter (ENVO:01000060) such as......
GCTCTCCACCAGTAAACCTTACTTTTTGAAAACCCAGTTCGCCTAATATTTTTAATAATCGCGTAATCTCTTCGTAACTAAGTAAGTGTGCTTTAGGTTCATAGGGTATGCCTTCAGCCGGCATACAGTAAAAGCATCTCAAGTTACAGCGGTCTGTTACTGCGATACGTACATAGTCTATAGTTCTGTCAAAGGAATCCTTCATCGTATTACTCGGGAATAAGAATAGTCAATATAGCTAATTTTCGATATATTAGGAGGGCTATTTAAGAAAGAAATAAGAACTGCTACGAATATGAAAGAAATAAAATCGATACTTCAACTATACAATTCTTTTAAAAATTCTAACGAGAAATGCGCAATAGCCCAGGTAGTTCGTGTGGAAGAGTCATCGTATAGAAGGGAAGGAGCAAGAATGCTTGTCTTTGAATCTGGAGTTTTTGAAGGTGGAATAAGTGGAGGATGTTTAGAGGGTGATGCTTTAAAGCGCTCTCAAATTGCGATTCTCAAACAACAACCATCAATCGTTACCTATGATACATCTAAGGAAAACGAAATAGGTGTGGGTCTTGGCTGTAATGGGGTTATCGATGTTTTGATTTCGCCAATTTCGGAAGACTCCTCTACTTTAAAAATGCTGCAGAAATGTATTTCTGACAGGGCCTATCACATAATAGCTACTGTAACCGCAATAAATACTGAAATTGAAGCTATACCTTTAGGTAGAAGCTTTTACTATGATAAGAATTCGGCATCTTTAGAAGAATGTAAGCATGATGGATTGCGGAATTTTCTTCAACATAAAATTCAAGACGTTCTTGGAAATCAAAAATCAAAGACCTTTCATTTTAAGGAGGATGGGGTGTATGCAAGTGTTTTTATTGAAATGATTCCGCCACAATTTCACTTGGCAATTTATGGCGACAATTATGATGTTTATCCGTTACTGGAAATGGCTAAGTTGATGGACTGGGATGTGAGTTTGGTCGGTAATGTTCAAAAACTCAAAAAGGAAAAGCTAAAGTCTGTAAAATATATATATCCAAAAGATTTTGAAGAAAGGCCAGTAATAGATAACAGAACAGCTATCATTTTAATGGCCCATGACTATAAGACGGATTATGCCAATTTACAAAAATCAGTAAAAAGTGCTTCACCATATATTGCTTCTTTGGGTCCGAGAAAACGTTTTGACAAAATGGTTGCTGAATTCAAGGCAAACGGAATAGAATTTTCCGAGCAAGAAGCAGAATGTATTTTCGCTCCTTGTGGTTTAGAAATCGGGGCAAATACTCCCGAAGAAATAGCCTTGAGTTTGTTCGGCGAAATTCTTAGTGTTTTTTCTGGAAATAATGGAGGTATGCTACGGAACAAGGTTGGTCCTATTCATGAAAGAAATTAATTTTTATAAGTTTGGGTATGACTTGTATAGTAGAGGAGGTCTAGCTTGGTAGCTCGGACGGAATTTTATTATTTTTTCTAAAGCAAGAGCTTCCTTCATAATATGATGGGTTATAGGAGGTCTTTTCTTTATGATTAAAGTTACTTGCGTCGCTCCCAAAGAATGTTTTGCTCTCTCTGCTTAGCAACTTCATTGGTTATAATTTCAATCGCTTTGTCAATTTCATTTGCGGTGGTAAAGCGTCCAATACTCAAGCGTAATGAGGCATACGCTAAACTACGTTCAATACCCATAGCTGTTAAAACATGAGATGGTTCTACCGAGGCGGAATTACAGGCCGAGCCATTAGACACGGCAATTTGCCTACTAAGAGCGGTCAATAGATTGGTTCCGTCCACATAAGGGAAAGAAATATGTACTGTATTTGATAATCGCCGTGGGGGAGCACTGTTCGATATGGACAAGTCAATTTTCAGCAAACCTTTTTCCAGTTTATTTCGCAAAGTTTCCAAGCGCTGTATTTCTGTATTTAAATTATCATGGGCTAATTCAATAGCTTTTGAGAAACCTATTATTAAAGGCGTGTTAAGGGTACCACCTCTTTGCTTTTTTTGTTGACCTCCTCCATGAATAAAACTAGGTAATCCATTTCCGCCCTCATTATCCTTAATAAATACCAAACCAATACCCTTAGGGCCATATACTTTATGGGCTGAAAAACAGGCGAAATCTACAAATTGAAATACTTTGGTTAAATCCAATTTTCCCAAAGCTTGGGTAGTATCGGAAAATAGCAGACTTCCATTTTCATGTGTCAGTTTTGATATTTCATCTAAGGGTTGAATAGTACCGGTTTCATTGTTGGCGTATAAAATAGAGACTAGAATGGTTTCAGGGCGCAACATGTCGCTTAACATTTCTGTGGAAATCAATCCTTTAGAATCAACATCCAAATAAGTTACTTCAAAACCATTTTCTTCTAAAAAAGCACAAGTATCCAAAACTGCCTTATGCTCTGCTTTTGTCGTAATGATATGATTTCCTTTGGATTGCATTTTTCGAGCAACCCCTATTAAAACCATATTAATGCTTTCTGTAGCACCAGAAGTATATACTAAACTACTTGGTGTAACACCTAAATTATTGGCTATAGCTACCGTAGCATCTTCTACAGCACTTTTTGCTAACCAACCATAGGGGTGATGACTACTTGATGGATTTCCAAAATCCTGATTAAAATATGGTAACATACTATCTACAACTTCTTTAAGGCAAGGAGTGGTGGCGTTGTAATCAAAATAGAGTGGGGAGTACATTTTTTGAGCTTAGTCAATTTCTTCATTAAAGGTAAGGATTAAATAAATTTTAATGCTTACAAGATTCACAATATTGGGATGAGGATTAGTCATAAGTATTTTTTGTTAAATTATCAACACATGATATGTATCATTGTTATTTTAATGTGTTTAAGTTATATTTATTATCTATTACGTAATTTAATTCATAAAATGTTATGATTCCAGCTAATTTCAATTACCATAAGGCTAATACTTTGAAAGAAGCGATTGCCTTGTCACAAGAGCTTGGCGAAGAAGCGAAATATATGTCAGGCGGACACAGTCTATTGCCGATGATGAAACTTCGTTTTGCCACTCCAGAACATATTATCGATATCAGTAAAATTAAAGGGCTATCTTATATTAAAGAGGAAGGTGACCTTTTGAAAATTGGGGCATTGACTACCCAAACTGAATTAGAACACAATGCGAATTTAAAAGAAAATTATCCCATTTTTGGTGATGCGGTTTGGTTAACTGCCGACCCTTCGGTAAGAAACTGTGGAACTATAGGCGGTAATATCGCCCATGGTGATGCGGCCAATGATCAGCCTGCATTAATGTTAGCATTACGAGCGACGATAATTGCTGAAGGTGTCGATGGAAAAAAATCAATTCCAATCGATGATTTTTTCCACGGATTTTATATGACGGCTTTGGAGCCTGGTGATATATTGACTGAAATACAAATTCCAAAATCAAAAAAGAATAGTGGCGGCGCCTATCATAAAGTAGAACGTAAAGTTGGTGATTATGCAACGGCTGGTGTTGCCGTTTATGTTGAACTAGACGGCGCCGGGGTTTGTCAAGAAATCGGTATCGGACTAACTAATGTTAGCGCAGTGCCTATGCGATTGGAAAGAGGTGAGGAAATACTGCGCGGTAAAAAAATAACCAACGAGTTAATTGATCAGGTTGGTGTAATTGCAAGTGAAGATTGTGAACCAGAATCTGATTTAAGAGGTTCAGAAGCCTATAAGCGATCGATAGTAAATACGATAACAAAACGAATGTTGAACAAGGCTTTGGAAAGAGCAAGAAAATAAAGAATTATGGCGAAACATAAAGTAACTATGACAATTAACGGAGAGAGTGTTACTGCCGAGGTAGATTCGCGCTTGCTCTTGGTTCATTTTATACGTGAAAATTTAGATATGACGGGTACGCATATTGGTTGCGATACATCGAGTTGTGGTGCATGTACCATTTTAATTGATGGTAAATCGGTGAAGTCTTGTACCTATTTAGCGGTTCGAGCGGACGGTGCTAATATTACAACAATAGAGGGAGTTGCTGCCGATGGAACAAATCACCCATTACAAAAAGCCTTTCACGAACAGCATGGTCTGCATTGTGGTTTCTGTACACCTGGTATGATTATGAGGTCAATCGATATGTTAGAAAATAATCCGAACCCAACTGAAAAGGAAATACGTTGGGGTATTTCAGGTAATCTTTGTCGGTGTACTGGTTATAATAATATCGTAAAATCTGTGCAGCAAGCTGCTGCAGAAATGGCCAAAGAAAAAGAAGCTTCTGTCTAAGTCTAACCTCTAAATAAATTAATTATGTTTAAATGTAAAACATCACCAGAGGTTGGCGGAATGGGCCACTCTGTAAAACGAAAAGAAGATGCACGGTTTTTACACGGCAAAGGCAAGTATACCGATGATGTGAAATTACCTGGCATGTTGCATATGGTGCTAGTGCGAAGTCCTTACGCGTATGCCAAAATCTTAAGTATCAATAAGGAAAAAGCATTGGCCATAGATGGGGTTTTAGCCGTTATTACTGGAGAAGACTTAGCGCAATACAATTTGCATTGGATGCCTACATTACTTTCAGATTCGCAAATGGTATTGCCAACTGATACTGTAATGCACCAATCGCAAGAAGTATGTGCGGTTATTGCTACAGATAGATATATTGCTGTCGATGGTGCAGAAGCTGTAGATGTTCAATACGAGCCGATGAAAGCTATCGTTAATCCATTTAAAGCGCTAGATGAAGATGCCCCATTGTTGCGCCCAGATAAAGAAGGCCAAAAAGACAACCATATTTACCATTGGGAACGTGGCGAAAGGGAAAAAACAGATGCAGCTATTGCTGCTGCTGAAGTGGTTGTAAAAGAACGAATTCATCTTCCAAGAATTCATGTTGCTTCTATAGAAACTTGTGGAGTGGTTGCTTCCTATGATAAGGATACGGAAAAAATGTTAATTTATTTGACATCTCAGGCACCTCACGCAATTCGTACTATTCTAGCCTTGGTTGCCGGACATGTTGGTCTATCTGAAGAAAAAATTCGAATTATTGCTCCTGACATTGGGGGTGGTTTTGGAGGAAAGGTGCCTGTATATCCTGGCTATGTGATAGCTATTGCAGCTTCTTTCTTAATAGGAAAACCTGTAAAATGGATTGAAGATCGTTCTGAGAATTTGGTCAATGGTTTTGCTCGTGATTATCATATGGACTGTGAATTAGCGGCTACCAAAGATGGTAAAATTCAGGCCTTTAAAGTTTCGACTTTAGCTGATCATGGGTATACCGATTCTTCCGCGAACCCCTCTAAATACCCTACAGGAATGTTCTCTATCTGTACAGGTTCGTATGATTACGAACATGCTTTTGCAGAATTAGACGCCGTATATACGAACAAAGCTCCAGGGGGTGTAGCCTATCGTTGCTCTTTCCGTGTTACAGAAGCGGTTCATGCTATTGAGCGTATGGTTGATAAGCTTGCTGCTGAAATTGGTAAAGATCCTGCGCAGTTACGTTTCGAAAACTTTATAAAGAAAGAACAATTTCCATATGCCTCTCCCTTAGGATGGAGCTATGATAGTGGCGATTACAAACAAACGTTGGAAAAAGCCATGGATATGGTTGGCTATGCCGATTATAAAAAGGAGCAAGCTGAAAAGCGTGCCCAAGGAAAATTAATGGGTATTGGTATTTGCACCTTTACCGAAGTAGTGGGCGCAGGTCCCTCTAAAGATTTTGATATTTTAGGAATCAAGATGTTCGATAGTGCTGAAATACGTGTTCATCCTACAGGTAAGGCATTGGCACGCTTTGGTACGAAGTCGCAAGGTCAAGGTCATGAAACGACTTACGCTCAGATTCTAGCCGAAGAATTGGGAATACCTTATACTGACATTGAAATTGATGAAGGCGATACCGATACATCTCCATATGGTTTAGGTACTTATGCGAGTAGAAGCACGCCAACGGCTGGTGCGGCAGCAGCAATAGCTGCCCGTAAATTACGTGATAAGGGCAAGAAAATTGCAGCTCATTTGCTAGAAGTAAGCGAAGAGGACATTGAATGGGAAGTAGGCAAATACTTTGTAAAAGGTGCTCCAGAAAAATCTAAAACGATTCAAGATGTAGCATTTGCAGCATATACTAATTTTCCTGAAGGAATGGAACCCGGATTTGAAGCAACACATTACTATGATCCACCAAATTTAACCTTCCCTAATGGTGCTTATATCTGTGTGGTTGAGGTTGAGGAAGAAACAGGTGCTATTGATGTAAAACGCTTTGTGGCTATAGATGATTGTGGAAATATTATTAATCCAATGATTGTAGAAGGTCAGATTCACGGCGGATTAACACAAGGAATTGCGCCTGCCATGTATGAAGGTATTGTTTATGATGATGAAGGTAATGTACTTAATGGTACTCTTATGGATTACTTAGTGCCAACCGCAGTAGAATCGCCACATTGGGAAACGGGTCATACGATTACCCCATCACCTCACCATCCATTAGGTGCTAAAGGTGTTGCGGAATCTCCAACGGTAGGTGCGCCACCGGCAATTGCCAACGCGATTATCGATGCATTGTATCCGTTAGGAATTAAGCATTTGGATATTCCTATTACTCCTGATAAAGTTTGGGATGCTATTCAAGTGGCAAAAGCGAAAGCATAATAACGTATTTGGTTAAAAGGGTCGAGTACAAAAGAACATCTTAGAAATATTGTGGTTCCTCCCTTCAAGCATTGGGAGGTTTCCAACTTTGAAAAGGTGAGGGTTCGATAACTTAAACCAATGGGGTAAGTTAGTTGTTAACTCAAAGATTCCATTATTCGAATTAACCATTTTGTAAAAATAAGAAGGTGCTCACCGCTGTGGGAATAAAATAAAATTGCACAAATATGAAAACACAATTAGATAAATCTTTCGAAGTGCCCCAAAGTACTGAATTAGTCTGGGAGCACCTTATCGACCCAGAAAAAATAATGGACTGCGTACCTGGTGTCACCATAGATGAAAAAGTGGGTGATAACCATTATAAGGGGAAAGTTGGTATGAAATTCGGTCCTATGGGCGTTAAATACGATGCAGATATACATTATAATGAAATTGATACAGCGAACCGAAAAATTATAATAGCAGGAGAGGGGGTCGATTCTAAGGGTAATGGAAATGCTGAAATGATGATGACCATTGACTTAACCGAACGTGCTGAAGGTGGAGTCAAATTAGATGCCGTAATGGATGTTACCATAAACGGAAAAATAGCTCAATTCGGTTCTCGTTTAATTACTACGGTATCAAATCAGTTATTTAAACAGTTTGTTTCAAATTTCTCAAAAAAACTTGCCGAGGCAGAGGCAACAGCATAGCTAGTCTCATTTTCTATAATAATAAAGCTATGCTGGTGACAGCGTAGCTTTTCTAAATTAAAGCTATTGAACAAAGACATTGAAAAGCTTATAAAAGATTTTTATGAGCATGACTATATTTTAAATGAAGAACTGGCAACGTCAATTTTTCTGTTGAAAAATTTGGAGAAACCATTGTTATTAGAAGGTAATCCTGGGGTTGGGAAGACAATGTTGGCCAAAACCTTGGCAGAACATTTGGGTACAAATTTAATTCGGTTGCAATGTTATGAAGGTTTGGATGTAAGTACAACAATTTACGAATGGAACTACCAAAAGCAACTTTTACATATTAAGCTTTTTGAGCAAGACGAGGATAAGCTGGCACTCCAAAATCAGATTTTCGGAATGGATTATCTTCTTCAGCGCCCATTGTTACAATCAATTAGTGCAGATAAACCTGTGGTACTTTTAATAGATGAAATTGATAGGGCCGATGAAGAGTTTGAAGCATATTTGTTAGAACTGCTTTCGGATTTTCAAATTAGTATACCTGAATTGGGAACGATAAAAGCAAAATCAAAACCATTGGTAATTTTAACTTCCAATCGAACACGAGAGCTCAGTGATGCTCTAAGACGAAGATGTTTGTATCATTGGGTTGACTTTCCATCAAAAATGGGGGAGATTAATATCATTGCAAAAAAACTTCCCAATATAGATGAAGCATTGGCAACCCAGGTGGTTACTTTTATTCATAATTTGAGAAAATCAAGTTTACACAAACCACCAGGTATTGCAGAATCTCTAGATTGGGCAAAAACCTTGTTGTTGATGAATCAAAAGAATATTACTGATGAGATTGTAAAAACAACCATTGGTAGTGTTTTGAAACATAAAGATGATGTAGAGTTTGTGAGGAACAAGTCTGTTCAAGAATTTTTATATCCTATTGATTAGTATGTCATCCTTATGTGGAATCCTAGGTTAGTAGCATTATAAAAAATGAGTTCAATTTCAAAAACGAAAATTTCTATAATCCGTGCAAGCTGTAGAAAAAACTTTTAAAGAACGCCTCATCGACTTTACCATGTATTGTCGAGAGCGTCAGTTTGTTTTGGGTCCACAAGAAACTAGAGATGCTTTTGAAGTTGCAGAACGAGGTTGGGTTCTAGATCGTAAATTGTTTCAGTACAGTTTAAAGGCAATTTATTGTAAACGTAAAGAGCATTTTGATCGCTTTGATGAAATGTTCGACCGTTTTTGGAGTCGCTATTACGAAGAAAAATTAGAACAACGTAAAAAGCAAATCAAACAACTTAAAAAGGAAAAAGAAACTGCCACAGTTATATTTTTGGGAACAGAATTTAAAATACCCAAAAAAGAAGTTAAAGAGCAAGAGGCTAAAGAAACGGTGGGCGCAAATGATAGTATACGACTAAGATTGACAGATTTTTCTAAGGTAAATATTGCCGATAAGGAAAAGTTGGAAGAATTGGCCGAAGAACTTTTTCATCAAATGAGTATGCGTTTTAAACGTAGGCTTGAGAATGCTAACAAGGGAACAATTAATATTCGAAATACAATTCGCCACGGAATTTCTAAAGGTGGAATGTTGTTGGATTTATCCTATAAAAGAAAGCGAAAAGAAAAGCGAAAAGTAATTTTCATTCTCGATGTAAGTGGATCTATGGATACCTATAGCTATTATCTTTTACGATATGTAATGGTGTTAAAGAAGTATTTTAAGAGCCTTGAATTTTTTACCTTTAGTACAACCTTGACGCATGTTACACCAATGCTTCGACACAACAATGAGCAGGAAGTCTTAAAGCTGATCGGTAAGAATGTGAATTCGTGGTCAAGTGGTACTAAGATAGGGGAGTCGCTCACAGAATTTCTTTCCGAATACGGAAATAAATTTTTGAGCCAAAAACATATTGTCGTGATTCTCAGTGACGGACTAGAAACCGGGAACGTAACAGTGCTGAAGGAGGCCGTTAGAACGATACGCAGAAAATGCAAGACCTTGGTATGGTTGAATCCGTTAAAAGGAATGGAAGGCTATCAGCCTATTCAAAAAGGAATGGTGAATGTTATGCCGCATTTAGATGCATTTGAATCAGCACACAACTTGGATAGTTTATTAAAATTAGAAAAATTATTGATGGATGTTTAACGAACTCGCTTTGCAAATAGAAAAACACTTGGCCAAAGGCTCCAATTTTGCGATTGCACAAGTGATAGACCGTATAGCCCCATGTTCTGGTAAAGTAGGGGATAAAGCACTTATTTTAGAAACCGGGGAGCTTATCGGTTGGATCGGTGGGGGGTGTGTACGTGGTATTGTTATCAAAGAAGCCTTAAACGTTATTAAAAGCAAACGCTTCCGCCGCGTGCGTATTTCACCTGAAGGGGGTACGCGTTCCACGGCCACATTTATAGAATACGTTATGTCATGTCAAAGTAAAGGAACCCTAGAAATTATGATAGAACCTATAATACCTCAACCAGAATTAATTGTAGTGGGTAAAAGTAATATTGCCCGTAAATTAGTGCAAATGGCTTCGGCTGCCGATTTTAGAGTTTCTGTGATGGCGACAGATGCGGATATACAAATGTTTCCATCTGCCAACAGTGTTTCGGATAAAGTTGATTTTAGTACTTTTAAAAGTTTGACGAATACGTATGTAATTATTACTACCCAAGGCGAAGACGATGAGCTCTCTGTAAAGAAAGCCTTAGAAACTTCAGTAAACTATGTAGGATTTGTAGCTAGTGCTAAAAAGTCAGTTGACATAAAAACGTATTTGACCAACACAGGTATTTCCGAAGAACGTATTGCCGAGTTACGCAGCCCGGTAGGATTGAATATTAATGCAAAACTAGCTAGTGAAGTGGCCATCAGTATTTTGGCAGAGGTCATTGACGATTTTCGTAAAGAAAAAACTAGTAGTGGTTCTTGTTGTGGTAGCTCTGAAAGCTCCAAAACAGAGGCAGAAGTTAATAATACATTTAACGAGGAGTATTATATTAATCCAGTTTGTAACGTACCGGTGTCCAAGAAGAATCCAAAACATGTTATAGAATATGCAGGTGAGAAGGTGTATTTCTGTTGTGATGGTTGCAAGGTCAGTTTTGAGAACGATCCTGAGAAATACATAAAAATGTAGATTTTGTAAAGCCAATATTTTACTATTTATTTAATTAAGAATCAAAGAAATTAATTCACTGTAATGAATCCAATACTAAAAAATGTTCTGGCTGTACTTGTAGGCATAGTCATTGGTAGCATCGTTAATATGGGTATCATTATGATTAGTGGTTCCATAATTCCACCTCCAGAAGGTGGAGATATTACTACAATGCAAGGTTTGAAAGCAACTATGCATCTATTTGAGCCCAAAAATTTTATATTTCCGTTTCTGGCACATGCCTTAGGCACCTTGGTTGGCGCTTTGGTAGCGGCAAAAATTGCCGCTACCAGAAAACAACTTATGGCCTTATTAATTGGTGTGTTTTTCTTAATCGGTGGTTCTATAAATATAGCAATGTTAGGCGGCCCTATGTGGTTCAATGCTTTAGACTTACTTATAGCTTATATTCCAATGGCATATTTAGGAGGTAAGTTTTCCTTAAGAAACTCTTATGGTTAAAAGAATCAAAGAGAAAGCCGGCTTTCAATTTTAATCTGTTCTGTTAATTGTTAAGGGAGTATAAATTTTTAATAGTAACAAACCTACTCTTTGCCATATGGTTTACTTTTATAAG
>TARA_R110002051_G_scaffold2331_1_pt1 | contig 11113 bp, 9 predicted proteins | sample TARA_R110002051 | Tara Oceans TARA_R110002051 (sample SAMEA4397023) | marine metagenome | biome: Polar Biome; feature: [MES] marine water layer (ENVO:01000295) within the mesopelagic zone...; material: water (ENVO:00002006), including particulate matter (ENVO:01000060) such as......
ATAGTTGGCGACACTTTTTGATCTGTCAGTGATAAAATCGAAATAATCGATTCAACCGAGCCTGCAGCACCTAACAAGTGACCCATCATCGATTTAGACGAGCCTACCATTACATCTTTAGCTGCATTACCAAAAATAGATTTAACAGCGGCAGTTTCTGCTTTATCGCCTGCATTTGTAGATGTACCGTGTGCGTTAATGTAACCAATTTGCTCAGCGTTCACTTGCGCATCATTTAGTGCGTTTTGCATTGCAAGGGCAGCACCGGCTCCATCTTCTGGTGGTGATGTCATGTGGTACGCATCGCCGCTCATACCAAAGCCTACTAGCTCAGCATAAATTTTAGCGCCACGCGCTTTTGCATGTTCGTACTCTTCAACTACAACAACACCTGCACCGTCAGAAAGCACAAAGCCATCGCGGTCTTTATCCCAAGGGCGAGAAGCCGCTTGTGGGTCGTCATTGCGAGTTGAAAGTGCACGTGCAGCATTAAAGCCACCCATACCAATTGGGGTACAGGCTTTTTCTGCACCGCCAGCAACCATTGCATCTGCATCACCGTAGGCAATCATGCGCGCGGCATGGCCAATATTATGCAAACCAGTAGTACAGGCAGTTACAATTGAAATATTTGGACCACGAAGTCCATGCATCATTGATAAGTGACCTGAGATCATATTAATAATGGTAGACGGAACATAAAATGGCGATAACTTGCGCGGACCACTATTTAATAACTTAATGTGGTTTTCTTCGATAAGCGTTAAGCCACCAATACCAGAGCCCACAGCTACACCTATACGTGTTGCGTTTTGCTCAGTAATTTCAAGGCCTGAATCTTTAAAGGCTTGAACACCCGCTGCAATGCCGTACTGAATAAACAAGTCCATTTTTTTAGTATCTTTCGCTGACATGTATGCAGTTGCATCAAAGTCATTTATTAAACCAGCGAATTTAGTACCAAATTTTGATGTATCAAAGTGGGTTATTGTTTGAATGCCACTTTTGCCATCTAATAAGCCTTGCCAGGTTGATTGAACATCATTACCTAGCGGCGTCAACATTCCTAAGCCAGTTACGACGACTCGACGTTTAGCCACGGTTTGCCTCCAATAAGGGATATTTACAAGGGGATGATCATACCCAAGCTACCTCAAAGTGCTAGTCCCAAAATAGATTAAAAACGCATAACACAATCAAAATTAATTTTTAGCTAAAATTGAGCATTGAGGCTTAAGTTTTGAATCACGAACTTTGAGGTGGTTTGGATATAAAAAATTAAAGGCAGCGGATGCTGCCTTTAACGTGCGATTAATTACTCAGCGTGTGCTGTTACGTAATCGATAGCAGTTTGTACTGTAGTGATCTTCTCAGCTTCTTCATCTGGGATCTCAGTATCAAACTCTTCTTCAAGAGCCATTACTAGTTCAACAGTATCAAGAGAATCTGCACCTAGGTCATCTACGAAAGAAGATTCATTTTTAACTTCTTCTTCTTTAACACCTAGTTGTTCAATGATAATTTTCTTTACGCGTTCTTGGATATCGCTCATTCTTCTTTCCTTTATTAAAAACGCCGATGCGTTATTTTCAGATTGCCGCGTAGTTTACGCGGCATAATTCTCTGATTCAATGATTTGACCATAAATAATTGTCTGGTCAAACCTCTGAGTGTGTGTTTTGTCTTTTATCGCTTATTTTCGCAGCGATTTCAAGTATGTTTAAAGCAAGTTCACAAATAATTCAATGTTTTTGAGGTAACTTACTTAACTTTATTAGGTAACAATGTGGGTATAATGGTTATTAAACCATGTACATCGCGCCATTTACATGCAAAGTTTCACCTGATACGTACGCAGCAGCGTCAGATGCTAAATAACATACCGCAGCTGCAATTTCGTCTGGTTGGCCTAAACGCCCTGCTGGAACATTTGCAAGTGTTGCTGCTTTTTGCTCATCAGTTAAATCATCAGTCATATCAGTTTGAATAAAACCAGGTGCCACTACGTTTACTGTAATACCACGTGATGCCACTTCGCGTGCAAGTGACTTAGAAAAACCAATGACGCCTGCTTTAGCCGCTGCATAGTTAGCTTGTCCTGCATTACCCATAGTGCCCACTACTGAGCCAATATTGATAATACGACCTTTCTTTTTCTTCATCATTGGACGAAGTACCGCTTTAGATAAACGGAAAATCGAGCTTAAGTTAGTGTCGATTATATCGTCCCATTCAGTCTCTTTCATACGCATTAATAGGTTGTCACGTGTGATACCTGCGTTATTAACAAGTACGTCAATATCGCCAAAATCAGCTTTTATTGCGGCAAGTGTCGCTTCAATAGATGCAGGATCCGTTACGTTTAATGCATAACCTTTACCATTGTCACCTAAGTACTCGCTGATTTTAGCAGCGCCTGACTCGCTTGTAGCAGTGCCTGCTACTTTTGCACCTTGCGCAACTAATGTTGTTGCAATTGCTTTACCAATACCACGGCTAGCGCCAGTAATTAGGACAATTTTGCCCTCTAAAGAAAATAAATTAGACATTTTATATACTCTTATTTAGCAGCAGCGATTGAAGCGGCATCGTTTACTGAGCCACAAACCATTGCTTTATCAATTCGTTTCGCAAGCCCTGTTAATACTTTACCAGGACCAAATTCGTAGCTTTGCGTTACATCTTGTGCAACCAAGGCTTGTACTGTTTCTGTCCAGCGAACTGGGCTGTATAGTTGACGTACTAGTGCATCTTTAATTGCATCAGCGGTCGATTCAGCTTTTACATCAACATTATTAATTACATCACACTTAGGTGTATTAAATGTTAAAGCGGCCAAGTCTACCGCTAGCTTATCAGCAGCTGGCTTCATTAGTTCACAATGTGAAGGTACGCTAACCGAAAGTGGTAATGCGCGTTTAGCACCAGCATCTTTACATGCTTGTGATGCTCTATCTACTGCCGCTTTATGCCCTGCAATAACAACTTGACCAGGAGAATTGTAGTTAACTGGAGATACAACCTCACCTTGCGCTGAGGCAGCACATGCCGCTTTTATTTCTTCATCGCCTAAGCCAATAATCGCAGCCATTGAACCTACGCCTGCAGGTACAGCTTCTTGCATGTATAAACCACGGTTTTCAACAAGCTTAACAGCTTCGCTCAAGCTTAGTACGTCGCTACATACTAGTGCTGAATATTCACCTAAGCTGTGCCCCGCCATAACAACTTCTGCATCTGGGTTTGCTGCAAGCCAATCACGGTAAATAGCAACACTTGCAGTTAATAATGCAGGTTGTGTACGATGAGTTTGATTTAATTTTTCTTCTGGGCCATTAAGAACTAGCTCTGCTAAGTCGTAACCCAGTGCATCTGATGCTTCTGCAAATGTTGCTTTAACAATGTCAGAACTCTCTAGTAGCTCTTTTAACATACCAACGCTTTGCGAGCCTTGACCTGGGAATAGAAGTGCAATTTTTTGTGCCATACTTTGCTCTTTTTAATTAAACAAATAAATAATGAAATACACGGCACATCAATTATTGATTAACCGCCGTGTCTTTAGAATGTGTTTTTTCGAAAATAGCAGCTATTTTATCAGGAAGTTGACGTTCAACCTCTTTTACCGCTTCATCAATTGCTGCTTGAAATGCTTTAGCTGACGCATTTCCATGACTTTTAACGACAATACCGCGCAATCCTACCAGAGAAGCACCGTTATACTGGTCGGGGTTCACCCTTTTATAGAGTTTTTTTATTATTGGACGCAATATAAACGCCATACATTTATACAAAAGGTGCTTTTCGAGCGCAGCTGTAAACTTATTCATAATAAGCTTGGCAATGCCTTCGCATGTTTTAAGCGCCACGTTACCCACAAACCCTTCGCATACAATAACATCAGCTTTGCCAGAAAAAATATCACTTCCTTCGCTATAACCAATGTAATTAATATGTGGGCTTTGCTGCATTAATTGTGCAGCCTGTTTAATATCATCGTGGCCTTTAATGTCCTCAGCGCCAATATTTAATAAGCTAACGCGAGGGTTATCGCACCCAAGTGCTTGACCAGCAACTACAGAGCCCATAATGCCAAACTGATAGAGCATTTGCGCATCGCAATGCACATTAGCACCTAAGTCGAGTAAATATACTGGGTTTTGGCTTTCTGTAGGAACAGATGAAATGAGTGCGGCACGTTTAACACCTGGCAGCATTTTTAATACGTAGTGAGCCATAAAAAATAAAGCGCCGGTATTACCTGAGCTAACACACGCTTGTGCTTCGCCCGACTTAACTAAATCAAGGGCAACACGCATAGATGAATCTTTTTTTGAACGTACAGCAATTGCAGGTTCGCAGGCGTTAGTGACTATTTCACTACAATGACGAATTATGAGTCTTGGATGAGATAAAGAATCGAGGGATTCGAGTTCTTTAGATATAACGTCTTCATTGCCACATAAAATGAGACTTAAATTGGCATGAGCGTTTACCGCATGAACGGCAGCAGGAATAGATGAACGGGGGCCGTAATCGCCCCCCATCATATCTAACGCTATGGTTAGATCTTTCAGCATATAAGTAATCTCTTATTTAGAAATTACTTGAACGCCTTTGTAGTAACCATCTGCAGTCACATGGTGACGACGATGAGTCTCACCAGATGTTTGATCTACAGTTAAAGTTGGACCACTGATCGCATCGTGTGAACGGCGCATGCCGCGTCTTGCACGAGACTTTTTGCTTTTTTGTACAGCCATAGTCTTCTCCTAAGAATCTTTCTTAAGTTGTTTCAAAATATCAAATGGATTAGGTTTATCATCTTCCGCCTTTAATACACCAAAGCTGGCAGGCTTTGCTGAATAACTGCATGAAGCTTCGTTGTGGGTAGCCACTAATGGAATTGCTAAAATTAGTTCGTCTTCAATTAAATCAAAAACGTTAACTTCACCATTTTCATCAAGTGCTACTTCGTCGTAGTCTTCTGGAAAAATATCTAACTCTGTATCTTCACCTACTGGTGAATATGCAAAGTCTTGAACCAAATCCAACCCTAAATCACCATTACAACGTTGACAAATGACAGTAACATGTGTGGACAAATTGCCTCTAATCACAGCGAAACCTTGATCATCGTTTTTGCAATGTATTTTTACCGCTATTTCACCTACTTCTTCCTGCACAACTTTCTCTAAACGAGTAAGTTTTTCAAGCGGTACAATTCCGTCATACTTTAAACGGTGCTGCGCTGCTTTGCCTGGATGAAGAGTGATGGGAATTTTCACCTTTTGCATAGGGGCTGCATCATATAGATAGTTAGTTTGTTAGTCAAAGTAAAAAACCATTTTTACTTGGTTTTTAACGTGTTTTACTCTCGGATCTGATTTATCCTAACTCAATCTGAATTATCGTAGGAAAACAGTCCATGAAGCTTCCACTCATTTTAGCGTCAAGCTCGCCTTTTAGGCAGTCTTTATTACAAAAATTTAATTTACCCTTTGATACGTTTTCACCCGACGTTGACGAATCAGCACTTGAATGCGAAACACCTACTGAACTGGTTAAGCGTTTAAGTGAGTTAAAAGCCTCAGCAGCTAATAAACACTTTAAAAAAGGGTTAGCAATTGGATCAGACCAAGTCGCTGTGTTTAACAATCAAATTTTAGGTAAACCGCACAATAAACAAAATGCTCTAAAACAACTAAATTTATTTAGCGGTAATACTGTAACATTTTTAACTGGGCTTTGTGTTTACGATATTGTAACTGGAACAAAAAAAACCTGTGTAGAACCTTTTAATGTGACGTTTAAAACACTCAGTGATGCACAAATTAGTGCTTATTGCGACGCAGAGCAGCCTTATAACTGTGCTGGCAGCTTTAAAAGTGAAGGGTTGGGTATCTGTTTATTTGAAAAACTAAGCGGAGACGATCCTAATAGCTTAATTGGATTACCATTAATTAAACTCAGCCAATTACTGGCTGAGTTTGGTATTGATGTGCTTACCGCTCAAAACAAGCTCTAGTTAAATAAATTAGCCAAGCAAAACCTGTTGCAATTGAAGATAATTATCTACCGTTGCAACAGGGCTAAGCTTATTTAGCTGCTGTGCGTTATGTACACCCATTGTTACGCCAATTCTATCCACGCCTGCAGCTTTTGCCATTGTCATGTCTATTTGAGTGTCACCAATCATTACAGCGTCTTGAGCGCTTATGCCAAGTTCTTCAAGTAATTGATACAGCATATTTGGAGAGGGCTTAGACAGTGCGTCGTCGCTTGTACGTGTTGCACTAAAAAAATGTCTAAGTTGGCTTTGATCAAGCAAACGCTCTAATCCATCTCGACCTTTACCTGTTGCAACCGCTAAAACAATGCCCTGCTCTTTTAAGGCACCTAAAACGCTGACAACATTATCAAATACAGGAGTTGGCGTGGTATCAACACTATATTGGTGTTTATACCCTTTAATTAACGCTTGATGCTGCGCGACATTATCGGGAAATAAAACATCAATTGCTTTTTCAAGCGACATACCAATAATATTTTTAATTGCTAAATCACTTGGCGCCACTAAATTAAGTGACTCAGCACTACTACGAATACAGTTAACTATTTTAGTGACTGAATCCATAACGGTGCCATCCCAATCAAAAATGACGAGCTTATATTTTTTAATTGGCGTCTCTGCAATCACTGTTTTGCGTCTCGTAATTTTAGTAATGTATTTTTAAGCGTTTTATCAAGGGGCGCTTCAATACGCATCGTTGTTTCGTTTTTAGGATGATAAAAACTTAAATCGTGTGCATGTAAGAATAAACGGTTTAACCCAACTTTACGCATAGATTCATCAAACCCTTGATCGCCGTATTTATCATCGCACGCGATAGGATGACCTTTACATTGCGTATGAACACGAATTTGGTGCGTACGCCCTGTAACAGGTGATGCTTGTACGAGTGAGCAATCGTTAAAACGTTCAAGTACTTTAAAACGCGTATGCGAAGGCTTGCCCTCAGTGTTATCTACACGTACTACGCGTTCACCCGATTTAAGTGTATTTTTACGCAGCCCTTCGGTAACGTTTTTAGTTTTAGAGTCCCACTGCCCTTCTACAAGTGCCCAGTAATTTTTTTCCATGGTTTTTTCACGAAGCTGTTCATGCAATGCTGTTAACACCGAACGGCGCTTTGCAATAAGTAAACAGCCCGATGTATCACGGTCAAGCCTGTGAACTAGCTCAAGATTGCGCTCTTCTGGGCGAAGCGCGCGCAGCGCTTCAATTAAACCATAACTTAAACCACTGCCACCATGAACAGCCATACCTGAAGGTTTATTTATGACGATAAGGTATTTATCTTCAAATAAAATATCGTTTTCTAGGCGAGTTACTTTGTCTAACTTTGATGGTACAAACTCTTCACGCTCAGCAACTCTGATAGGTGCAATACGCAGTACATCGTCAAGCTGTAGTTTATATACAGGCTTAATACGCTTTTTATTAACGCGTACCTCACCTTTGCGCAAAAGTTTATAAATAGCGCTTTTAGGCACCCCTTTTAAATGGGTAATAAGAAAGTTATCAATACGCTGACCTAAATGGTCTTCATTGATAGTGACATAAGTTACTTGTAAGTCGTTTTTTTCTGACATTGCCTAATCACTAATTTAAGTAAAATAATTTAGTTGCTAACACTGTAATAATAGTGGGATAATCAGCAGCGCAAATATTTAGTATTTGCAAATAACAACGGTGCTTTTTAACACATTAAAACATTCGTGATGCACATTCTGGGTAGCCGATCATACAGATCCGAGTTAAGTTTTCCAAAGCTTTTATGCCTCCTCAGTTAACACGTGCGATCAATTAACGGCAATGCGCGTAATATATTGCTGGTTAAGTTTGAACATGAAGCGATTTTTAATGTGCTAGAGAAAGCAATGAACAGATAATTTGTCTGATAGTGACGACGTAAAAAACGTCGTTCAGCACTAGCTCAATTATTGTAGTACCGTACAGCAGCTTATTTAGAATTAAAAAAATCTAATAAATAAGCGTTCATTAACATCGGCAGCGATTTTTGCTCTTAAAACGGATATTAGCGATACATCAGTATGTATTGCTCACCAACTTAATGAGCCCTACGCGCCTAATATGAATGATATTTAGTAAGATTAATATGACAGGCCGACTTCTGGGTAAAACTTGTAAACGTAGCTGAAAAGCCGACAGTTTTAGCACCATTAAGAATTTAATAGCGGTAATAATCGCTATTGTTTGCCAGCATTTAAAATACTGCATACGAGATACAGAGCCGTTCCGTTAAAGACCCAGTCGTGAGGCTGCACATTCTAAAAATAGGGACAACTGAACAGGCGAGAAAAACATCGTCATGTCAGCGACATAAATAAGTAGAGTAACAATATGAAACGTATGCTAATCAATGCAACGCAGCAAGAAGAAATGCGCGTAGCACTGGTTGATGGCCAGCGCCTTTATGATTTAGATATCGAAAGCCCAGGTCACGAACAGAAAAAAGCCAATATTTATAAAGGCAAAATCACTCGCATTGAACCATCTCTTGAAGCAGCATTTGTTGATTACGGTGCTGACCGCCATGGTTTCCTTCCTTTAAAAGAAATTGCACGTACTTACTTCCCTGCAGGTTACACTTTTCATGGTCGCCCTAACATTCGCGACGTAATAAAAGAAGGTCAAGAAGTAATAGTACAAGTTGATAAAGAAGAACGCGGCCAAAAAGGCGCAGCGTTAACTACTTTTATCAGTGTTGCTGGTAGCTATTTAGTTCTTATGCCTAATAACCCTCGTGCTGGCGGTATTTCTCGTCGTATTGAAGGTGATGAGCGAACTGAACTTAAAGAAGCATTAGGTCGTTTAGAACTACCTAAAGGTATGGGCTTAATTGTTCGTACAGCGGGTGTTGGCAAGTCATTTGAAGAACTTAACTACGATTTAAAAGCACTATTAGTACATTGGGATGCAATTAAACAAGCAGCCGATAGTGCTAAAGCACCGTTTTTGATTCACCAAGAAAGCAACGTGATTTTCCGCGCAATACGCGATTATTTACGTCGTGACATTGGCGAAATTTTAATTGATAAACCACGTGTTTTTGAAGAAGCTAAAGCGCACATTGAGCGTTTTCGTCCTGACTTTATGAGCCGTGTTAAGCTTTATCAAGGTGACACGCCTTTATTTACACATTACCAAATTGAAAGCCAAATTGAGTCTGCATTCCAGCGTGAAGTACGTCTTCCTTCTGGTGGTTCAATTGTAATTGACCCTACTGAAGCACTGACATCTATTGATATCAACTCGTCTAAGGCAACTAAAGGCGGCGATATTGAAGAGACAGCACTTAATACAAATTTAGAAGCGGCCGATGAAATTGCACGTCAATTACGTCTTCGTGACCTAGGTGGTTTAATTGTAATCGACTTTATCGATATGACTCCTCCACGCCATCAACGTGAAGTAGAGAATCGTTTAAAAGATGCAGCGCGCCCAGACCGTGCTCGCGTTCAAATTGGTAAAATCTCACGCTTTGGTTTACTTGAAATGTCGCGCCAGCGTTTGCGTCCTTCATTAGGTGAAGCAAGCCAAGGCCCATGTCCACGTTGTAGTGGCCAAGGTACTATTCGTTCAAACGAATCAATAGCACTTTCAATTCTTCGCTTAATTGAAGAAGAAGCAATTAAAGACAATACAGCACAAGTAAATGCACAAGTGCCTGTTGCTGTTGCCGCTTATTTATTAAATGAGCAACGTCGTAGTGTTCACCGCATTGAAAAACATCATAAATGTGACGTAGTGATTATTCCAAATCAACATATGGAAACACCACATTATGAAGTTATGCGCTTACGTAAAGACGAAACACTTGAAACTGTAAGTTACGGACAAGTTGTTGCACCGGAGCCTGAAGTATTCGAGATGTCAAAATCTCCAAGTACGCCAGTCCGTGAAGAGCCGATGCTAAAAGGCGTGGTAATGCCTTCTACTCCTGCTCCACAAGCAGCGCCAGCTAAAGCCGTAGAGCCTGCTGCGGTAGCACAAACTAAAACTGAAGGTGGCTTACTAGCTGCTATTGGTAATTGGTTTAAGTCGTTATTTGCAAGTGAATCTGAAGAAGAGAAAAAAGAAGCTGTAGAAAAAGAGCAGCAAGAAACGCGCAATAATGCGCGTCGTGGTAACGATAATCGTCGTCGTAATAACAATCAACGTCGTCGTAATAATAACCCACGCACTAACAAGCCGCGCAATGAGCGTCCAGCCGCTGAAGAGGAAGCTAAAACTGACTCAGCAGCAAGCACCGAGACTCAAGAGAGAAGCGAGAACCGCAACAAGCGCCGTCGTAATCCTAACTCTCGTAAGCGCCCAGAGCATAAAAACCAAGAAAAAGATCAAGTTAAAACTGAAGCCCCTGCAAAGGCGGAAGTAGAAACTGATTCTAAGCCAGCACAAGCTGCAGAGCCTAAAGAGCAGAAGCCTAAAGTTCGCCGTCAACGTCGTAACATACGTAAAAAAGTACGTCTGCAAGATGAAAAAGTTGAGCAAGCTAACTCAACAGAGCAAGCACCTGAGCAAACGGCTGTGACTGAAACTCCACAAGTTCAAGAGCAAGCTCCTGCTGTAGAAAAGCAAAAGCAAACTCCGGCAGAAAAAACAGCTCACATTAAAGAAGAGAAAGTTGATGTTGTTGATTCTAACGATGAAACAGCAACTACTGAAGACGAACAAGAGCAAACACGTACACGTTCACGTCGTTCTCCTCGTCATCTTCGTGCATCTGGTCAACGTCGTCGTCGCCCTGAAGGTGAAGCAGAAGTTAAATCTGATGAAGCCCCTGCATTTATTCCAGTTGCTGATCAAGCTGCTGCAGAATACGAAGCAGAACTTAAAGCGAAATCAGAAGAAACACCGGTAGATGCGTCGCAACAAGTTGAACAAGCAGTTGCGGTTGAAGACTTAGCAAAGGTGGAAGCTGTAGAAGAGCCAGTAAAAGCTAAAGAACCGGCTAAAGCTGAAACGCCAGTAGCAACTGAAGAGCCAGTTAAAGTTGAAACACCAGTAGCAACTGAAGAGCCT
>TARA_R110002051_G_scaffold52574_1_pt1 | contig 11106 bp, 11 predicted proteins | sample TARA_R110002051 | Tara Oceans TARA_R110002051 (sample SAMEA4397023) | marine metagenome | biome: Polar Biome; feature: [MES] marine water layer (ENVO:01000295) within the mesopelagic zone...; material: water (ENVO:00002006), including particulate matter (ENVO:01000060) such as......
TCGGTCAAGGCCATGCGCGGCTCGTGCAATTGCACCTCGGGCTGCAATTCATCCATCTCGCCTGCGGCAATATAAGGCGGGTTCGCGACGATCAGATCAAACTCCCCTTGCACATCCTCGAACCAATCCGACCGGCACAACGTGGCGCGGGTTTTCATCTCCAGCAGGGCGACATTCTGCGCCGCCACATCCAAGGCGGCCTGCGAATAATCCACGCCCACACCTGTGGCGTCCGCGCGCGCGCCAAGCAGCGACAGCAAAATGCACCCCGATCCGGTGCCCAAATCCAAAACACGCTTAAATGGCAGCGCAAGACACTGCTCCACCAGCGTTTCGGTATCAGGGCGCGGGTCCAACACATCAGACGTCACCACAAACCGGTGCGCATAAAAGTCGCGGTAGCCCAGCAAATGCGACATCGGCACATGGGTCAGACGGCGGTCAACCATATCCGCGAAACGCGCCAGTGCTGCGTCATCCGCTGGTTCATCTTCGACTAAACGGTGCGGCATCGCAGCCCGCCACAACAGCCGGACCTCACGCGGTGCATCGTCAAACCCCGCATCTCGCAACCGCGCCAGCGCCGCCGCCATCACAGCATGCTGCGTCACGCGCCCATCTCGGCCAGCAATGTCGCCTGCGCATCGGCCTGCAATGCCGAAATCGTCTCGTCCAAATCGCCGCCCATGACTTGCGCCAGTGAATACAGCGTCAGATTAATACGGTGATCGGTCATGCGCCCTTGGGGGAAATTATAGGTGCGAATACGCTCCGATCTATCCCCCGTTCCGACCTGCGCCTTGCGGTCCGCAGAGCGTTCGCCATCAACGCGGCTTCGCTCCAAATCAAACAAACGGGTCTTGAGAACCTGCATGGCAATCTCGCGGTTGCGGTGCTGCGATTTCTCGGCACTGACCACAATCAATCCGGTCGGCAAATGTGTGATACGCACCGCCGAATCGGTCGTGTTCACGTGCTGCCCCCCCGCACCCGAGGCGCGCATCGTATCAATGCGAATGTCATTTGGCGAAATCTGCACATCAACATCCTCGGCCTCGGGCAAGACCGCTACCGTCGCCGCAGAGGTATGGATGCGCCCGCCACTTTCGGTCTCTGGCACGCGCTGCACACGGTGCACACCGCTTTCATATTTCATCTTGGCAAACACACCGTCACCGGCAATGCGCGCCACAACCTCTTTGACCCCGCCCAATTCCGACAGGCTCTGCTCCAAAATCTCGAACTTCCAGCCTTGGGCTTCGGCATAGCGTTGATACATCCGCAACAAGTCCGCCGCAAACAACCCCGCCTCGTCGCCGCCGGTGCCCGGTCTGATCTCCAACAACGCCGGACGCCCGTCAGCGGCATCTTTGGGCAATAATGCCAGTTGCACATCATGCTCGGAGGCTTCCAGCGCCGCCTTCAGCTCCGGCAACTCCGCTTCTGCCAATTCTTTCATTTCGGGATCGCGCAACATCTCTTTGGCCTGATCCACCTGATCCACCAAATCGCGGTATGCCGTAACCGTTTCGACCACAGGGCGCAATTCCGCATATTCTCGGCCCAATGTGGCAATCTCTGCGCCCACATCACCTGTGGCCATTTTGGCCTCAAGAAACTGGAAACGGTCAATGATCTGGGCAATTTTATCAGGTGCTATCATGGCATCTCACTTGCGGGAAAATCTATGCAGCGTCAAGCAATCATAGCGGGCCAAGCTGCTCCAGCCATGCCAGAACCCGCGCCTTGTTGACCCCCAAATCGGCGGCGCCGAATACCAGATTGGCGTGCACCGTCAGCACACCGTCCTGCACAAAAACCTGAGTGATATCAGGAAACCCGATCACACGACTGCGGGTCACAAACCTTAACGGATCGGTCGATAAAATCCGCGTGCGCGGCGTCGCTTGGGCAATTTGTGTCAAACGCGCAATCCGATCACACGCGTCGCCCTCAAACCTGCGCACCGCGACATATCCCCCCGCCAGATCCGTATCGGCCGTGTACTGGCCTTCCACGGCAAGCGGCCTCACAGGTGCCGTGCGCACATAGACCGACAATCCAATGAGCAGTAAAACCACCCCGACAACACCGATCACCAACTTCAAAAACCCACCTCTTAAAACGTCATACGCCAGTCATACGTAAATCACACGCCGATCACACCGCTATCTATAGGGCACACCGGGCAGGATCGACAGCATCTCGAACATCAAATTAGCCCCCGTCAGCGCGGTATTGCCGCTTGGATCATAGGGCGGTGAAACCTCTACCAAATCACAGCCAACAATGTTCATCCCGCGCAACCCACGGATCAATTCCATCGCCTGCATCGTGGTCAAACCACCAATTTCCGGCGTGCCCGTGCCCGGTGCAAAACTTGGGTCAAGACTGTCGATATCATAGGAAATATAGGTTTTGTGATTGCCAATTTTCTCTTTTATTTCAGCGGCTAACGGCGCAAGGCTCTTGTGCCATAAATCAGGCGCCAAATACTGATTAAAGCCCCAGTCAGCAGCCTCCGTAAAATCATCCGCCGAATACCCAGTGCCGCGCAACCCGATCTGAAACACCATCTCCGGCACAATCAAACCCTCCTCATAGGCGCGCCTGAACACCGTGCCATGGGTCTCGCGCTCACCAAACATCTCGTCATTCACATCCGCATGGGCATCCACATGCACCAGCGCCAAAGGCCCGTGTTTCTTAGCCATAGACCGTAAAATCGGCAGCGTCATAGAATGATCACCACCCAAACTCATGGGTACAAAATCATGCTTCAAATGCGCATCATAAGTATTTGTAATCAAAAGAATTGTGTCGCTCAAACTAAAGGTGTTGATCGCCACATCACCAAGGTCCCCACACTCCAACGCATCGAACGGGGCGGCCCCGGTTTGAATATTGTACGGCCGGATCATCGCTGATTGTTCGCGCAATTGTTTTGGCCCCATGCGGGTCCCTGACCGCCAAGAGGTGCCAATGTCCATCGGGACCCCGATGAAACCAACATTTAACCCTTTTGCGCTATCCACTTGAGGCAGTCGCATAAATGTCTGCGGCCCCGAAAACCGCGCAAGATCATTTCCACTAATCGGCATCGTTGGCATCATTTTTTCCTTTTGTTCCAAAGCGCTAAACAACAAATCTCCATCGCGACATGTGCCCCCGCGATCGCCGTTGCCCCCGTCGGATCATAGGGCGGCGAGACTTCGACAATATCGCCCCCCACGCAATTGATCCCCGCCAGATCGCGCAAGATTGCAGCAGTCTGCCAAGATGCCAATCCGGCCCAAACAGGCGTGCCCGTGCCCGGCGCAAACGCAGGATCCAGCGCGTCGATGTCGAAGGTGACATAAGTCGCCGCATCTCCTACAATTTTCTTTACCTTATCAACAACATACGCGGCACCTTTCTCATGGACTTCGCGTGCATCAATATACGGCATCCCGCAGTAATCGTCACATTCCGTGCGAATACCAATCTGCACAGAACGCGTCACATCCACCAAACCCAGCTTGACCGCCTTATACATAAACGTGCCATGATCAATACGGCTCATATCGTCATCGGCCCAAAGGTCGGAATGGGCATCAAATTGAATAACCGACATCGGTCCGAATTTGGCAGCATAAGCGCGCAAAATCGGCAATGTGATAAAGTGATCGCCACCTAAGGTAACAGTCGCAGGCCCTTGATTAATAATTGTTTTTATATGCGCCTCAACCAGATTAGGCACTCCGGCCACATTGGCATAATCAAACGGCATATCGCCATAATCTACAATCTCAAACGCACTTAACGGATCAAATCCGTCCCAACCATAAGGCGGGTCATAGGGCTGTAATGTCGACGCCTCGCGGATCGCTCGCGGCCCAAACCTAGTGCCCGGCCTATGGGTCACAGCCTGATCAAACGGCACGCCCGTCACCACCAGATCAGCGCCCGCGATATCCTTGGAATACTGTCGTCGCATAAATGATGTGGCCCCGCCAAAAGCATTCTCAAATGCCAATCCACGACGGTCCTTGCGGGTAAATGCCAAATCTGTTTGGGTCTTTGCGTCTTCTAAGCTCATATAATTTATCCTTGAATTGGTAATGCGCGTTCGATAAGTCGTGCAAAAAATGACGCACCCACAGCAGCCGCATTGTCATCAAAGTTATACTTAGGATGGTGCAGCCCCGCCGTATCACCGTTACCCACAAACAGATATGCTCCGGGTCGTTCGTTTAAAAAATACGCGAAATCCTCGGCGCCCATTTCGGGGCCGCTGTCATCTATCACGCCCGCATCACCCGCAATTTCACGCGCGACATTCGCTGCAAAAACGGCGCAGTCGGCGTCGTTGATTGTCGCAGGATACCCCACATTATACACCAGCTCCGCCTCAACCCCAAAACTGACCGCAGCCCCTGCAACGATCGCCTCAAGCCGCGCCATCACCATGCCCTGAACCGCATGATCAAAGGTCCGTACAGTTCCGTTAATAAAAGCTTTTTCCGGAATTATGTTATCCGCTGACCCAGTATGTATTTGCGTAACGGAAATGACCAGATTGTCTTGGGAATAGTTGTTGCGACTGACGATCGTCTGGATCGCTTGGGCAATACTGATCGCTGCGACGACTGGATCAACGGTGTCATGCGGCATCGCGCCATGCCCGCCCTTGCCGGTAATATGAATGTCAAAATCATCCGCGGCCGCCATAATCGGCCCCGGCGTGGTATAGAAATGCCCAATAGGCGTTCCGGGCGCGTTGTGCAGTGCATAGACTTCCTTAATATCAAAACGGTCCAGAATACCTTCTTTTACCATCACCTCGCCGCCGCCGCCGCTTTCCTCTGCCGGTTGGAAAATAAGTGCGACACGCCCTTTGAAGTTACGCGTCTCCGCCAAATAGCGCGCAGCACCAAGCAGCATCGTCGTATGCCCGTCATGCCCGCAAGCGTGCATCATACCTTCAATAGACGATGCGTAGGACAGGCCAGTTTCTTCGCGCATCGGCAATGCATCCATATCGGCGCGCAGACCAATCGTAGGCCCGTCACCCTGCCCGTCAATGATCGCGACAATCCCGGTGGTCGCAATGCCCTCGTGGATCTCGGTGATGCCAAATTCGCGCAAGCGGTCCACAACAAAAGCCGCCGTTTGATGACACTCGAACATCAACTCGGGGATCTGGTGTAAATGCCTGCGCCATACCGTCATGTCGGTAGTATAATCAGCGATACGGTTGATCACGGGCATTCTGGCACTCCGGCGGTTAAGACAATAAGGTCAGTTGATAACATGTTCGGAGGCCGTGCAATGGCAGATACGTTAATCCATGACCCTAATGGTGGGATGCCGCGACTATTGGAAATCATGCGCCGCCTGCGAGACCCGCAAACCGGCTGTCCTTGGGACATCGAACAGACTTTCAACAGCATCGCACCCCACACAATTGAGGAAGCCTATGAGGTCGCCGACGCCATAGCCCGCAAGGATTGGAGCGATCTGGAGGGCGAGTTGGGCGATCTGTTGCTGCAAACCGTCTATCATACAGCGATGGGTGAAGAAGCAGGTCATTTCAATTTTGAAAGCGTAGTCAAAACCATCAGCGACAAAATGGTCGCCCGCCACCCGCATGTCTTCGGCGACGAATCGCGCGATAAATCCGCCAAACAGCAAACCCGCGACTGGGAGGCGATCAAAGCGAAAGAACGCGGCGCTCGATCGCGCACGCTTGACGGCGTGGCTGCAGGGCTTCCGGCGTTGACACGTGCAGTGAAATTACAAAAGCGCGCGGCGCGGGTTGGATTTGACTGGCCCGATACCAGCCATGTGTTGGACAAAATTATCGAAGAAGCAGGTGAATTAATCGAGGCACGCGATACACTGTCGCAAGAAGCCGTGGCAGAAGAATTTGGCGACTTGATGTTCGTCATGGCCAATCTTGCGCGTCATTTGGGCGTAGATCCAGAGGCTGCAGTGCGCGGCACCAATGCAAAATTTATACGCCGTTTCAACGCCGTAGAAGACGCTTTGGCGAACATTGGTAAAACCCCGACGCAAAGTGATCTCGCTGAAATGGATGCATTATGGGATCAGGTAAAGCTGCGCGAAAACAACCCGACTAAATAATTCAGGTATTGACCTGACTAAAATACTCGGATTAATACGGGGCATCGAAACACAATCAAGGTATGACCCTATGTCACTGCGCACCCTCTTTTTAACCACTGCCTGCATCAGCCTTGCGGCACCTGCATTTGCTCAAGAAGTAAACATATACACCACCCGCCAGCCCGAATTAATTCAACCAGTCATGGACGCATTTACCGCTCAAACCGGCATCACGGTGAACCTTGCATTTGTCAGTGACGGCTTGGTCGAACGCCTCAAGGCCGAGGGCAAACGTTCGCCCGCGGATCTGGTCATGACCGTGGATATCGCGAACCTGCAACAGATTGTTGACGCCGATGTTATCCAGGCAGTGGACAGTGATATTTTGAACGCGGCTATTCCGGCCAATCTGCGCAGCGCCGATAATCTTTGGTTCGCTCTGACATCGCGTGCGCGGATCATTTATGCCAGCCGTGACCGTGTGGCGGACGGCGAAGTGACGACCTATGAGGACCTCGCCTCGGATAAATGGCAGGGCCGTATTTGCACACGCTCTGGTCTTCATGACTATAACCTTGCGCTGATGTCCGCAGTGATTGCCCATGATGGCGAAACGGGTGCGAAGGCATGGGCCACAGGTGTGCGCGCCAATTTGGCCCGCAAGCCAGAGGGCAACGACCGCGCGCAAGTCAAAGCAATCTGGGCGGGCGAATGCGACATCAGCCTCGGGAATACCTATTACATGGGTGAGATGCTGGCCGATCCAGAGCAGACCGCATGGGCCGACGCCGTGCGCATTATTTTTCCAACATTTGAAAGCGGCGGCACGCATGTAAATGTCTCTGGTGTCGCGATGACGAAAGCGGCGCCTAACCGTGACGAAGCACTCCAATTGATGGAGTTCCTTGCGTCATCCACAGCACAAGGCATCTATGCAGAGCTGAACACTGAATATCCCGTGCTGCTGGGTGCGCCGGTTTCCGATCTGGTCGCAACTTGGGGTAGCTTTACCGCCGATGACATCGACCTTGAAGAACTGGCAAAAAACAGGCCAGCTGCGTTGCGTATTATGGAAGAAGTCAACTTCGACGGCTAAGGATGGTGCTGGACTTCAGACCGTCTGCACGCCTATGCGCAGAATAAATTTGGCCGGTTCATTTAAGAGCCGGCCTTTTCTTCAAGCGCCAACCATTCTTCTTCTGCGTCGGATAGCGACATTTGCCGCGCCACCAGCGCATCAGAGGCGCGCTCGAACTTCGCAAACTGCTTAGTGAATAGCTCGGGGTCGGAAAGAACCTCTTCGAGCTTGGCAATCTCGGCGGATAGCTTTGCCATCACCGATGGCAATTCGTCCAAACGGTGCTTTTCGGTAAACGAAAGTGCGGTTTTACGTGCCACGGGCGCCGCTTGTTTGCCACCTTTGGACAATTGCTTGCCCACCGACTTTGGCGCGTCAGGTAACCTGTCAGAGCGTTGATCACGGTAATCGGACCACCCCCCAGCGTAGGCAACAGCCTGCCCGTTGCCCTCCATCGCGATCGTCGTTGTGGCCACGCGGTCAAGAAAATCGCGGTCGTGGCTGACCAACATCACAGTGCCATCATAATCGCCTAAAATGTCCTGCAACAGGTCCAGGGTTTCAATATCAAGATCGTTTGTCGGCTCGTCGAGCACCAGAACATTGCTTTCACGCGCCATCAGACGTGCCAGCAAAAGGCGCGCCTTTTCACCGCCGGACAATGATCGCACGCGCGCGCGCGCTTGAGCTTCGTCAAACAGGAATTCTTTGAGGTAGCCGACGACGTGTTTCGGCGTGCCGCGCACCATGATCTGATCGGACTTGCCAGACACCCCCAATTCGGGATCCGAGGCCAGATTTTCCCAAAGTGTCATGTCTTGATTGAGCTGCGCACGTGCTTGATCAAATACAGCAATATTCAGCTTCGTACCCAATTTCACGGATCCTGCGTCAGGTTCAACTTGACCCAATAACATATTGAGAACAGTAGTTTTCCCAACACCGTTTGGCCCGACAAAGGCCACGCGATCACCCCGCTGGATTGTCAGATTAAACCCGTTCACAATGGTTTTGCCGTCATAGGACTTGACCAATCCGGTGGCCTCGACAACCTTTTTGCCGGAACTGGAACCGCCGTCAAACGCCATCGCGGCGGTACCTTGTCGCCTAATCTGCCCCGCCTTCTCAGCACGCAAATCAGCCAACGCACGTACCCGTCCTTGGTTGCGCGTGCGGCGTGCGGAAATACCCTCAACAGCCCAACGTGCTTCGGCTTTAATCTTGCGGTTCAGCTTGTGGCGCTGCTGGTCTTCTTCTTCCCACAGCTTGTCGCGCCATTCTTCAAATCCGTCAAAGCCCTCTTCAGCGCGGCGCACTTGACCGCGGTCGATCCACAAGGTCGCACGGGTCAAAGCACGTAAAAACGCACGGTCATGGCTGATAAGAACGAATGCAGCACGGGTTGATTTCAACTCGGCTTCAAGCCAAGCAATCGCCTCGATGTCCAAGTGGTTGGTCGGCTCGTCAAGCAACATCAGTTCGGGCGCCTCGGCCATCAGTTTGGCCAATGCTGCCCGCCTACGCTCGCCACCTGATGCGGTTTTCGGATCACCCATCGGGTCGAACTTCAACCCCTCGGCCACCATATCAACGCGGTAAGCCTCGTCTTCGGGCAAGCCGCTGGCGGCATAAGCACCAAGCGTGTCGAACCCGTCCATCGTGGGGTCCTGCTCCATGTAGCCCACTGTGACACCGGGGCTTGCAACCCGCGAGCCTGCGTCGGCTTCGATCAATCCCGCCATGACTTTCATCAAGGTAGATTTACCCGATCCGTTTCGGCCCACAAGCGCGACGCGATCGCCGCCCTGGATAACCAACGACAGATCTTCAAATACAGGATCGCCCCCAAAAGTGAGGGCAATATCGGATAACTGGAGTAAGGGTGCGCGTGCCATATGCGTCTGCTATTGCGACTGCCGCGTTTGTGCAAGCCTTCAGTTGAGCGCCGCACGTCTTAATGCGCGCGCGCGCGCAGACGGGATCTTGGCAATTTCAACAGCAGTGAAGACATGAAGCGTCCCAAGTTCACGATCAATCACCAAATGATCCCCGACAAAGCCACCCATCGTCAGATAGGACCGCAATAATGCAGGCAGCTGAACAATCGCCTTTGTCGGGTTTAAATGCGCGGCTTCTACATCATAAAGGTGTTTTATTTCAACAGCTTTAACGCCGACCTTCAAGTTACTTTGATGACGCGCCAACAACAGTGAGAACGCATCGGCATAGCGCCGTGGGTCAGTGCCTTCAAAGCTGGAACAACCAAAAATGAACTGCACGCCCTCGGCGTCAACCAACCGGGTCAGAACCGCCCAAGCCTCGCGCAGAACATGGGATACCGTGGCATCAGCGGCCACACAAAACCGACCAATTTCCAACGACGGACCTGCTAAGCCGTCAATCGCGTAATAGCTTCCGGTATAAGTGGCGTTCATATCCGCAAAATGTGGTAAAATGCGAAGGCGTAGCGTGCCGACTAGCCGCCCCGCCTCTTCAATCATGACGTGCTGTGACACCGCGTCAAATACGTCGCTGTCGATCCCCTCGCACTTGCGAAACGACCAATGCCGCAATGCCTGACACAGCAAAACATCTTCGTCGGACTGCGCAAAGCGGCTCATTACGCGGGATTTATGCATCGCTAAAGTCAAAGTGCCGCCCCTTCGCCAAAACCGTCTTGGTCACTATACTAGCCAAAGGCCGTGACAAAGGAGAAATGTTGAACGGCTGGTGATCGTGCTTAATTTTCGCCCAAGAAATCGCTGGCATTGACCTGTCCAAAGCTGCCCAAGAGCTGACGGACAAACGACGAATCACGCACGTTATTATCGGTGACACGGCGCGATAGGACGATCACGTTGCCATCTTGCAAACCAAAGCGTTCAATATTGCTAACAACCCCATTTGCATCAAACGAAATTGCAAGAACCTGCCGCTCAATCTCGACAGGCGCCATTGCGCCATACAGGCGGAACCTGCTTGATACATAGTAGAACCCGCTATCATCCAACAGACCACCTGACGTGGGCGGGCCAATATTAACGGTGACACTGTCGCGGGTATCGACACCAACAGTGACCAACGCGAGATCTTCGTTTGGCGGCATATATCCGTGGTTACGGTACACAGGCGTGCAAGCCACCGCCCCCACCAATGCGAGCATAGCAAAACCGCGCACGACTCTATTTGACTTGGTTCCCATCCGACTGCCCCCTTGCGCATAAACGTTATGCCTTTTATCCCACCTACATCATGCAGCCCCACTTGTTCAAGAATGGAAGCACACTTGGCTGATTTGCCTACATCACATCTGCGTCTGGCCGATTTAGCCACACGCAAGGCCACGCCCTTTGATTTAATGCCAAATGCGCCTGAAAGGGCCGCAATCGCGCAGGCCTTGGGGATCGTTGGTATCAAAAAACTTAAGTTCACAGGTGAAATTAAACCTGTGGGGCGCTCGGATTGGGATTTGCGTGGCACCTTGGGCGCAACAGTTGTGCAAGACTGCGTGGTTACGCTTGACCCCGTGACCTCGCGGATTGACGAACCTGTGCAGCGGTCCTACCTCACCCACGTCGACGAACCGGAAGACACTGACGTCGAAATGACCATTGATGAAAACGTCGAACCGCTGCCTGCCAGTGTCGACCTCTATGCGGTCCTTATTGAGACGCTTTCGCTGTCAATGCCGGCATATCCGCGCGCGCAAGGGGCTGAAATGGGCGAAGCAGTCTTTAGTCAAAGCGGAATCGCGCCGATGACCGACGAAGATGCAAAGCCGTTTGCAGGGCTTGGCGATCTGCGTAAAGCCTTGGAAAAAAAGACTGAATAGGCTACCGTCCCCACAATAGGAAAAAGGGTTGCGTCGCTGCAAATTCGCAGTATGTTCGCCACCTGTTTTACATCTTGTCTCGACAGCG
>TARA_R110002051_G_scaffold66583_2_pt1 | contig 11106 bp, 8 predicted proteins | sample TARA_R110002051 | Tara Oceans TARA_R110002051 (sample SAMEA4397023) | marine metagenome | biome: Polar Biome; feature: [MES] marine water layer (ENVO:01000295) within the mesopelagic zone...; material: water (ENVO:00002006), including particulate matter (ENVO:01000060) such as......
TATAAAAAAGTAAAACTAATTGCATAATCAATCATCAAGGAGCGATGAGATGGCTACAAAGGATACAGGTTCAAGTAATACAACTATGACTGATAATGATGGTAAGACAGCAAAGCCAAATATCGCCTTTATTGGGCTTGGTAATATGGGCGCACCGATGGCGGAAAACCTATTAAAGGCAGGTTATGCGTTATCTGTATATGACTTATCTGCAGAGGCGACCCAGCGCTTAGAGCAGGCAGGCGCAAGTGTTGCGCATAGCCCAAAAGATGCCGCACGCAATGCCCAAGTGGTTATCAGTATGCTACCCGCAGGCAAACACGTTCATTCTATTTATTTAGGAGAAGGCAGTACTGACGGTCTGCTTGCAAGCTTACCGAAAGGTACATTGGTCATTGATAGCAGTACCATCGCCGCCGCTGATGCAAGGTTAGTGGCAGAAGCAGCAAGCAAGCTGGGTATAGACTTCCTCGACGCACCCGTCTCTGGCGGTACGGGCGGTGCTATTGCAGGCAGTCTGACTTTTATCGTTGGTGGCAGCGATGAAGCTTTTGCTACAGCTGAGCCGATACTGGCGGTTATGGGCAAAAACATCTTCCATGCAGGCGAGCATGGTGCTGGGCAAGTCGCAAAGATATGCAACAATATGCTGCTAGGCATTCTGATGGCAGGAACGGCAGAAGCCATTAATTTAGGCGTCAAAAACGGCTTAGATCCGAAAGTCCTATCAGACATCATGCTGCAAAGCTCAGGTCGTAACTGGACGCTAGAGGTCTATAACCCTTATCCGCAAGTCATGGAAAATGTTCCATCGAGCAATGGTTATCGAGGCGGCTTTATGAGTAAGCTGATGCAAAAAGATCTTAATCTTGCCATGCAGACCGCTCAAGATACCAATGTGGATACGCCAATGGGTGCCAAAGCAACTGAGCTTTATGAAGCGCATACCATCGAGAATGGCGATAGGGATTTTTCTAGTATTATGGCGCGTTACGACAGCTCTGCATTGTCTTAAATTATTTAATATATAAATAAAAAAAGGTCTGCATTATCATAATAGTGCAGACCTTTTTTGGCTCATATATGACGGCAGTTAACTGGGCAGCTCATAGACCAGCGACTGAATATCTTGCGCTGCTTTTTGCAGTTGTGGGACATGGGTTAAGAGGTCATCTAAAGACACCCGTATGGTTGGTGCATGCACATACAGCGAAGCGAGGTAGCGTGATTTTGTATCCCGTATCGGTACGGCGATTGCCACCATCTCAGAGATAAACTCTTCGTTATCGATACCTACGCCTGTTTCAGCGATACGGTCAAGCTCAGCATTTAATGCATCGATATCGGTGATGGTGTTTTTGGTGAACTTATCTAGTGATAAATTCTGTAGTATCTTTTCGCGGCTTGCACTCGGCAACTGACTCAAATACAGCTTGCCGGTTGCTGTACACCCCATCGGTGATTTTGCGCCCACTGGTAGATAAATCTGTAACGGCAAGGTCGTTTTTGCGCGGTTGGTATAGATCATATTCATATGATAAGGAACGCCAATACCGCACGTTTCCTTAAGTTCATCAACCAGATTTTGCAAAATCATTTGCCGCTCATTAAAGAATAATCGCTGCTGCCAAAGCTCGACACTTAAATTACGCACCCGCTTGCCCGGTATAATGCCACCACCAATATCGACAGTCACAAACCCTTCGTCAACCAGATTTTGAATCAATCGATGGATGGTCGGCTTTGGAATATCAAGCTTCTGCGACAGCTCAAGTGGCGAGAGTGACTTAGAGGCGTAAGACACTGCCTCGATAATCTCTAGCACACGGGTAATCGACGATACTTTTGGCATATATGTGACTCAATAAGAATAAAAAAATAAAGCAGGTAGCTACCCTGTAACGGCTATAATCCCAGTACAAAATAGAGTAGAACAATCAAGGCGATAAGGCTAAAAACGAATAAGTATAAAGGCATACAGCAATTGGCTTATTGGCTCTAATTTAGCACAATATAACCCTGAGACACGCCTAACTCTTATTATATAGCAGCGTGTTTACCTTGCGTGGATTTATATCCAAATTATCTGAGAATCTAGGTGTCTTTGAGCAATATTAGATACGTTCAGTCACAAAGTACAACAATCTGTAGTAATTAACTCTATAACTGTTATTGCGTTCTTTCTTAAGATGCTTCATCATGCAGACATATTTTGTAATACCTTTACATGAGCGTTAATTATTTCAACAATCATGTGTAGGCTGCGCGGTGGCTTTAATAGCATTGTGTAACAAAAGGGCGAAGTATTGCGGGCGGGTATAGTAATTATTACAATATCTATGCAATCTTTACATAATGGCAAATAAAAAGTGCGTCTTTAGGGGTGACTTTTTGAACCAAAATTGTTTTAATCCTCGCATCAAAATGATTGTTTAAAAAAGTTAGATTTTCATTTTTTTATGGGCGTGTTATTTCATACTTCAGGAGAGTAATCATGAAACTTATTCAATTAACAGCAATTACTGCTGCCGTTTTAGCCTCAACTGCTGCTCTTGCAGCTGATCCAGTGATCGTCATCGATGGTAATAACGCTGTTGTATACGAAGCTGAGCCAGTAGCGGTTGCTTATCGAGCAGACGCCGGTTATGCCTACAATGCAGATGCTGGCGTGTTACGTAACACAACTGGCGCGGTCGTTGGTGGTACTAAGACTTTCTTCCAAACTGTTACTCATCCAGCAGCGATCAGCGCTGAAGTTGGTACATTAGGTTACGGTGCTAACGTAGGTTATGCACTTAACGACAAGACTGAACTACAAGCTGGTTGGGCAGGTGGCGATGTTGCTGACTTATTCGGCGGTGACTTTGATGCAAACGATGTAAACTATGAAGTTGAGACTGATTTTAGTAACCCATACCTAGGCGTACAATTACGTCCTATGGCGAACTGGTTTACAGTAGGTGCTGGTATCATTGTTCCTGATAATGATATTGACGTACGTGCTAATGCTGAAGGTGAAGGTTTCTACCGTATCGATGGTGATAAATACTATGCAGGCACTGCTTCTATTTCTGATAGAAATGCCGATATTGCAAATGGCGACTTTGGTGGTGAAAACATTGGTAACCTAGAAGGTACTATCGAGCATCGTAACAAGCTAGCTCCTTATGCTACTATCGGCTTCCGTCCTAATATCACCAACAACTTTGGTTTGTTCGGTGAAGTTGGTGCTGCATATATGGGTAAAGTTGATGCTACTATCAACCGTGTAGCTGGAAATCCTAACCCTGCTGCTAATATCGCTGCAGACCAAGCTGAAAAAGATTTAGAAGATAAAAGCTGGTTAGAATGGTTACCAATTGTTAAAGTTGGCGCAACTTACCGCTTCTAATTTAATAACAGCTTCAATGTTGTTATTAACAGAAGAATAAGTACGAAAAAACGATCCTCTTGAGGGTCGTTTTTTTATGTCTAAAATAAAGTAATATAGTCAGTGAAGAGTAATATCGACACATTATGTATTGCTGGTATCAATTTTTCTTGTTTGCTGTGCCCATGCAGACAGAGGCTGCAAAAAATTTGTACCCGCAGTGCCGTAGCGTTTTTTAGGGTATTTTGACTATAGCTGTCATTTGCTATCTGGTACTTTGTATTTCTTAATAAACAATGACGGTTTGTTGCGAGGGAATAACAGCAATACGATAACCGCTATTATCGTCAGTTATCGTAAGCAAAGGAATACTGTCTGTAGATTGCTTGATTAAGTTAGGAATAATAGCGGTGTAATCCATGCCCAAACCTTGGGCAAGCGTATATTGATGTATCTTGATAAAGCTCTCTTTTATTTGCCAAAGCGATTTGATGACATTATCACGCTTTATGATTGGCATGTCTTGCAAGACAGCGAGCTCCTTTGGGTGATAGAACCGCTTTGCTACCTGCCATTTCACTTCTTTGATTTCGATATCGATACCCGATGCACGCTGGCGACTGAGAATGACGGCGACCTTGACATATGGGTTATCCGAGTTTTCTATATCATTTTGTATGCGAGTAGCATTTTTATTACTGCCACTACTATGGCTAAAACACACGTAATATTGGCTATGGGTCAGTCGATAAGGAAAGTTAGATTCATCCAAGATATCGACGATAGCCAGTTTTTTTAGCAATGCCTGTAATAGTAGTCGTACTCCTGCACGTTGCTGCTGACGTTGGTTATAAGCAACTTGAGGGGCAGATAAGCAAGGATTGGTTTTTTGAATGTCGCAATAGGGAGTACGCAATTGAGCAGTCGCACACCATGTCATTGTCATGGGATCGAGCTCGGTATAGTGAGTATCATGTAACATTAAGTTTTGCATAGTTTGTGTATTGTAGAAACTTATGGTTCATATCGCGATTTATTTTAGCCTAACAAAAAGCCCAACAATAGGTTTGTTGGGCTTTTCAATGCTTATCATGTCTTATGCTATATGCTTAGTAAGACAGTTCAGCACGGCGGTTTTGCGCATAAGCATCTTCGTTCGTACCGGCAGCAGCAGGACGCTCTTCACCATAGCTGATGACACGGATATTATTTGCTGCAACACCTTGAGCAGCAAGATAATCACGTGCTGCTTGGGCACGGCGCTCACCCAATGCGATGTTATATTCACGGCTACCGCGCTCATCGGTATGACCAGCAATAACCACACCCGCGTTTGGGTTGGATTTTAACAGACCAGCGTGTTGATTTAAGACGCCCGCAGATTGTGAAGTGATTTCACTGCTATCAAAAGCAAAGTAAACAACCGCCTGTATGTTCTCAGCACCGGTGATGACTGCGTTTGAGTTGTCCACGATGACTGCACCACTGTAGCCAACTTGACCACCTGGAATGCCTAGTGGGGCAACGACGACTTCAGAAGTAGCGCGCTTGGTGGCACAACCTGAAGCTAGAACAACGGCGCTTGATAAGACAGCGAGGGCAGCGATTTTTGAAAAACTGGTTGACATAATAAGCTCCAAAAATTTTATTTCATTGAATTTGTTGTTGTAAATTGCTTACGATAAAACTTAGGCAATTGCTGTCTATAATATACTAAATGTTACTTTATGTAAGTACTATTACTGTAAATAATGCTAGAGTTTACAAATAGATATAATGCGCATTACGCCAAGATTTACGTCATTATATAGGGATTCTTATCGTCGTTACGGTCTTATTTTAATTTATCGGCACCCTTGAAATTTGGTGCTTTAGGTCAATGTAGCTAGGTATCTTAGATATTGTGACAGTCACTAAGTACCGATTAAGTGCTGTTTAATTACTGCTTAAGTACTGCTGTAAAAGTTGTTATAAATATAACCATCATAAAAACCAATAGGAATCTATATGTCTACCGCTGAAAACGATGCTCAAATCATCAATGCTGAAATGCCTGATGTACCTCTCCATACGCCTGATAAAATCAATTTAAAAGACTATCAAAAGCCAAGCTTCGATGTTGAAACTGTCAGCTTAGATATCAAGTTATTTGAAGACCATGCTCAGGTAGACAGTACTCTAAAAATGGTACGTCAAGGCACAGGCGATATCGTTCTATTTGGTGAAGACTTAGAGCTGTTGGCTCTAATGATGAATGGTAAGGCATTGACAGCTGAGCACTATGAGCTGTCAGCAGGTAAGCTTACGATTGGTGATGCTCCTGATGAGGTAACATTGGCGCTTCAAGTACGTATCTGCCCACAGACCAACACTGCGCTTGAAGGGTTTTATATGGCGGGCAGTGGCGATGAGACGATGTTTGTCACCCAGTGCGAGCCGGAAGGTTTTCGTAAAATCACCTTTTATCCAGACCGCCCTGACGTACTCGCGATATTTACCACTCGCCTTGAAGCTGACAAGCGCTATCCAACACTACTAGCCAATGGTAATTTGGTTGAAGCGGGCGAGGTCACAGACGCACCAGATCGTCATTATGCTATTTGGCATGATCCGACTAATAAGCCAAGCTATCTATTTGCTTGTGTGGTCGCTGACTTGGATGTATTGGCTGATAGCTATACCACCAGTGAAGGTCGTAAGGTACTGCTTGAAGTATATGCAAAGTCTGCCGATATCGATAAGTGTGATGTTGGGATGCAAGCGCTCAAAGATTCGATGCAATGGGATGAGGTCAATTACGGCCGTGCTTACGACTTAGACCGTTATATGATCGTTGCGGTCAGTCAATTTAATATGGGGGCGATGGAAAATAAAGGGCTAAATATCTTTAATACCGCCTGTGTGTTATCGAGCCCCGAAACGACAACGGATACCCGTAGTTTTAGCGTAAAAGCCATCATCGCCCATGAGTATTTCCATAACTGGACGGGCAATCGTATCACTTGCCGTGATTGGTTTCAGTTATGTTTAAAAGAGGGCTTTACCGTTTACCGTGATCAGTCGTTTTCAGCGGACCAACAATCAAGTGCGGTGCAACGTATCGATGACGTCGCGACTTTGCGTGCCCATCAGTTTGCAGAGGATGCAGGACCACTGGCCCATCCTGTACGTCCCGAGAGTTTTGTTGAGATTAATAATTTTTATACCACCACCGTCTATGAAAAAGGCGCTGAAATTGTCCGTATGATAGCCAATACCTTGGGAGCAGACGATTTCCGAAAAGGGACGGACGAGTATTTCCGTCGCTACGATGGTCAAGCAGTGACCGTTGAAGATTTTTTATCGGCGCTCAGTATTACCAATAGTAAGGTGGAAGACTTTATCGATTGGTATCGCCAGCCGGGTACACCAGTAGTGTCCGGTCATCAAAACTATGATAGTGCTGCGCAAACGTTAACTATTACATTAAATCAGAAAACTCGCCATGTCAGCGGCTTTGATACGCCAAAACCATTGCCAATTCCAGTCGCAACGGCATTATTCGATAAAGAAAGCGGTAAAATTATTGCTGAGCGTATGTTGCTGTTGGATGAAGCGGAGCAAACCTTTACTTTTGAAGGCGTAAGTGCTGAGCCTATCGTATCTTTGCTACGTGATTTTAGTGCACCTGTGCAGCTAAACTATGATTATCAAGATGAAGATTTGGCGTTTTTACTCAAATATGAAACCAACGGCTTTAATCGCTGGCAAGTGACACAAATGCTGGTCAACCGTATTTTATTGCCGACGCAAGGCGCGAAAAGCAGTCCTGATGTCTATCTAGCGGCATTGGCGCAGACATTGCCTGTGCTAGCAAGTGAGGATGCGATGCTGGCGGCGCGTTTACTCGATATTCCATCAGCGCAGGAATTGGCGGCGGCTATTTCTAAAGATTATGATCCAGAGTTGGTCAAAGCGCAGCGTGAAGGCTTGTATCAGCAGCTGGCGGAGGCGTTAAAAGATCAATGGGACGGGCTTTACAAACAGCTGCCTTTACAATCTTATGAAGACAACGCACAAGCTCGCGGCAAACGGGCATTACGTAATGTGGTGCTCGATATGGCATTGACGGCGAAGGTGGCAGGCGCTGGAGAGTGGGCGCAGCAGCAGTACGATAATGCCAGCTGTATGACGGAACGTTTTGGGGCACTAAAAGCGATGGTGAATCACCAAGTAATCAATGCTGATGCGTCTTTGGCAAAATTTTATCAGCGTTTTCAAGCGGATGATTTGGTGATTGATTTGTGGTTTAGTGTCCAAGCATCTGCTGAAAACGTCAATGCTGATGTCATCAAATCACTATTAGCGCACGAAGATTTTGATTGGAATACCCCCAATCGTGTGCGTTCAGTCATCAGCGCCTTTACCTCGCAGCCGACCGCATTATGGACGCAAGAAGGTTTAGATATCTATACAGACGTGATTAAGAAGCTGGATGACTCCAACCCGATGATAGCCTCGCGCTTATTACAAGTGCTGGCGCGTTGGAATACGTTAGCTGAACCACGCCGTCAAATGGCGCATGCGCAGCTCCTTGATGTACAGCAGCAGGTATCCTCTAAGCATGTGCATGAGAGTCTAAGCAGTGTACTTGGTGCAGCGACTGCGTAGAGCTGTCTTAGAAAACTAAAATTCTAATCTTAACAATGAAAAAAGCCCGTCTGACAATCTAGTGTCAAACGGGCTTTTTGATAAATAGCTATTATTGGATGAGTAGCTATTAGCGGTTAGGTAGAATGTCTTTGACCGTATCACGTAAGTTATGTAGTGCTGTGACCGTGCTGTCCCAATCTAGGCAACCATCAGTAATCGACATGCCGTATTCGAGCGCGTCCAAATCAGCAGTCAGCTCTTGGCGACCGCCTTTTAAGTGACTCTCAACCATCATACCAATGATAGATTTGTTGCCATTGCTGATTTGCTCTGCGACATTTTGGATGACCATCGGTTGCAAATAAGGGTCTTTACCAGAGTTGGCATGACTTGAGTCAATCATAATCTTGCTACTGGTTTTGCCTTTGGCGAGTGCATCTTCTACTTGAGCAACTGCCGTTTCATCGTAGTTGGGCTTACCGTTACCACCACGTAATACCACGTGAGCATAAGGGTTGCCTTTAGATTTGATGATAGACACCTTGCCATCAGATGACAGACCTAAAAAGCTATGACCCGCTTTTACCGCTTGCATGGCGTTGACCGCGACAGTCATGCCACCATCGGTACCGTTTTTAAAGCCAACTGGGCACGATAAGCCTGAGCTCATCTCACGATGCGTTTGGCTCTCAGTAGTACGGGCGCCAATCGCTGACCAGCTGATCAAGTCTTGCATGTACTGCGGCGTGTTCGGATCAAGTGCTTCGGTGGCACAAGGCAGCCCTTTTTCATTGAGATCAAGCAGTAGCTTGCGGGCCGTACGCAGACCTTTTTCGATATCAAAGCTGTCATTCATATCAGGGTCGTTAATCATGCCTTTCCAGCCAACGGTCGTGCGCGGCTTCTCAAAATAGACACGCATCACAACAAATACGCTGTCCTCAATCTCTTTTGCCAATATCGCTAAGCGATCGGCATATTCGTGAGCGGCTTTGATGTCATGAATAGAGCAAGGACCAACCACCACAAACAGACGCTTGTCTTTGCCATCCAAGATGTTTTGGATAGTGTGACGACCATTTAAAACGGTTTTATAGGCTTCGTTTGATAAAGGAAGTTCGGTTTTTAGCTCATTGGGTGTGATTAAAGGAATAAATTTTTCAATATTCACGTCGTCAATTTCTGCATTATGGGTAGCGGTTGTTATCATGATTATATATCGTCTAGCTGATTTATAGGAACTTTCATTATGCGGACAAAACTACCGGTTGACAAGGGCAGTCGAGCAGTTAATTGACTTATAACTGGAATGCTGATGCGAAAACTTGGTTATACTTAATAATTGTAGGCAGGATAAAGAGACGTTTAGAGCGCTAGATTTCATCTGGCAACTTCGCTATTTTTATCATCGTCACGTATGATGGCAGTATAAATGGCTGAATTTGAGCGCCGCAAACGCCGCTGATTATTATGCTGCGTGTCCTAGGATGGATACCTTGTGCTATATTTTATAACATCCATGTTTTCTCCCTTGTACGACTTTCACTGTTACACTTTATTATTAAGAGCTTGTCATGACCGATACCGTTACCCTTCAGCCTGATTTAACTGCGCCATCTGATACTTACAAATTGGCTACTGTAACGCGTGAGCCGCTCGTTATCGGTATCGTCGCTGGTGAAGTGTCAGGTGATAGCTTGGGTGCAGATTTTATGCAGCAGATGAACAATCTACGTGATGATATCATTTGGGTCGGAGTTGGCGGTACCAAGATGCAAGCGCAAGGGCTGAATAGTATTTTTCCACTGTCTCGTTTGGCAGTGATGGGTCTGGTGGAAGTCATGGGGCAATTGCCTGATTTGCTTAAGGCGCGCCGTGAATTATTGACTGCTTTTAAAACAGCGGATATTGATTGGTTTATTGGCATAGATGCGCCTGATTTTAATCTACGAGTCTCTAAAAAACTCAAGCCTAAAGGCGTGTTTTGCGTGCAATATGTTAGTCCCTCTATCTGGGCTTGGCGTGAGTCGCGTATCCATAATATTAAAGCGGCAACCCATTTGGTACTGTGTCTGTTTCCATTTGAGCTGCCCGTTTACGAGCGTTATAAGCATCCGGCGATATGCGTTGGGCATCCACTGATGCATACCATTGATCAGTCACTGCTCGATATACCCATCAATCAGCGCCGTAGTGAGCTGGTTTGGCACAATGATGGCTTGCAGCAGTTTTTTATCGAACGCTTTGATGAGGTCAGCCAGCTTATTTGTGTCATGCCCGGCTCACGCCGCGGTGAGATAACGGCTATTTTGCCGCTGATGTTAGATGGCATTCAAAAGCTGATCTTATTAGATCCAAAGCTTTGCTTTATCATTCCTACTGTCGATCAAAATCATCAATATATTGTCCAAGACGTCATTGATCAGCGCTCAGAACAGCTGCGTGCCGCTATCGTGGTAGTCTATGATGATAGTCATCCTACCTTTAGTCAGCAGGCGATGGCGGCATCGGATATCGTAATGTTAGCCTCAGGTACAGCAACGCTTGAGGCGATGCTGCTTGAGCGTCCGATGGTCGTCGTCTATCAGCTGAATCAGCTAACCTATCAGATTGCTAAACGTCTGGTCAAAGTGCCTTATGTGGGCTTGCCAAACATTTTGGCAGCTACCGCGATTGTACCGGAGCTGATTCAAGAACAGGCAAGTGGTGACAATATCTGCCGTACCGTCATGCGCCTTTTGCAGCCACGTGCTTACGCGGAGCAATTGAATGCGCTGATTCAGACCAAGCATCTTTTGCAACAGCAAAGCAATCATGAGCCTGCCAATAGCGTGATTGAACAATGGTATCTGCAAAATCATCCGTCAAAAACGCTGTAGAACTAGTAAGCGAATTCACCTCATATCTCGTCATCTCATATACATAAGACCGTAAAATCAATGAATAGCATGCCACCTACAGAGAACCATATCTTACAGATCAAACGCAGTATCGAGCAGATTGATATAAAAGGACAATATATTAATCTGGCATCTCCCATTTATTTATCTGGTCAATTTAATATCACTGAATTACTCGCTCAGTATTCGAATAATATTGCACAG
>TARA_R110002051_G_scaffold74306_1_pt1 | contig 11105 bp, 9 predicted proteins | sample TARA_R110002051 | Tara Oceans TARA_R110002051 (sample SAMEA4397023) | marine metagenome | biome: Polar Biome; feature: [MES] marine water layer (ENVO:01000295) within the mesopelagic zone...; material: water (ENVO:00002006), including particulate matter (ENVO:01000060) such as......
CACCCGCACCAGGGGATGTTCTCGCGGTGGACACGCCAGGACGACGAGGCGGTGGCCGCGGCGCTGACGGCGACCAAGACGATGGAGCTGGCCGAGCGGCCGGTGGACGAACTCTCGGGCGGGCAAAGGCAGCGGGTGTGGATCGCCATGGCGCTGGCGCAGCAGACGCAGATCCTGCTGCTGGACGAGCCGACCACCTTTCTCGACATCAGCCACCAGATCGAGGTGCTGGACCTCTTGACCGATCTCAACAGGACCCGTGAGACGACGATCGTCATGGTGCTGCACGATCTCAATCTCGCCGCCCGCTACGCCGACCATCTCGTCGCCATGGCCGGCGGGCGGCTACATATCTCCGGCCGTCCGGAAGAGGTGCTGACCGAACAGACGGTGCGCGAGGTCTTCGGCCTCGAAAGCCGCATCATCACCGATCCGACCTCGGGCCGCCCGATCATGCTGCCGATCGGCCGGCACCGGATGGCGCCAGACGAGACCGAGGCCTCCCCATGATCACGTCCGCCGCGACAGTTCGCCTTTCTTGCTGTTCCCAAAGTTTCCAGAAGGATGACCGCCCATGAACGCAGTCCAGGAATTCAAGCTCTCCGGCACGGCTCTCCCGAAGGACGCCGGAAGCATGCTCGACGAGATCTGCGAGCATTTCGTCGAGCATTCCGAAGTCCAACGCACGGGCAACCGGGTTGTGCTGAAGAGCGAGACCGGCACGGCGGGCATTCACGAGCACGAGGGCAGGCTGCTGATCGAGCTTTCCTGCCCGACCCAAGAGACGCTCAATGTCAGCCGCAATGTCATCGCCGAGCACCTGTTCTACTTCAGCGGAGATGATCCGCTGGAGCTGACCTGGTCGAAGCCTGCGCCGCTCGGGCAGCTGCCGAACATCCACGAGGTGACGGTCGTTTCCGCCGAGGACGTGACGCCGCGCATGCGCCGCGTGACCTTCGCCTGCGACGATCTCTCGCCATTCCTGGACGGCGACATGCATGTGCGCCTGCTTGTGCCACCGAAGGGCCGCACGCCGGTCTGGCCGGGGCTTCGCGACGACGGCCGCGTCAAATGGCCGGAGGGCGAGGACGAAATCCTGGTGCGGATCTACACCATCCGCGGTGTCGATGTCGCCCGCGGGCAGCTCTGGATCGACTTCGTGCAGCATCCGGAGCCCGGTGTTGTCACACCCGGCGCCGACTTTGCCCGGGATGCACAGCCGGGCGAGAGGGTGGCGCTTCTGGGACCCGGCGGCGGCGACCTGCCGGCGGCGACCTCGCTGCTGCTGGCCGGCGACGAGAGCGCACTGCCGGCGATTGCCCGCATTGCCGCCGAGATGCCCGCCGGCACCCGGATGAAGGCGATCATCGAGGTTCTGGACGCGGCGGAAGAGCAACCGCTTCCCACGGCCGGTTCGCTCGAGGTGCAATGGCTGCACCGGACGAGCTATCCTGCCGGCGCCGAGCAGGTGCTGGCAGACGCGATCAAGACCGCGGTCTTGTCCCTCGACGAGGAGGCCTATGTCTGGGTGGCCTGCGAGAAGGCGGACGTCCGTGCCATCCGCAGCTTCCTGAAGAGCCGCGGCCACAGCCGGAAGCGGATGTATGCGGCCTGGTACTGGGAGCGTGGCGTCTCCGCCGATTGAGACGGCCGATAGCGCGATTTTCCGATCTGGGACCGTGAGGCGGTCGTCTCCCAAGACGACCGCCTCAGATCATCAGGCCGGCCGGGCACGGGAGCTTGCCCCTCACCCTGCCGGCCACCCCACGGGGCTACATCAGCCAGTCCGGCAGGAATAGAACAAGCTGCGGGAACAGGATCATCACGACGACGAGCAGGAGAACGGCTCCCGCAAGCGGGATCATCTCGACGGTATATTCCTTGTAGGAGCAACGCAGGATCCCGCAGACCGTGAACATGGAGACGCCGACCGGCGGGGTCATGCCGCCAAAGGTCACGAGCGTCATCATGATCAGGCCGAAATGCACCGGATCGATCCCGGCGGCCATGATGACCGGCACGAGAATGGGTGTCAGAAGCATGACGAGCACCGTTGCTTCGACGAGCATTCCGAGCGCCAGAAGAAAACCGCTGATGACGAAGAGCAGCACAGTCGGATCGGTGATCGTGGTCAGCGAGAACTCGGCAATGCTCTGCGGGACCCGCTCGAAGGTGATGACGTAGCCGAAGGCGCCGGAGAAGAGGATGATCAGCATGATCATGCCGATGTCGCGCACACTGCGGACCAGGGCGTCGATCAGGGCACGAATGGTAAGCTCCCGGTAGATCACGAAGCCGATGAACAGCGCGTAGGCGACCGCGAAGGCGCCGGCCTCGGACGGCGTGAAAAAGCCGAAGCGGATGCCGACCAGCAGCCAGACAGGGAAGAGGACCGCCCAGAAGCTCCGCTTGAAATCCCTCCAGACCTCGCGCAGCGTCGGCGGCCGGTCGTTCTCGGGCTGATAACCGCGGCGGGCGGAAATCCACCAGGTTGCCACCATGAGCAGCACCGTCAGGAGCACGCCCGGCACGATGCCGGCAATGAACAGGCGTCCGATGGAGACTTCGCCGAGATAGCCGTAGAGGATGAGACCGAGGCTTGGCGGAAGGGTGGCGGTGATCAGGCCGCCGATGGCAAGCACCGCTGCGGTGAAGCCGCGATGATAGCCCTTGGCGACCATCGGCTCCCCGAGAATCCGGGCCTGCATTGCCGCATCGGCCACGGCAGAACCGGAAACGCCCCCCATCAAGGCGCTGAGGATCAAGGTGCTCTGCGCCAGCCCGCCCCGCATCCAGCCGGCGAGCGTCGTCGCCAGCGACACCAGCCGGGGGGTAATCCCGGAGCTGTTCATCAGATTGCCGAGGAGGATGAACAAGGGCACCGAAAGGAGAGGAAACGACTGGCTTGAAGCCACGATGCGCTGCACCGCGGTGTTGTCGGGCAAGAATACGGAAGGCAGCAGGAAGTAGGCGGAGCCGGCGATCCCGATGGCGAATGCGACAGGCATCCCCAGAGCGATGAAGGCGAGTGCGCCAATCAGAACAAAAGTCGAGATCACAGAGGATACTCCTCGGGTGCATCGGGATCAAAAAGTCCCAGCCAGCCCTTTTCAACAATGCGACGAAGCGTGGAGATGATCATCAGCGAAGCCCCTACCGGCAAGGCCAGGGTGACGACGCCGTAGCTGAGACCGGAACCGCCAAGCTCGCGCGACCAGTTGCCTACAGCCAGGTGGAACCCGTGCCAGGCGACCCAGGCCAGAAAGATCAGGATCAGCACGCCGGAGAAAATCGAAAGCGCCTTCCGACCCCTGGCCGATGCCATGTCGAACATGGCCGAAACCCGGATATGCTCTCCCTGCCGCATGCAGAGATCCGCCCCGAACATGCACGTCCAGATCAGGAACAGCTGGGCGAACTGCGGCGCCGAGGTCAGCGGCAGGCCGATACTGCGGCCGACGGCCGCGACGAGTACTGCGACAACTGTTGCTGTCAGAAAGACCAGGGTGACGAGAAGCTCGACCCTGTCGTACAGACGCCACATCATTTCCCATTCCCTTGCATCTACAAAAGACAGATTTCCGCAGGCGCGCGGTTTCGGCGCGCCTGCGGATTTGGACAGAGGCCGATTATTCGCCCTTCGGCAGGTAAGGCTCCAGTGCCTTGCGCGCCTCGACAAGCCCGACCTCTTCGTAGACCTTGGCCGTGGCTTCGCGGAACGGCGCCAGATCGACCTCGTTGAACGTCACGCCGGCCGCTTCCATCATCGCCTGAACCTCGGCGAGCTTATCGGCGGTCATACGGGTGGCTTCTTCACCGGCCGACTTCAGCTCTTCGCTGATGATGGTGCGGATATCCTCCGGAAGAGAGGCCCACCACTGTTCGGAGGTTGCCAGACCCGTGAACAGCTGGATGTGGTTGGTGAGGGCGACATTGGTCGTGACCTCATGCAGCTTGATGCCGGCGGCACCCGTCAACTGCGCCTCGGCACCATCGATGGCGCCGAGCTGCAGCGCGGAATAGACCTCGGACCATGCCATGGGGGCCGCGGTTGCGCCCATCGCCGACACGGTCGCGATCCAGCTCGGCGCGTCGATGGTGCGAACGCGAACGCCGTTCAGATCCGCCGGCTTTTCGATCAGCTTCTTGGTGAACATCTGACGGGTTCCCTGGAACCAGTTGTAGTTCAGGAGCCGCAGTCCGGCGTCGTCGGCAAGGGTTTCGACCCATTCCTGGTAGACCGGGGATTCGGTGATCGAAGCGTACTGCGTGTAATCGTCGACGAGGTAAGGCGCGGCGAGAATGCCGAGTTCCGCCATGAAGGGTGCGAGACGGCCGGCATCGACGAGAACGGCGATCGGTGCGCCGCTGCGGATCTGTTCCAGAACGTCGTTGTCCTCGCCCAGCTGCGAGCTGGGGTAGATGGTGACTTCGACACGCCCTTCGGAGCGCTCTTCAATGCGCTTTTCGGCGCCCTGCATGGCGATGACGAGCGGATCCGTCACCGGCTGCGACGTCGAAAGGCTGAACTGGAATTCCTGCGCAAGCACAGGTCCGGATAGCAGGGTGACGGCGCCAGCGAGTACTGTGGTGCGTTTCAGAAAGTTCATCATGTGGTTTCCTCCCTTGAATGATGAAGACGTTAGTCGGCTTGGTGATGGTCCAGGACCCAAACGCCTGCGCGGGCGCCTTCGGTCACGAAGAGCAAGACGTGGTAGATCAGGCGACTGAGCGCGTCGTCCCAGAGGACGCTGCCGGCCCCGTCGAGCTGGTTGACCCAGCGAAGACCTGTAGGATTGAAGTAGAAGGAGAAGATCAGCCTCTCCAGCTCCCTGGCGCGATCGGCGGCACCCTGGCGTCCCTGCAGATGGTGCAGGCAGGCAAGCTTTCCGGCCTCCGTCAGCGGCCACAGCAGGTGGGTAGCCTCGGTTACCCTGCCTCCGGCGTCCACTGCATCGAAGGGGGCGCCATCGAGAGCGTCTTGCGACTGCCGCACCCCATGGCTGTCGGCGAAGGCGGCCATCCGGTCGGCGAGCGGCTTGACCTTGCCGTCACCGCCCAGCTCGACGAAGCGCTCCAGCAACCATGCCCATTCATACTGGTGGCCCGGCTCCCGCCGCTCACCCTCGGCGCCTTGAAGCGGCGAAAGATCGTGGGCCACGAATTCCCGGACGGCACCCGTCGACGGGTCGATGAAATAGCGCTCGGCCAAGGCGACGTAGGCCGTCGCCCGGTGCAGCCACTGGCTTTCGCCTGTCAGGTCGTAAGCCTGCAACAGCGCCTCGAGCATGTGCATCTGAGGGTTCTGAGCCCGCCGGTCGCCGACGCGCGCGCCCCGGCCGGCCATGACATCATCTTCGTAAAGCGCACCGGTTGCCGGCTCCACCAGGGTCTCGATGAAACTCCAGAGGTCGTCTATCGCATGGTTGTCGACCCGTGCCGGATCCGCCTTCTGCAGCGTCACGAGCGCCAGAAGAGCGAAGGACTGGTCATAGGCGCGGCAGACGGCGCCCTTCGGATCGGTCCCCGGGACCCCGTTCGGCTCGACGGAATATCGGTAGCCGCCATGGGGCAGGCGCAGATGAGTGGCCATGAAGGCGTGGATATCCCGCGCCGCAACCAGCAGGGTTTTATTGCCGGTGACGAGATAGAGCTGCGCCAGCGCGAAGATCGTTCTCGCTTGAACCAGGGTCGTCTTGGGTTCGCCCTGCACCGGATGGCCGTCTCCATCCAGCCGCTCGACGACGCCGCCGAACTGCCGATCCTGCGCCAGACCGATCCAGGCCGGCACGAAGTCGTGAGCGAAGTTCCGTGCCGTCATCATGGCTGCACGCCCTCCTCAACCTCGAAGAAGTGCGGCAAGGCCTGTGCCATGACCGGCAGGTCGTCCAGGATCTGACGGAGATGGCCGCGCATGGCGGCTTCCGCCGCATCCGGATCGCCGGCGCGTATGGCTTCCACCACCTGGGAATGCTGCGCGATCAGCTGGTCGTGAGGGAAATGGCGCGCATTCAGGTAGCGCATCCTGTCCATCTGGGTTTTCAGCGGCTGGATGATCTGCCAGCCCTTCGCCTGCCCGGCAGCTTCCGCCAGTCGCTTGTGGAACTGTTCATCCAGTGCCAGGAAAGCCTGTGGCTCGGCGCCATCCATGACGCGCTCCTGCTCCTGCAAAAGCGTGTCGAGCTCGCTCAGGAGCTGCGGCGTCGGCCGGCTCGCCACCAGGCGAACGATGTCGGCCTCGACCGCTTCGCGCACAAAGCGGGCTGACATCACCGCATCGACGCGGATGCGGCTGACGAATGTGCCACGCTGCGGGCGGATCTCCAGCAGGGATTCCTCCGCCAGCTTGATGAAGGCTTCCCGCACCGGCTGTCGGCTGACGCCGAACAGGCCAGCGACATCGACTTCCGAGAGACGCGAGCCCGGAGGCAGCTCCCCGCGCAGGATCCATTCGCGCACCACAAACCACAGCTGCGGGCCGACGGCTGCGTCGAACGCGACCTTCGGCGGCACCGGGAACATGGTTGCAACGCGGGAATTCATCAGATCCTCCAATCCTCGACGGGACAATGGAGAGAACTGCCATACTAGTCAACCCATAAGTTTGATGCTAGGAACCCGCTGCAAAAGGTAGCGAAGCGGGAGGAAGATACGTGCGGCAGACATGGCGTTGGTTCGGCCCGATGGATCGTGTTTCCATCGATGACATGATGCAGGCAGGCGTGGAGGGTGTGGTCTCCGCCTTGCATCATGTGCCCACCGGAGCGACCTGGACCGCCGAGGAAATTGCAAAGCGGCAAGCAGAAATCTCCCGGATGAAGGACGGCTCCGCCTCGGGGCTTGCCTGGGACGTGGTCGAAAGCATTCCTGTCTCGGAGGACATCAAACGCCAGACCGGGGAGTGGAAAGACCACATCGCGGCGTGGAAAACGTCCCTGCAGAACCTGCAGGCCGCCGGCATCACGACCGTCTGCTACAACTTCATGCCGGTGCTCGACTGGACCCGCACCGACCTTGCCCACCGCCGGCCCAATGGCGCCACCTGCATGCGGTTCGACCTGATCGATTTTGCAGCCTTCGACATTCACATCCTGAAGCGGACGGGGGCAGCGGAAAGCTTTCCGGAGGAGGTCGTCGAGGCCGCGCGGAAGCGATTCGCTAACCTGTCCGAGGACCATCAGGAGCAACTGGCGCGAAACGTGGTGTTCGGCCTTCCGGGCGCCGCCGAGAGCTTTTCGCTGGACGACGTGCGCGATCACCTGGCAGCCTACGCGGGCCTCGACGAGGAGCACCTTCGCGGCCATCTGATCGATTTTCTGTCCGAGGTCGCCCCGGTCGCCGAGGATCTCGGCATGCGGCTCTGCTGCCATCCGGACGACCCACCGTTCCCCCTGCTCGGACTTCCGCGCGTGATGTCGACGGAAGCGCACTACCGGCGCGTTCTGGACGCAGTTGCGCTTCCCGCCAACGGCGTGACCCTGTGTTCCGGCTCGCTGGGCGCGCGCCCCGACAACGACCTTCCCGGGATGATGGAGCGCCTCGGCGACCGGGTGCATTTCCTGCATCTTCGCAACGTGACCCGCGAAAGCGAGAATGTCATGGGCAGTTTCTACGAGGCTGAGCATCTGGGTGGCGGCACCGACATGGTGGCACTGATCGCCGCCGCCTTGCGGGAAGAGGACAGGCGCCGCAAGGCGGGACGCTCCGACGTCTCCATACCCTTCCGGCCGGACCACGGCCAGGACATCCTCGACGACCTTGGCCGCTCTGCCCAGCCCGGCTATCCGGCCATCGGCAGGCTGAAGGGGCTGGCCGAGCTTCGCGGTATCGCCGTGGCGCTCTCCCATCCGACAGCGGGGCTGAAGTAGCAGCCACGGCTGCTATGATGCCGGGGCGAACCTTGCGACGAGCGAATGGCTGTCACCGGGATAGGTGAGGCGGACATAGGTCAGTGGGCCGGCGCCACTCCAGGTTCTGCGCTGGATCAGGAGACAGGGGCTCCCCTTGGCAATGTCGAGCATCGCAGCCATTTCGGCAGATGCGGCAACCGCTCGGATGCGGTGTTCGGCGGTGCTCCAGGGCACCTCGCCGAGCAGCCATTGTCCCGGCGAAACCCTGGCGAAATCCGCCTCCGCCGCATCGGGGACATTGGTCAGGTTGATCAGGCGCTCCTCGACGCAGAACTGTCGTTCGCCGGCAAAGTGGATGCAGACGATCTCCAGGACCTCGCTCGGCACGCCGGCATCGAAAACCTGCAGGTCCGCGCCCCCTGCGGGACGTATCGTCCGATGCCTCACCGTGAAGGAATAGGGCAGGTTCAGAGACCTGACCTCGGCTTCGATGTCGGTGATCTCCAGCACCGCGGACTGCGCCTGTGGCCGCGCCACGAAGCTTCCGGACTTCTTTCGGCGCTTGATCAGGCCGGATTTGGCCAGCTGCGTCATCACCTTGTTCACGGTCATGCGCGAGCAATTGTATTGAGCGGCCAATTCGACCTCGAAGGGAAGACGATGGCCAGGCGGCCATTCACCGGAGACGATCTTGCCTTCTACGTCGCTCAGTATGCGCTGGTGCAGGGTCAGGTTAGGGGAGATTACCGCCGTCACGTATGGGTGCTTTCAATCAACGATTGTCCGGTTTAGCACAGCAGGAGCCGGCACAGGATAGGAATTGTGAACTGCCTCCGGCGACCCTTTCTACGCCCGCAGGAGATCCGCCATGGTCTTTCGGAACCGTGCTTCGACGGCATCCCGCCGGATGTGGCGTCCTCCCGAGACCTGCTTGCGGCCACGGGCCCAGACCGCTTCGACGGAGACGCCGCCCGCAAAGATCCAGTGGTCGAGCAGCCGGTCCTCCTGGAGGTAGGGAACGGCGCCTGCATCGAGCGCCACGATATCCGCGTCGCCGCCGACGTGGAGACCCGCGTTCGACTGCAGTGCGGCACCGCCGCCGAGGTGCGCCGTTTCAAACAGCTTTCTCCCGGTGGAGCCGCCGGCGTTCGCGATGACGTTTCGGCTGCGACGGGTCAGGCGCTGCGAGTACTCCAGGGTTCGAAGCTCTTCCGGCACCGACACAAGAACATTCGAGTCCGATCCGACGCCATAGCGTCCTCCCTCCGCCAGGAACAGCGGGGCATTGAAGACACCGTCACCAAGGTTGGCTTCCGTGACGGGGCAGAGGCCCGCCACGGCGCCGCTTCCTGCCATGCGACGCGTTTCCTCGTCAGACATGTGCGTTGCATGGATCAGGCACCAGCGATCATCCACCGGCATCCTGTCGAGCAGCCATTCCACCGGCCGCGCACCCGACCAGGCGAGACAATCCTCGACCTCCTTCACCTGCTCGGCCACGTGAATATGGATCGGCCCGCCACCCGCAAGCGGAATCAGCTCAACCAGTTCCTGCTCCGTCACGGCCCTGAGACTGTGAGGCGCGATGCCAAGCACGGCACCCGGAAGGGAGCCGACGACCTTCGCACAGCCTTCCATCAGCCGGTTGAAGCTCTCCAGCGAATGGATGAAACGGCGCTGCCCTTCGACGGGCGGCTGTCCGCCGAAGCCGGAATGGGCATAGAAGACGGGAAGAAGCGTGAGCCCGATACCTGTCTCAGCCGAGGCCGCGCCGATACGCGCCGCCATCTCCGCAATGTCGCTGTAATGGCTTCCATCCTCCTGGTGGTGGAGATAGTGGAACTCGCCGACACGGGCAAAGCCTGCCTCGAGCATTTCGATGTAGAGCTGCGAAGCCACGGCTTCGACATGGTCTGGCGTCATCGTCAGGGCGAAGCGATACATGATGGTCCGCCAGCTCCAGAAGCTGTCGTCCCCCGGGCCGCGAACTTCCGCCAGCCCCGCCATGGCGCGCTGAAAGGCGTGGCTGTGCAGGTTGGCGAGCGCGGGAACCACGACGTTCTGGCGGTCGTCTTCAGCCTGAGGCTCGACACCAGGCTGCACATCCGCAATCCTGCCATCGACGATCCGAAAACGAACGTCGGACTTCCATCCCTCAGGAAGAAGTGCAGACCTGGCATGGATTGTGGTCATCGGGTCCATCTACAGCTCCATTCGTCCACCGGGGTTCTCTCTCGAAATACCGGACCTTGTCAAAGAGACTTCTATGTATATACATTAATGTCCGGAAGAGGAAGATCGACAGATGGACGGACAACGCAGACTTTGGACCAATGCACGCATCGCCACGCTCGACCCAGGACTTTCGGGGCTCGGCATCATCGATCGCGGCGCAATCCTGGTGGAGGCCGGGCGCATCCTGTGGGTCGGGGACGTCAGCGAGATCTCGGAGACAGCGGAGGGCGCTATCGTCCACGACCTCCAGGGACGGTGGGTCACGCCGGGGCTGATCGACTGCCATACCCACATCGTCTTCGGCGGCGACCGGGCCATGGAGTTCGAGATGCGGCTCGAGGGCGCGACCTACGAGGAGGTCGCCCGCGCCGGCGGCGGTATCGTCTCCTCGGTCAAGGCCACCAACGCTCTGTCGGTCGACGGCCTGGTGAACGCTGCCCTGCCCCGCCTGGACACGCTTCTCTCCGAAGGCGTTTCGACGATCGAGATCAAGTCGGGCTATGGGCTCTCGATCCCCGGGGAACTCAACATGCTGCGGGCGGCCCGTGCGCTGGAGAGGATCCGTCCCATCCGGGTAGTGACTTCGTACCTGGCGGCGCACGCCACGCCTCCCGCCTACAAGGGCCGAAACGCAGACTACATCGCCGAGGTCGTGCTGCCCGGGATGGAGCAGGGCCATGCGGAAGGGCTGATCGATGCCGTCGACGGATTCTGTGAAGGCATCGCCTTTTCCGTCGATGAAATGCGCGTCGTCTTCGACAGGGCGAAAGCCCTCGGTCTTCCGGTCAAGCTGCATGCGGAACAGCTCTCCGATCTCGGCGGCGCCAGGATGGCGGCCTCCTATGGTGCGGTTTCGGCCGACCATCTGGAATATCTCGATGCCGAAGGTGCCGCTGCCATGGCCAAATCGGGCACCGTGGCGGTCCTTCTGCCGGGCGCCTTCTACGCCATCAACGAGACCCGCAAGCCGCCGGTCCAGGCGCTGCGCGACGCCGGTGTGCCGATCGCCGTCGCGACCGA
>TARA_R110002051_G_scaffold17010_2_pt1 | contig 11092 bp, 11 predicted proteins | sample TARA_R110002051 | Tara Oceans TARA_R110002051 (sample SAMEA4397023) | marine metagenome | biome: Polar Biome; feature: [MES] marine water layer (ENVO:01000295) within the mesopelagic zone...; material: water (ENVO:00002006), including particulate matter (ENVO:01000060) such as......
AATTTGCAACCAAACACGTGGGTGACCCGACGCACCACCACCATCACAGGCCACGCGATAATCATTCACAATGCGGGTTTCTGGGGCAGGTGTTGTCATTTCGGGGTCCTGTCTGGTTGCCACGGGTCATGGCCCGTCATATGCCTGTCTAACAAATGCCCGCGCTGGGGGAAAGACATCCATGACACGCAATGCCATCGAAATTTCAGGTCTCACCAAAACCTACGCCGCCACAGGACGCAGCGAGGCGAAAACCGCGCTGCATGACATCAATATGAATATCCCGCGCGGCATGGTTTTTGGGCTGTTAGGGCCAAACGGAGCGGGTAAATCAACCCTGATCAACATCCTTGCAGGACTGGTTACAAAAACCGCCGGATCGGTGAAAATCTGGGGCTTTGACCAAGACGAAAACCCGCGCCAATCCCGCGCCGCCATCGGGATCATGCCGCAAGAGCCGCACCTTGACCCGTTTTTCACCCCTGCGGGATCACTCGACGTGCAGGCGGGGCTTTACGGCGTGCCAAAATCGCAACGCAAAACCGCCGAAATTCTCGAACTCATCGGCCTGACCGACAAGGCCAACGCCTATGCGCGCTCGCTTTCTGGCGGGATGCGACGGCGCTTGCTTCTGGGCAAGGCTCTGGTGCATTCCCCGCAAATTCTTGTGCTCGATGAGCCCACCGCTGGCGTCGATATCGAGCTGCGCAACCTGCTTTGGACCAACGTGCGCAACCTCAACAAACAAGGCGTGACCATCATCCTGACCACGCATTACTTGGAAGAAGCCGAAGCGATGTGCGACGAGATCGCGATCATCAACCATGGCCGCCAGATCGTGCGCGACAGCACCGCCAATCTACTCGGCCGACTCGACCACAAAACCCTCGTGATCCGCCCTGCTCGCGACGCAAACCTACCCGCCCTGCCCGACACAATCACCGGTCAAAAACGGCACGACGGCAGGCTCGCCTTCACCTATCAGTCCAACACCACCAGCGCCGACGCCGTCCTTGATATCATTCGCCGCGCAAAAATCGAAATCAGCGACATCACAACCGAGCAATCAGACCTCGAAGACGTCTTCTTGGCACTCACCAAAAATTAATCCCGCCTCGCTTTTGTTAAAATACTCTCGCCGAAGGCAAAACCGGCTAAGCAGGCAGCATCCGCCCCAATTGTTCGCCACCTAAAATGTGCATATGAAAATGCGGCACATCCTGCACACCGTGAACGCGGGCATTGGCAATCGCACGAAACCCCTGTGCCACGTCGCTCATCTCACAGACTGCGGCCACAGCCGCGAAAAAACCCGCCTGCTCCACCGCAGTCGCGTTGGCCGCAAAATCATCGATACTGACATAGGCCCCCTTGGGGATCACCAGTACATGCACCGTCGCTTGCGGTGCGATATCCTTGAACGCCAGCGCATGATCGTTTTCAAAAACAGTGCTGTTGGGGATTTCTCCGCGCAAAATTTTGGCGAAAATATTCTGATCATCATAGTCGAATGTCATAGGGCACCTTAGTCAACAAAAAGATAGGGGGTTTCAGCCAGCTGTCGGGACGTATCATCATCCACACCTAGGAACCGCGCAATAGCCGGCGCATTTTCTTGTGGGCTCAGCGTTTCCTTAATCACCGAATGATGCGCAAGTCCCGCATCGCGAATCCGGTCACTTTCAAACAACACATCATAGCGGATCGTAGGTAAAAGCTGCGCCAATGTTTCGGCCGACGTCTGGTCGCCCGCCAATCCAACGCGGCGCGCGTGGCCTGCCAAATACTCGTCCGTCAAACTGCATTCGATCTCCAACAATTTGGTCGTCGACCTGTCAGAAAAGAAATCCTGCATCAAATCGAGGCTCGCCGTGTCCAGACAGATCACCAACTTATTGGTCTCGTAATAATCAAACAACATCCGCATCAGCGCACGGCGGTGACGGGTGCGCTTATTCAGCGTCGACTGAATGCCCCCCAAATCCGGCAACTCGGTATCTTCTTCGTTAAAAATATAATCGATCACAGGGATATTGGTGTGCTGGCGCATCGAAGCAGTCAACCGCTTGGCCACGTGCCACTTTTTACACGCTACAATCAACAACTCCCGCTCGCGGCCTAACGACGCTTCAGATTCCCAAAAACGGGTGGCAAAACGGCGGCCAATACGCCCGCGTCCCGACAGAAACTTGAACAAGCCTCGGCCTTCGTTGGACACCTTAAAATCATCACGACCAGAGGCATAAAGCACACCCAGGCGTTCTTTTAATTCCTTGGCCTCGGCGCTGATCTTGCGGGCGAACAGACTATCTTGCGACAACAACAAATCATAGTGATCATTATAAAATGTCACCGGCATCCCGTAATCGGTGAACATCAAAAACGTCATGGTGCGGGACTGTATCTCGTTGCCGGGAACCAAATGACGCACCATTGTTTGGAAAAATGTCTCGTCGGGAATCCACGTTGTGCGGAAAAACCGCATCACATCTTTTCGCTTTTTGATAAAATCCAGAATCCACTCGATCGTGCGGCGGCGCAACACCCACCACTGCGAGCCGATCATCACCTGAATATCAGCTGGCACGTCTCGGGTAATACCTAACTTGCGCTGGCTCCAAAACGCCCAATAAAACCTGCGCTTTTGCGTGCGCTCGTTAAAAAAGTGCCGGTAGATCAGCCGCTCTTCCTTAAATCCGGTCTTGATCCAATCGCTCTCGAAATAATCGAAACTCTCGATGTAATCGACATCATTGTCATCCAGAAACTGATGCGCATATTTAGCCGACTTAATCGCCATGCAATCGCCTGACACCATGTAGAAATGGGTCGCTCTGGGAAAGGCATCAACCGCGGCCTCAACGGTGTAAAGCGTGGCCTGCACCAACGACCATTCACCCCAACCACATTTGATCCGCTTTCGTGCAAAAGTCACATTTGGATTGTCTGCCAAGGCCGATTGGATATGCTGAAATGCCTCAATGGGGGCTCGGGCATCAAAGTGGATCGCGATAAAATCACCCACCGCCGTCAATTGCTCGGCCTGCTGGATAATGGCGTCAGGGTCTTTATGACACAGAAGGATAAACGCGATTTTTGCCATATGAGAAACTGTATACCTGAAGCTTGTGTATTGCTTACATGTCATACCGTGAATAGACGTTGAATATACAGGGTTTCTTTGTATTTCTTGGTCAACTATGACGGTATAGACGACAAGATTGCACCAACCGCGGGCAGATGGAGACGAATAATATGGGTTTTCCCGGCACATGGATGACGGAAAGCGAAAGCGTCGTGTATCGGGTGGTGCCAAAATGCGCCTGCTCGACCATCGGCCAAATCATGTATTATTCGGACCACGGCGCGTTTTTCGACGGCGACATCCATGATGCGACCGGCGGCCTGCACAAATGGGCGATGGACGATAGTCAGCCGCTGATCACTGCCAACGTGAAGGCACACAGCAGCTATTCGTTCACCTGCGTGCGAAACCCTTATACGCGTATCTTGTCATCGTTCTTTGATAAAATCTGCGGAATCCAACGCAACGGAAAACGATACCGCGGCAACCTCGTGCCACTGCTGATCCAAAAATACGGCATCGAAGTAGGCGATCCTGACACTGGGTTCGAGTTCGATCAAATCAAATCCTTCAGGCGGTTTCTCTTGTTTGCGCGCGACACCATCCGGTGGCGGCGACCAATGGAGCCCGACATCCACTGGTCCGCCATGTCCGGACACATCTCGACATTCATCGTGAACGGCGGGCGCTATGACAAAATTTTCTGGACCGAGCAGTTCAACGACGGCATGCAACAAGTACTCGACAATATCAAAACGCCGAACAAAATTGACCTGAACACAATCCCTCGCTTTAATGAAAGCGAAGGGCATGGCCCCAAGCGCCTACACCCTGTTGCAGATTACTTCGACGATATGTCGATGCATTTAATGTGGGAAATCTATAAAAAGGATTTCCAGCTTTTCAAATATGACTTCGGAAACCCCGGAAATAAAATGCCCACTGGCGAGATCGACCTTACCGAAGTACACGCCAAACTAGGCGAGTAATGCGCCTGCGGCGAGCGGAGAAGGGGGGCTAGCCCCCCTCGGCCTATGGCCTCACCCCCCAGCATATTTTCACTCCGAAGAAACCAACTTTTAACCAAGTTTCGTCAAACTGGATCTGCGGTACAGGCAGGCATGTCGATGACCGTCGACGAAGAAGCCGCTGCCACGCCTGCTGCGCCACGCGACTAACGGCTGGCAGCGTACTTCATTTTTAAATTTATCCGAGCAACAATATGCGCGCATACGGCGCCACCTATCTCGACCTCCGCTCCATTTGCATTAGATGTAGTGCAGCGAAGGGTTAAACAATTGCACAACGTCTTAATCATCGGTTCGGGTCCCGGCGCAGTGCTGGCACGCGATTGGACACGCAATCCTTTTGAACACACACTCGCCATTAACAATGCATGGCAAGTCCGACACGATTGGGGCAGTCTTATTTTCCCCGATGATTTTCCATCAAACAGGTTGCCCGAACTTCATACAAACCAGCAAAAACTGATCCGTTCACGCGACTATGTGCCCGTTCAGAACCGGTTTGGAGGATTTGTCTACGCTGGTGGCACGATGGCCTTTACCGCGGCATATTGGGCGCTCGGCACATTCAAGCCCAAGGTCATCGCGATGATCGGCTGCGACATGGTCTATCCCCGTGTAGGGTCTACTCATTTCTATGGGTCCGGCCAAGCAGACCCGCTACGCGACGATATTTCGCTGCGGTCTCTGCCCGCAAAATCAGCGCGGCTCATGGCGCTTGCGGCACGAAACGGTTGTGCAATGGTGAACTTGTCAGATGATCCCAGCCAACTGACCTTCCCACGCACGCGTCCTTTGTCTGCCGCCGCGCGAAAACCCCTGCAACACGATGCATCCGCCGTCGCGGCGGCCTTGGCCGAAGAGGCGCGGCTCGGATATTTTGTCGCATCCGGCAAATACTGGAAAGAAGAAACCCGCTTTGACCCCGCCAAAATAGACGCCCTCGATGCTATGTGGCTGGCGCTAAGCCCGCCTGCGCAATAAGCGTCTTTAGGTTTTGCTCGGGCCGTGCGCCGATATGACCAATCACCTCGCCCGCCGCGATATTTCCGATCCGGCCACAATCAGGCAAGCTATAGTTCTCCGCCAGCGCCCATAGAAACGCACCCGCAAACAAATCCCCTGCACCCGTTGCATCGACAATCTGCACCGGATCAGCAGGCACGTGCCAACGGTCCGATCCGGCCAGAATATACGCCCCATTTGCACTATCCGTGCAGGCCACAATCGCAACCTCTGCGGCGGCTTGCACCAACGCGGCATCAAAATCATCGGTTTCATACATCGACAACATCTCGGCACGGTTACAGAACAACAAATCCACATCCGCCGCTATCATGCTACGAAACGCCTCGCGATGCCGCCCCACGCAGAACGGGTCCGAAAGTGTCAGCGACACCTGCCCGCCCGCCGCCTTGCAGGCCGCAATGGCTTTGGCAAACGCCGCGTGGCTCTCGGGTCCGTCAAAACGGTAGCCCTCCAAGTAAATCCACTCGGCCTGCGCCATCTGCGCCTCATCAATATCATCGACGGTCAAAAATTCGGTCACACCCAGATAGGTATTCATCGACCGCTCACCATCAGGGGTCACAATCACCAGACAACGGCCCGTCTCGTCAACCGCATCCTTTGGCGCAAACGCGGTCTCGTACACCGCCCCCTGCGCACGCATATCATGGGCGAAAATCGCACCAAGCTGATCGTCCTTCACCTTGCCAACATAGGCCGTGCGCCCGCCCAAATGCGCGATCCCCGCAATCGAATTGGCCGCAGACCCGCCAGACACTTCGCGCGCAGGTCCGATCATCCCGTAAAGCGCGACAGCACGGTCCATATCAATCAGCTGCATGATGCCCTTCTCGATCCCCGCTTCTGCCAAAAAGCTGTCATTCGCGCGCGCCAGCACATCCACCATCGCATTCCCGATGCCCACGACCTGAAATTTCTTCATAAGTTCTTATCCTCAAACAGACACAGATCGCGGATTAAACAGGCCGCGCATTTCGGTTTTCTCGCGACGCATGTATAGCGCCCGTGCAGAATTAGCCAGTGATGCGCGTGCAGTTGAAAATCCGCCGGCACATGGTCCTCAACCGCCCGCTCCACGGCATCAACATCTTTGCCAACTGCAATCCCGCTCCGGTTGCCCACGCGAAAAATATGGGTGTCCACCGCTTGGGCTGGCTGACCCCACCACATGTTCAACACAACATTGGCGGTCTTACGGCCGACGCCCGGCAATGACTGCAAGGCAGCGCGCGAATTGGGCACCTCACCGTCAAATTCATCCACCAGAATTTGGCTCATCTTGATGACGTTCTTGGCTTTTTGGCGAAACAACCCAATCGTCTTGATGTGCTCGGTCACACCCTCAATCCCAAGCGCCAGCATCTTGTGCGGCGTATCGGCAATCGCAAACAGCCCCCGCGTTGCTTTGTTCACACCCGCGTCGGTCGCCTGCGCCGACAATGCCACCGCAACAACAAGCGTATACACATTCACATGCTCCAGCTCACCTTTCGGTTCTGCCTCGGCTTCGTGAAAACGCTCAAAAATCTCGCGCATCGTCTTAAAATAAAGTTGTTTTACCATGCGCCATTCTATGCGCAATTTTCGGGTCGCGGGCAACCGCTGCCTTGGCCTAGGATAGGCATATGGAACATGAAACCGCATATCACTATCAAACGATGCGTCGGGCAATCGCGTGCATCGATGGCGCCACACAAGGCCCGCTGGCACTCACCGACCTTGCCGCCCAAATGAACATGAGCCCCGCACATTTCCAACGGATATTCTCGCAATGGGTTGGCGTGTCTCCCAAACGGTATCAGCAGTATCTGCAACTCGATCATGCAAAATCCCTGCTCGCCAACAACTTCACGACACTCTCAACGTCAAACACCATCGGGCTGTCCGGCACAGGGCGCCTGCACGACCTCTTTGTGCGCTGGGAGGCCATGAGCCCCGGTGATTTCGCGCGCGCAGGTGACGGCCTGACAATCAACTACGGCTGGTTCAAAAGCCCCTTCGGCCCCGCCCTCTCGATGGGCACGGATCGGGGCATCTGCGGCCTCGCATTCGCGGCGGAATCCGGCCCCGATATCGCCATGTCCGATCTGCGTGGCCGCTGGCCCCGCGCAACATTTGTGGAAAACCCCGACGCCATTGCGGCATGGACGACAGCCGCACTCGGGCTTTCGGGTGACACGGCGCTTCACATGATCGGCGCGCCGTTCCAACTGCAAGTCTGGGAGGCTCTTCTTCGCATCCCCTCGGGACACGTCACCACTTACTCGGAAATCGCGACCTCTATCGGACGACCAAAAGCCGTGCGCGCGGTGGGCACCGCCGTTGGACGCAACCCCGTCAGTCTGCTGATTCCGTGCCACCGTGCACTGCGCAAATCAGGGGCGTTGGGCGGCTACCATTGGGGTCTGCCGGTCAAACGCACCATGCTCGCTTGGGAATCAGCGCGCCTTGAGGGAGCCGCCTAAAGGCAGATAATCTCAAAAAATTTGACTATTTTCGGAACGATATTGGATAGCAATTAGTTATCAGTCATAGCAAGCTATCTAAAAAGCGCTCCGGCGCACCCTTATCAGACGGAATCAGAGATATGCCACTTATGAAATTACCACTCATCTTCGCAGCAGCCTCCCTCGCATTTGTCGGCGCCTGCACAGAAACCTCGCCCAACGGCGGCGTGAAAGCACGTAACGGCGCAGCCATCGGCGCTGGCCTCGGCGCATTGGCTGGTATTGCCGGTGCGGACACCGCAAAGGAACGCCGCCAGAATTTGGCCAAAGGGGCGGTTATTGGCGGTCTGATCGGCGCGGGCATCGGCAACGCACTTGATCGGCAAGAAGAAGAACTGCGCGCCCAGATGGGCAGTAACATCGGCATCGTGAACAACGGCAACAACCTTGTCGTGACATTGCCGCAGGACATCTTGTTTGCCACAGATTCAGCAACCGTTTCAGGTTCATCGCAAAACGATATCTTCACGTTGGCAAACTCGATCAACCGCTACCCCAACACAACCGTCAACGTGATCGGGCACACAGACAGCACAGGCGAAGCGGCCTATAACTTTGATCTGTCCCAACGCCGTGCACAGGCCGTGGCCTCCGTGATGATCAACGCCGGTGTCTCACCACAGCGGATCCGGTCCATCGGTCGCGGCGAAGATGCGCCGATTGCCACAAACGCGACCGCTCAAGGTCGCCAGCAAAACCGGCGTGTCGACATCGTCATCACACCAAATTAAGCTTTCAAAGCTTAGCGCAGATCAGGGGTCGCCACACCGGCGGCCCCTTTTTCGTTGCCGCAATGGGGCTTTGGTCATACAAGTTTACCAATAACCATGTGGAGACTCCGATGCCCTTTGAGCCCATTCAACAAGAGAAATTGTCGATGGGCGTAGTGCGTCAGGTCGAAGGCCTGATCCTGCGCGGGGTATTGCGACCCGGTGAACGCCTTCCCTCGGAGCGCGAATTAAGCGAGCGCATGGGGGTGTCGCGACCCTCGCTGCGCGAGGCCCTTGGCGACCTTCAGGAACGTGGCCTGCTGACCAGTAAAGCAGGGGCCGGGGTCTTTGTCGCCGATGTGCTGGGCAGTGCGTTTTCTCCGGCATTGGTGGCGTTATTTTCCGTGCACGAAGAAGCCGTCTTTGACTACATAGACTTCCGGCGTGACATGGAAGGTTTGGCCGCATCTCGGGCCGCAAAACTGGGATCAGACACCGACCTCAAGGTCATCGGATCGATCTTTTCCAAAATGGAAGTCGCCCACACTAAACGCAACCCCAGTGAAGAGGCGCGGCTCGACGCGAATTTCCATCTCGCGATTATCGAGGCCAGCCACAACATCATCATGCTGCATATGATGCGATCAATGTATGAACTGCTGCGCGAGGGGGTATTTTACAACCGCTCGATCATGTTCAAACAGCGGGCCACGCGCGACATTTTGCTTGAACATCACAGGGCGATCAACGCGGCAATACAACTGCGCGATGCGGCAGCAGCCAAAGCGGCGGTGCATGTTCACATGGACTTTGTCACGACCGCCCTTTCGGACCAACAAAAAGCCGACCGCAATGAAACCTATGCCCAAAAACGCCTCGAACACGAGGCCAAACGCTAGCGTCCACTCTGGCAAAGCCCCGCGCAGGCTTGTCAGTATAGCATCAGCGCCTCAAACGACCTTGTTGTCGGGCGGGCCGAGGGGCCATACCCCTCACGCGTCACATCCGCAAGTTGCGGAAAAATCGCCAGCAACTCCTGCTGCACATCACGCGCCATTGCACCAACCGCCCGTTGCCCCGGATGAAAACTTTCCGACACAATACCCTCGGCATAAATCAACTCATGTGTGTCGAACATCAGGTGGTAATAGGTAACCTTGTCTTGCTTGACCTGGCGGATCGAGTGATCGTTCACCAGTTGGATCGCCGGGATCAACACCTCGTCCTCCCCCATATATAGCTCGGCCCGCCACCCCGTCAAAAGCATCCGGTGCTGCGGCGACACATACAGCGGCGCCGTATTGCCCAGCGCGCCGATCTCAAAACATACCGGCGCCGCGTCAGGGCGACCGTTTATCGTTGATGTGCCAATCCAGCGAATAGGCTGCATGCCGTTATCTACCGTCGGGATCATGTCCCCAATCACCAAGCCCTCAATCAACCGAGGGCCATCGGCGGTCTCGATCCGTGTGCCCGCAAGAAAGCAGTTCATCGGCGTCCACGGGTTTTGCGACGCGGTCAACCCTTCAGATACGTTGCTTTCAACACTATCAAAAGTGATCGATCGGATAGGGCCTGATTGCCACGCTTCCAAATCCTCGGCGCTACTCGCACTGGGCACTAAATACGCGTTGCCATCGGTGTCCTGCGCAAGAACCACAGTAACCGTCGCCGTTGATCCGTCAGTATACGTGATCGTCGCGTTATAACTAGCTGTGCTGTCAAAGCGCTGTGGGTTACCGCCATCGATCCGGAAATGCTCCGCCGGTCGGCCATCGGTGTCATAATACTCTTTAGGATTCCCGACTGCGGACCATTCAACAAGACCATCCAGCAACGGATCGCCCGGTCCGCCAAAGGTCATGCCAACGAGCGCCTCCGCATTTTCAACCGTCGTGTTACGATCTACAGTATCAATATCGGTCAATTGACCGATCGACACCGCGCTAAACGTGGTGGCCATAGCGATATACCTCAATATTTTCCGCACTTTTGGCGAATTGAGATGAGGTTAACACTTATTATGAAAATATAAGCGCGAAATTTAGAGCGGTGTCGATGTCCAAGACAAATTTGACATATTCGCCACAAAAAAGGCCCACCGCTCATGCGGTGGGCCCAAATTCACGAAGGGTTAAAACCCATCCTACTTGGCAGTGGGCTTAGTGCAATTTCGCTTCCACAGTCGCAATCGCGTCTGTGATCAACTGGTTTGCAGCCTTGGCGTCCATCTGGGCGGCAATCACGTCCTTTGCAACAGCAACGGCGACCACAACTGCTTGATCTTTCACAGCTTTCACCGCCGACGCCTGGGCGCTTGCGATCTGCTCTTGGGCAGCGGCAAGACGGCGCGTGATCGATGCAGCTATGTCAGCCTTAGCAGCAGTCGCGGCAAGTGACGCCTCTTCTTTTGCAGCATCCACGATACGGCTCGCCTGCTCGCGCACTTCCTTCTGCTTGCGCTCATACGACGCCAACAGGGATTGTGCTTCCTCGCGCAGGGCTTTCGCCTCGTCAAGTTCCGCCTTGATGGCAGCCGAACGACCGTCCAGCATTTCACCTATCTTGGATGGCACTTTGTAGTAGACCAAAATCCCAACGAACAAGATAAACGCCAGCGAAACGATGAAATCAGTGTTGCGAAGCGAAAAGAACGACGCACCAGGCTCTGCCAGCGCAGGGGATGCGACAACAGCAAAAAAGGCAGCGGTCAAATATTTCATGTGCTTAACCTTT
>TARA_R110002051_G_scaffold102297_5_pt1 | contig 11083 bp, 14 predicted proteins | sample TARA_R110002051 | Tara Oceans TARA_R110002051 (sample SAMEA4397023) | marine metagenome | biome: Polar Biome; feature: [MES] marine water layer (ENVO:01000295) within the mesopelagic zone...; material: water (ENVO:00002006), including particulate matter (ENVO:01000060) such...
GTCTGTAATCGACCCCGTTGCCGTCATTTGCCCATTCAAAGTCGAAGTTGCAAAGCTGCCATCGGCCCAGACAAGTCCAGGCATCATTTCACTTGCACAATGGCGGCCTATTCGGCGGCGCGTTCGTCGAAACTCTTGCGTGATGCCTCGATATAGTCCTGATGTGATCGTGCCCATGAGGCCAAGGTCAGCAGCGGTTCATGCAGCGAGCGGCCTTGCTCTGTCAGCTCATAATCAACACGCGGCGGGATGGTGGCGAATGCCGTGCGCGTCACGAGCCCGTCGCGCTCCAATCCACGGAGGGTTGTCGTGAGCATTTTATGGGACAACCCGGGGATTGACCTCTGCAAGGTATTAAAGCGCATGGGCCCTCGGGACAGAGCCCCCACGATCATAATCGTCCATTTATCGCCGATGCGCTCGAAAATCTGGCCAAGCGCCTTGCAATTGGCCTCGCCTTCTGAGGCATAGTCGACTTCAACGAGCTTGAGATTGGTTTTGGCCATCATTGTCTCCATTACGCACCTCTGGGTGCGTGACGTTCGAAATCGTGCGTTCTTGCGCAACGATCAACGAACCTTCATATCGCTACGCTCTAACGGAACGTAACGGAAGGCTCAATCATGAATATCGGTGTCAGCGGCGCAAGTGGCAACCTCGGCAAGGCCATCGTCCGCGAGCTACAGGCCCGCAACCAGGGCCACAAGATCGTCGCCATCTCCCGCACTCCCAAAAGCTCGGACGGCGTCGAAGGCCGCGAAGGCGACTACGACAAGCCAGAGACCCTGGCGACAGCCTATGCCGGGCTCGACAAAGTCATCCTCATTCCTACAGGCGACCTGCGTCCCGGCATGCGCGGCTCACAGAACGAAACCGCGATCGCCGCTGCCGTTGCTGCCGGTGTAAAGCACATCGTCCTCCTTTCGGCTGCCGGTACCCGCGAGCAGGCAGAGCCCGCCATCGGCGCAAGCTACTGGCGGGGCGAGCAGGCGCTTATTAAGTCCGCACCGCAGTGGACGATCCTGCGCATGAACTATTATGCGGAAGCCCTCGCCGATGAAGTGAAGCAATCGGCATCGTCTGGCGCCCTGACTGGTTTTGCCGAAAACAAGGTGGCTTTCGTGAGCCGCGAAGACGTCGCTGCTGCCGCTGCCGGCATCGTTCTGACCGAAGGTCATTCCGGAGCAATCTACAATGCCACCGGTGCCAAGAGCTACACCGGCGCCGAACGCGCGGCACTGGCTTCGGAGGTTCTCGGCACCCAGATCGGCTTTGCCGTGGTTCCCGTTGAGGCCCTGCAAACTGGCATGGCGCAGATGGGTCTGCCCGACTTCGTCATCAATGCGGTTGTCGGCATCCAGCAGGATTTCGCATCTGGAGCATTCGACGTGGTAACTGGTGATGTCGAGAAGCTCGCAGGCCGTCCCCCAAAGGACCTGCGCGACGTTTTCGTCGCAAACCTGAAGTAAGGCCAAGCCATGAACATCAAGTGGGTCTACTGGATTCCCACAATCCTCCTGTCGCTCATGTATGTGGGCGGCGGGCTGATGAACTCGTCTGCGGCAATGGTCATCACCTGCTGCCGGTCGGCGCCGGAGCAGCGGTAATTCTTGTATCGGAAGGTGACGCTGGTCTGGTCGAAGGCAATAAGGCGGCTGTTCGAGATCGCTACGCGGAGGGTGTAGCGCGAGAGATAGGCGAGAACGGCTTCAGGTCCGGCGAAGGGCGCCTTGGCATAAACAACCCAACGCTTCCTTCGGACGGGCGCAAGGTGGCGCAGAAAGACACGCCGGTCGCTGAGACTCGCCAGCTTTGCCGAAGAAGACGAGCTTTCCGGCACCATGGAGTTCGAGCAGCCGGGTCAGGAACAGGCGCTGGAACAGTGCCCACTGGCGCAATAGGGTAAGCAGATCGGGCGAGAGCATGGCATTGCGTTATCGTCCGCCTTTGCCCCGCTCGACCCGGATCGCTCGCTGTCGATATCGCGCACCTTGAGCAGCGCAACTTCGCCGACGCGCAATCCCGCACCATAGGCCACCGACAGCGCGGTCTGATGCTTGAGAGTGGTCGTCGTGTTGAGCAAGCGGGCGACCTCGCGTGGCACCAGAGAGCTATAGCCAATGGCTATAGCTCTCTGGCCTTGCCCCAAGTGCCCGAGCGTACAAAGCGGAAAGGGCTATCTAGCACCGTCGAGCAACTCGGTGCTTCACTAGCGCTGCAGGCCCTTGCATTCAGCTACACCGAAAGGGCCTGCGCTATCTCAAGGATGGACACCGGTTTGCCGTAGAATGGAACGTGGGCAAATTTCTTTGGGACCTCGTTTGCATTCGTGCCGGTGGCGAAGACAAAACGTATGCCCTTCTCCGAAAGCGCATCCGCTACCGGCACGGACATTTCACCACTGACTTTGAGATCGAGAACCGCGCCACCGAGGGATGCGGTTTCTGCGATCAACCTCAGCGCCTGTTCATTGCTGCTGGCAGGACCGATTATGTGAGCACCCAACTGCTCCAATTGATGAATTAGGTCGATGACGATCATGTAATCGTCCTCGACGATCAGTATTTTTCTGCCTGCAAACGGGTTCTTGTCCATAGCTATCTACTGGTGTCCTTCGCCATTGTTTTATCGCCGCTTTTTCCTGATGTTTGCAGTGTTGGTCGCTTGGGCGTCTGCTGATTTTTGCACGGGAGCTTTGTCGGTGCCATCTTTATTCATCGGAGTAGCCATCGTGTCCGGAATGGTTTTGCTTTCGGATTTGCTATTGCCCGGCAAAAGGCGCTCTGCCAGCCGCACCACCGTGATCAGCACAATACCGAGGATGAGTGCCGCCCCAAATAGAACGTATTGGCCGGCACCAGCAGCAATTCCTATTGCTGCCGCCAGCCACAGGTTTGCCGCCGAGGTAAGGTTATGAACATCGCCTCGTGCGACAAAAATTGCGCCGGCGGCAATAAACCCGATGGCCTGAGCCAGGCCCTGCACCACACGCAAAGGAGATGCTCTGCGCATTTCCGCTGGCGTTGAGGCTGTCAAACAGCAAAAGTGCTGATACCGTGATTGCCGCCGAACTCAGTGCCACAATTCCATGGGTGCGGATGCCGCCGAGATGCCGCGCAATTCGCGATCAAGGCCGAGAAATATCCCGCCTGCAACGGCCAAGCCAAGCCGCATGACGATTTCGACTTCGGTCATCAAACACTCTCGTTGTTGATCAACAATGATCAATTGGCGGGAGTGGTTCCCGCACCAAGGTGGTCTTGGAATGGTCGAACTTGTCGTTCAACCGGGATGATCCTTTTAGGGGCCGTTAATTTATGGTTAGCTGAAAAAATGTTGCGGGGGTGAGTTATGCCAAATCGAGAACAGTATATTGAGCGCCAAAAGGCGCTAGGAGATTTTGGGGAACTCGCCCTTCGGAGCGATCACCTGCTGGAGGTTTTAAGCCAAGCCTGCCACCTGGTGGGGCGAGCGCTTGGCACTAACCTTGCAAAAATTCTGGAGATCACTCCCGGCGGCGACCAGGTGCTCGTTAAGGCAGGCGTCGGTTGGGAACCAGGGATCGTTGGGAGCACCCGCTTCCCCTTTGGAGACAAGACTGCCGAAGGCCAGGCGATTGAACAGCGCCGGCCCATTACAACGACCAACATCGCCACCGACACAAAATATGAGCGTCCAAAATTCATGCGGAACGCTGGGGTGGTTGCGACCATAAACGTTCCAATACTTCTGCCGGGTGCGATCGTATATGGGCTACTGCAAGTCGATAGTCTCGAAGAACGCGACTTCAGCCAGGAAGACATCGATTTCGTGCGCACCTATGCGATGTTTCTTGGCCCGGTCATTGACCGGCTGCACAAGGTCCACTCGTTGCAGGAGTCCCTCAGCAAGAACCAGAGACTGCTGCGTGAGCTGGAGCATCGCATTAAAAACAACATTGGAGCCATCGGTAGCCTCGTGCGCACCAAGGTCCGCGAGGCCAACTCCGACGAAACCCGCGAAGCTCTGAAAGTAGTTGAGGCGAGGGTTGAAACGCTAAGGCTCGTTCACGAGCAGCTTTACGCCACTGATGCGTTCGAGAGCCTGTGCATGCGCGAGTATGTGTCAAAGCTTGTTGAGGGTCTTCGCAATCTTCATGAAGAGGCAGTGAAAGGCGTTTCATTGAGCATCGACATCGACGATGTCGGCCTTGCCACCGATACGGCGATGCCGCTCGGCCTCATCGTCAATGAGTTTGTTACCAATAGCTTCAAATACGCATTCGACGACGACGATGGGCAAGGCGAAATCGCCATCAGGATCACGCGGACTGAAGGAGGCAACCTTCTTTTACACCTTTCCGACAATGGCACGGGCCTTCCAGAAGATTCCGCTACGAGCCACAAAGGCACAGGCATGCAGCTCATCGAGGGGCTGGCCCGGCAGATAGGTGGAGAACCACGATTTACCTCATCGGGTGCCGGAACAATTTTGGAAATGGAGTTTCCTGACAGCTGACCATTTGTCAGGCAGCGACACCCATTTCTTCCAATGCTGAGTTGAGCACGATTGGATCAGCCGGTTTGGAAAAGAAGCGGGCGCCACTCGGCAGCTCTTCGATTGAGACAAAATGGTGTCCCGATACGACGATGAGGCGGCAAGGGGGCCATTTCTCAAACACCGCGTGCGCTAGTGCCAGACCGTTCATCGAGCCCGGCATATCGATGTCGGTAATGACGGCTCGAATTTCTGGATGCTTTTCCAGCAGCTCAATGGCCGCGTCGGCACTGGACGCCTCTAAAACGTCAAATCCAGCGCTCCTCAAGCTCATCGCGAGATCGATAAGGATTAAAATTTCGTCTTCGACGATCAGGATGGTCGTGCTTTCGGCTGCGTTCATGCCGTAATCTCATTCTTCAAGATCACGCGTGCGTGTAGCACAAATCAGGTAAGCTCCCAATACGTTCACCCCAGTTGTCCAGACCAATGAATGCCGTTCCAGTGCGGCATTGAGGTGGGCAACTATCAGAAGGGGTTATGTGACTACCGCTATGCGCCCAGAGGGGCATGCAGGGGCGGTAACCCGATGGGGCAGCACGGCTTATCCGAAAGTCCCCAACCCCGCCGTTGACCGCCGTAGGGTTTCGTGAAGCACACAACCGCATGCAGTTGTCCCGTTTGCAGCCCATCTCAGACATCCGGAGTTCGGAAACCTGCCATGGCAATTGCGCCGATTCATCCGTTAGACACGGTGGGGGATGCCTCATTGGACTCGCTTCGAGCAGCCAATATCTTCGCGGCGATGGGTGACGTAATCATCTGGATCACGGCGAAAAAGGCGGCAGGCACGGCGACTTCAGAGGGCAAACCAGATGCCACTACGAACGCCGCTGCAATGGAAAACTCCTTTTTGCTCACCGTGAATAGGTAGGCGATCAGTTCTTGCCGGTCGGCCACAAAGACCTTTGCAATGGACCCGACTGCATAGCCGATCAGGTTCAGCGTGAGCGCAGCCAGTGCGATTATGAAAGCAAACCAGCCATAGCCGAGGATTGTTTCAGCGTTTGGACCAACGACCGCGAGAAGCAGGAGAAGATAGAGTACCGAGCCAAGAGACGGATAAAGGCCATCGTGTCGGCCGACACGTTCGGGGTATCGCGTGCGCAGGTAAACCCCGACCACTGTCGGCACCACCACGATCAGCACCAGTTCCATGATGACCGCACCGATGGGAACTTGCAGCTCAATGCCGGTGAGAAGCAGAAAAAGGATCGGCACGATGAACGGCGAAAGCACCGTGTTGACGGCATTGAGGACAGCCGCGAGGGCTACATTGCCGCGCGCCAGTAGAACCAGCAGCGGCGCGGAAACGTCAGTCGGCAGAGTTCCCACAAGGGTTTGACCGGCTGCCAACGGTCCCGACCCGAAGAATAGGCGTCCCGTAAGCCAGCCGGCGAGCGACATGGGACCATAGACGAGTCCGAGCGCCCACAGCTGCCGGCTCGGCTTCTTGAAAACCAGCTTCACGGCATGAGCGTCAAAGGTCAGGCTGATGACCAGCATCAGCAGGGCCAGAAGCGGGCTTATGCCGCTTTCAAGGATGATCCCTACCGAAGGCACTAGCAGCCCGAGCGCGGCGGTCGCGATGGCCAGGAGCAGGAGGTTGTTTTCAACGAAAGCGAGGGTTCTTTGCATGAACAGTCCTAATCGCAGCGGATCGGCCCGGTTGGGCGGCCCTCGCATTTCGCGAATAGGGCAATCGCTTGATCGCAATATTTGCAGTGGCCCTCGCAGCAGTCGTGCATGAGAAAGGCGACGAGATCGGAAAGTGCAGGCCAATGGGCACTATAGATGATCGACTTTCCATCCCGTCGCCCCCGCACGAGCCCGGCGTGTTCCAATTCCTTGAGATGGAAGGAAACGCGTGATGGCGGCGCATCATCAAGCGCGCCGGCAATAGCGCCGGCGGCCATGCCGTCGGCGCCGGCCACGACCAACATGCGCACAATGCGAAGGCGGTCTGTGTGTGAAAGAGCAGCAAACCCTGCGAGCGCATTTTCTTCGATCATATCAATTCAACATTTCATGTTTTATTGAATTGATGTTTATCGAGCGGCACTACGCACGTCAATGTCACTCGCTTTCAGGTTCCACGACAAATCCCCGGCGCGCCGAGATAGGTAATTGCGGTAGTCGCGTCGGGGCATGGCCGTCTCATTTTACGGCGAGGTGTATCAGCTGCTGAACGGCGCGCCGCTCGTCTTGCAGGCACTGGTGGGACCGCATCCGCAGGAGGATGACGCAGCCTGCTTTCGCTTGTGATGGCGATACCAGACATAACTTCCCACCCCTGCTGTCAGCAGCAAGGCGATGCCGATTTGTCCGGCTACGGCTAAACCTATCCCGCTGGCTGCCATTAGCCCCAGCACGGGGGCAGCTATAAGCGGAGCGCAGCAGACGGCACATGCAGCGACGGCGAGACCGCCGGTGGCGGCGGCACCTTTTACGGTATTGTTCATCTTCATGCCGTCGTCCTCGCCAATTCTGGAGCGAAATGGGCGAATAGCTCGTCGGCTGTCGAAGCAGCGTTCTCCGGGACGGTGATGCTCAGCTGCACGATCTCACCCACTTCCAGGTCGAAGCCGAGAAAGGGGCAACACTCTGCCTCTTTGGCGACGATATCCTCGACCTCGGCCCGTGCAGCTATCGCGTAAGTCAGGTGCAACGCCAAGGGTTCACGACGACTCGACAGCAAGTGCCGGTAAGACAGGTTGCGGATACCAGCGAGCCGATCCTCGAAATCACATGAGTTGAGTATGCAGGCGACCGCCAGAGCCGTTTCGTGAGAACGGACGGACGCTGCGCAGGAGGAGCAGCATGCATCTTGTGTGGTCAATTTCCATCTCCTTTTAAGTCAAGATGGACACCAACTTATTCCTTCAAGTAACTTGAGGGTCAAGCGCGTTGCTGAGGATCACCATGTTCACCATTGGCAAGCTGGCTAAAGCCGCTGGCGTCACTACCCCCACGGTCCGATATTATGAGGAGATCGGCCTGCTGCCCGAAGCCGAGCGCACGGCCAGCGGCCAGCGTGCCTATGGAGCCGAGGACCTGGAGCGTCTCACCTTCATTCGGCGCTGTCGTGATTTCGGCTTCAGTATTGACCGGGTGCGCCTGCTCGCCGGGCTATCGATCAGCCCCGACAAGGACTGCCGCGAAGTCGGGGACATAGCCCGTGGCCATCTCAAGGAAGTGCAGGAGAAGATGGTCGAACTCAAGGCGCTGGAGCGGGACTTACAACGGTTTGTTGCTGAATGCGACGCCGTCTGTTGTGGCGGCCCTGGACGTGAATGCGTCGTATTTGAGGACCTTCGGGCGGCAAAGCAATAGACCTGACCCACAGACCCTATCGCCGAGGGCATTCCCTGGGCACGGCAGAATTGCCCCTTTTCCGCTCAAAACCTGACAGTCCGCAGCCCACACCCCATGTCAGTAGGCATGGAATATTTTTGGACGCCGATCGGGGGTCAATATTGGATACGGTGACGTAATTGCTGCTGTTGGTGGCATTCTATCAGTCGGAAAGATGGGATTGATAAGCCAGGAGGAAATTCTCATGAAGCACTACGTAGGGCTGGACGTTTCGCAGAAGAAACTGCAATCTGTGTCGTGGATGAGGCCGGCAGGCTGGTTTTCCAGGGCCAAGCCAAATCAGATCCAGGGGCTTTGGCAGCGGTTCTGGCCAAACGGGCGCCACACGCTGAACGCGTCGGCTTCGAGACGGGTGCCATGTCCAGTTGGCTGTGGCACGAGCTTAAGCTTATTGGCTTGCCAGTCGTTTGCATTGACGCCCGCCACGCTCATGCCGCCCTCTCTGTTCGAATGAACAAGAGCGATGAAAACGATGCTCGTGGACTGGCAGAGCTCATTCGCATAGGCTGGTATTGTGAGGTGGCAGTCAAAAGCGAGGCCAGTCAGAAAGTGCGATCACTGCTCGTGACGCGTTCTCGACTGGTCAGCATTCGTAGGGATCTCGAGAACCAGATTAGATCGCTGCTGAAGGAACAGGGACTGCTTTTCCCACGCGCGATAGGTGCTCAATTCCGGCGAAGTGTCGAGGAGCTCACGGGCGAGGATCAGGCTTTGCAACTGGTCACTACACCGCTGCTCAACATTCATGAACAGGTTTGTCGTGAACAGGAGAAACTGGATCGTACGGTGCGGTTGTCTGCCCGCGAGGATGAAACAGTTCGGCGTCTGATGACGGTCCCTGGAATCGGCGTGGTAACCGCACTGACCTTCAAGCACCCGATTGATGATCCTTCCCGATTCCAATCAGCTTCCTCTGTTGGTGCCTACCTTGGTCTGACGTCCAGACGAAAGCAGTCCGGCGATAAGGACGTTACGGGCCGAGTCTCGCGCTGGGGTGACCGACTGCGAAGAACGTATCTGTTCGAGGCAGCGAGCGTGCTTCTTCACCGCACGAAGAAATGGTGTTCGCTTAAGGCGTGGGGGCTGCGGTTAGCCAAAGGGGTGGACGCGAAAAAGGCGCAGGTGGCGGTCGCACGCAAACTAGCTGTGATTTTGCACTGCATCTGGGTCGATGGCACCACCTTCGAATGGAAACAGCAAGAAGCCTGATAGCCGCTTCCCTTATTCCAATTACAGGCCCGTTATGGCGTGTGGCTGTGATGTCCCCGCCAGGACGGTGGTTGCGGTGACCTCGATCAAACAGCGGCGGGCGAAATTCGTACTGCGTTGGATACGGTGAGGCACCGAACCCGAACATCAACATCAGGCACGACCTCGAAAAGGACCATGACCCCGGCAAAGACGTAAACAGGCTTGACTATCACACGCAATTAAAGGGCTGTTTGACATTTACGGCACGAATCATGAGGCACGCTCATGGGAAACACTCGAAACGTTTCGGCCAGAAAGGTTTGGTGATTGGGACAGGAGCTCCTTCAACTTCATCCCTCCAGGCGGCGGCGATCACCATATGCATCACCGATGCCCAGGAGAGTGGATCACGATCGAGCTGATGAAGCAGGCTTCGGAGGTTCTATCCAGAAGCATAGGGTATGATGTGCCGGAGCAGGATCTCCGGATCGACTATTCGAGGTTGCCCGCTCTGCCGCGCAGCCGCTTCATCATCAAAAACGTTGGACAGACTTCGATCGGAACTCGCGTTGGGTCGCGACGCTAACGTCCTGCCTGCAAACTCTGAATTTCCGTCTCTGGAGCGCGGCTGACGTGGCATCGCATTTGGCGAAAGCGCTTCTACAATCCTGCATTCCTCGATCGTGCCCCGGCCGCCTTAACTAAGGATGCTGTGAACTTGCCTGTTTCTCGATGGAGCGAGCGGAAGGCAAATCAGTAAACGAAAGTTCGAGCCTTCGCAGTCACTAGACTAGATGCACATGGTCGTCGCCAAACCCGGTATGAAGACGCCGATCATGGACACAACCGCCGATCCCAGGCCGTATACGCCCAATATGGACAGGGTCGGGGCAGGTTCACTTTCGCGTTTTGCCCGTCTTCGCCAATGCTTGTAGACCAGCAGCCACGACATCGCCCCGATGGCCAAAAAACCCAACGTCATGGCGATCAACACGCCTCGTTGTATCACTTCCGGCCACCCAAAGACGCAGCCGATTGCATTAGTCGCATAGAGTGCGACAAACGCTATGCTCCAGATGGTAAAGCCCAGCGGAATCAACAAGATTCGGTTTGGTGGAACGTGCCGTTGTTCTATCACCGTACCCCCTCTAACATTCCGATCAGCATCGGCATCAGCGCGAGCATTGCTCCAATGACGATTGCCGTTGCCGCAGTGTAATCGTGCCAGAGCGACGCCAGCCGCAACGGCAGGTTTCGGCGTTTTGACACATAGCCATCCACTGTCTTCATCAGAGCGTTGAGCCCGAAAAGCAAACCCAGAGTCGCATGAATCCACCCAAAACCCAGAAGTGCCGCCGCCGTCGCGAGGTGAGCGTGGTTGCGAGGATCTGGCAGAGCCACAATTGCCAGTGAAATAAAAACAATTGCCACGATGTCGACGACGATCGTCAACACCAGCATTGGTGTGAAATTTCCCCCTTTGGCATTTATCCTCTTGCAAAAACGCCATGCTGTACTCGAAACGGCCACGGCGGCGGGCGCCAGCCATGTCCAAATTGTGGGTTCCGCGATTTCTGAGGGTGGCCAACCGGGAGCGATGAGCCAGAGATAAAGGGTGCCGAATAGGAGCGAAGCGAATAGTGTTCCGTCGGCGGCGAGGCCAAACACCATCGCCCACCACGAGGAGGAGCCATTGACCTCCACATCGAGGAGCGCTTTTTCACCTCGTCCTACGGGCACGAGGCCAGCATCGGACTTTACACCCGTAGGGCGCGACCACAAGAAGAAGCTAGCGAGGGTTGCCACGGCTAGAATTGCCGCGCCAATGTAGAGTTTGAATAGCAGGCATAGCACGAGCGCCCCGGTCAGCACCGCAGAGATTAGCGGCAGATAGGTTGGTCCCGGCAGGATTGCAACATGTTCAAGCCTTCCTGTGGTCATGTCGACCCCGATGGTCTCCATTCGACCGTTGCGGACAAAA
>TARA_R110002051_G_scaffold87881_6_pt1 | contig 11083 bp, 12 predicted proteins | sample TARA_R110002051 | Tara Oceans TARA_R110002051 (sample SAMEA4397023) | marine metagenome | biome: Polar Biome; feature: [MES] marine water layer (ENVO:01000295) within the mesopelagic zone...; material: water (ENVO:00002006), including particulate matter (ENVO:01000060) such as......
ATTGGCGCGCGCACGGTTTCGGCCTGTATGCCGTGATCGAGCGGGAGAGCGGTGCATTCTGCGGGGAATGCGGGCTGCGCTATACGGATGACGGCGCGGAGGTGGAGATTTCCTACGGCCTGTTCACGCCGTTTCGCGGGAAGGGATATGCAACCGAAGGGGCAGGGGCTATCCGCGATATCGCCCTGAATGTTCTGAAGCTTCCGGTTCTGGTTGCCCGCTCTCGCGGCGACAATCGAGGCTCGCACACCGTGCTGGAAAAGATCGGGATGGTCTTTCAAGGGCGGCAGGAAAGCCCCGGTAATCCGCACGGAGTGGTCAAGTATGTGCTACATCGCGATTCAGGCTCTTGAACTCCGGGAACGATGCGCTAAAACGGATAGATGTTCAGTATTCAGAAAATCCTCGTGCTCGTCGCCGTCGTCGCGGCGATCTGGTATGGCTTCAAGCTCGTGGGCCGGCTCGACGCCGCGCGTAAGCAGAAGCTGAAAGAGACCGCGCAGGGCAATGCCGGCAATACGCCGCGCACGGCCCAAAAAGACGATGTGGTCGATCTGGTGCAGAACGAGGACGGTACATACGTCAGCACCAAGAAAAACCGGAAGGTCTGACGCCCTCCGGTCTCCCCGGATAAGTTACCCTCAGCGTTGCCGTTTTTGCAGGTTACCCCGGACTTTTTCCAGCTTCAGGGTCAGGAAATTCGCAAGCTGCGGCATTTGCTCGGCATTCTGTGACACCGCATTCAGGCATTGCAGCAGATCGGCGTTCATCTGGCGCATGAAGGGGTCGGCGATCTCGCTCTGGATCCAGGTGACGGCAACATCGCGCGTGCCGGACGTCACAGGGTTGACCCGATGGATCGAATTGGTGGCATAGAGCACGGCGCCGCCTGCCGGCATCTTGAAGCTCGGCGCGAATGTCATGTCGCTGTCGACCACCAGCTCCCCGCCCTGATAGCTTTCCGGATCGGACAGGAAGATCGTCATGGACATGTCCGAGCGAAGCTCTTCCGACGTTCCCTTGGCCATCACATTATTGTCCATGTGATCGTTGTAACCGCCGCCGGTCTCCGTGCTGGACACCAGGAACTTGCCGATTTTCGCGGGTGCAGCGAGAAAGGTGAAAAGCAGGGACTCGCGCCTCTGATAATCGCGCAGCACCGTCGTGATCGCATCCGAGATCTGCACCCTGAGCGCGCTGTCGCTTGCGAGTTCCCGGTTGTTTTTCTTCGGGGCATCCCGGCCAGCGGTTTGCGCGCCATCGACCCAGCTATCCGGCTCCGACGCCAGCCGGTTGCGGATTTCGGTGACCAGTTCCGGCGGTAACAGGTTGGGGATCGGATAGACGTAAGGCATTGCGCTAAGTTCCTCCAGGCAAGATGTCGCGCACCGTAGCCGAGGCATTCCCGCTGGGCCAGCGGCAAGTCCATCTGTCGGGCAAAGAGGGTGGGCGCACTGCCTGCCATCCAGTATCGTTGAGGCGAATCAGGGGCGCCCGAATGTCGGCGCGGGGGAGGAAGCGGCAATGGTGCGGAAACGGATGGCGAAGGATGGCGATGCGGCGCCCGCAGGTGAGCCGCGTGGAGAGACCGCCTATCTGAAGCTGAAGGACGCAATCCGCTCGGGAGACCTCAAGCCGGGGCAGCGGGTCCGGGAAAGCGAGATGGCGGCGCGGCTCGATGTCAGCCGCACGCCGGTGCGCGAGGCTTTCCGCCGTCTGGAAGCGGACGGGTTGCTCAGTTTCGCGCCCTATCGCGGAATGGTGATCTCCGAGCTGGACCACCAGGCGGTGATGGAGCTCTATTTCATGCGCGAGGTGCTGGAAGGCACCGCAGCCGGTCTTGCCGCCCACCGGGCCTCGGAAGCCGAAGTGTCGATGCTGCAGGAAATCGTTGCGCTCGACCCGGCCGGCGAAGGTTCTCCCGCCGCGGTCGCCGGGCATAACCGGCGCTTTCACAGCAGTATGTATCATGCGGCCCATAATCGTTATCTCCTGAAAACGCTCAATGTTCTGCAAGATGCGATGGCATTGCTGGGGCCGACGACGATGCGTGTGCAGGGACGTTCCGATGCGGCAAAGGCGGAACATGCCGCGATCGTTCAGGCGATTGCCGACAAGGACCCGGACAGTGCGGAACGTCTGATGCGGGAACATATAAGGGGCGCACAGAAAGCCCGTCTGCATCTGCTCGCGGCCAGCGAGAATGACGACTGAATTATGGGATGGCTCGTGCCGTTATCCATCGATAAAGGTGCCGCGAAGTGACCTTTGTCATTTCCCCCGGCAGGAGTAATGATAGACATAGGTCCATGATTATTTCCTAATGGCCAATATGCCCTTGATCGTCCTCAGGGATCTGCGATCCCGCTTCAATGCTATCCCGGCCAATGTTCAGGGCATGATCTGGATCGCCCTCTCGGGGCTGGTCTTTTCCTGTTTCATGGCAATCGTGCGCTATGTCGGCGCCACGCTGGACCCGATCCAGACCGGCTTCCTGCGCTATGCCTTCGCGCTGATCTTCATGGCGCCCTTCTTCCTGAAGCTGCGACCGTCGGATCTTCGCGGCGCCAAGCTGCCCATGCATGCCCTGCGCGGTTTTCTGCACGGTACAGGTGTCTTACTCTGGTTTTATGCCATGTCACGGATGCCGCTGGCGGAGGTGACGGCCATGGGCTTCACGGCGCCGGTCTATACCACGCTGCTGGCGGCCTTGTTCCTGGGTGAGGCTATCCGCCTGCGCCGGATGGTAGCTATCGTGATCGGGCTGTTTGGTGCTCTTGTCATCATCCGGCCGGGTTTCGAGGTGGTGGATCCGGGCGCAATCGCCATGCTGCTGGCGGCGCCGATCTTTGCCTGCGCCGATATTGTCGCGAAAAAACTGACGGTGACGGAGACGGGTCCCGCCGTGGTCGCCTACCTGTCGGTTTTTGTGACCATCTTCACCCTGATTCCCGCACTCTATATCTGGCGGGCACCGACCATTGAAGAGCTGGCACTGGTTTTTGTCACGGCCGGTCTGGCGACGCTTGGACATTTGCTGATGACCCAGGGCTTCAAGGTCGCGGAGATGTCGGCGATTCAGCCCATCAAGTTCGTGCAACTGGTCTGGTCCGCCCTGATCGGGCTGGCGGTGTTCGGCGAAGTGCCGGAGATCTTCACCTGGATCGGAGCGGCGATCATCGTCGGCAGTATTTCCTACATCGCGCATCGTGAAGCGGTGGCCCGGCGCAAAAACGCCGTTTCCGATATCAGGCCCTGACTGCGGGGGAAGCTCTCCGGGGCCATTGTGCCCAGAGGATCGCCGCCAGGATAAGCCCGCCTCCCATGAAGGTTTCGACGGGCGGTATCTCGTCGAGAAACAGAAAGGCGAGCAGCGGCGCCACCGGTGTTTCGAGTGCGCTGAGCAAGGCTGTCTCGGCTGAAGGGAGCAGGCGTGCTCCGGCCATCAGCGTGATCGAGGCGACGGCAAAGACGAGACCGAAACCGACAAGGGCGGGCAGATTCTCCGGGTCGGCATCGAGAGGGGCGGCCACCAGCAGGGCGACGGGGAGCAGCACGATTGACGAGAAGGCGGACGGCAGTCCCGCCGGTGTCTCCGGCCAGCGCCTGTAGACCACCATCGAGCCTGCCAGCGTCACCGTCATCCAGAGCGCCAGCAGATCCCCTTCAAGGCTGATCCCGCCGATGGACCCGGCAACGATAATGAGCACCCCGCCCAGTGTCGCCAGACTGGCGATCAGCGTGCGGCGCGTCGGCCGCTCCCTGAGACAGACCCAGGCAAGCCCGGCGGCCATGAACGGCACGGTCGCGTAGATCAGCGCGACATTGGCGACGCTGGTCAGCTTGAAAGAGTTGATAAAGGCCGCCGAGCCACTCGCCCCCAGCAGGGTGACGAAGAGGGCGGGCCAGCCGAAATTCGCAACCTCCCGGCGCCAGCGCCCCGTTGTCAGCAGATACCCGAAGGTAAAGGAGGCGGCAGCCAGGCCGCGCCAGAACACAATGGTCCAGGCATCCTCCGGCACCCCCTTGGTGAAGAGGCCGGCTGTACTGAAGAACAGGCTGGAGAGGCAGACGAGGGCTATTCCGCCGGCAAGGGCGGACGATATGGGCCGGGGGGCGGGCAGGCTGGCTGACATGGCGCAAAATCCTCGGATTGATGCTGTGATCCGGGGCTTTAGCAATTTCCTACTGACAACATGTTGTCAGTAATGATTTGTTATTTTTCAGTATGAAAGGCATCGGTGAATGCGTCCTACTGACAGATTGTTCGAGATTATCCAGATTTTGCGCGGCGCCCGGTCTCCGGTGATCGCCGCGCGCCTGGCTGAACAGCTTGAGGTCTCGGCCCGGACGATCTATCGCGACATCGCGGCGCTTCAGTCCATGCGGATACCGGTCGCGGGTGAGGCCGGTATTGGCTACGTCCTGCAGCGCGGCTATGACCTGCCGCCGATCAATTTTGATATCGAGGAGGCGGAGGCGATCTCGGTCGGATTGTCCATGCTGGCGCGGACGGGCGATGCGGGGCTGAAGCGGGCGGCGGAGCGCGCCGCGCGCAAGCTCAACGCCGCCACACCGCTTAGCGAGGCTCTGCTGACGAGCAGCTGGGGGGCGCCGGATCTGGATCTGCTTCCGGAAATCAGGGCGGCGATCCGGGAAGAGCGCGCCTTGCAGATCGTCTACGGGGACGATTCAGGCTCGCTGACCCGGCGCAAGGTTCTGCCGGTTGCCCTGATCTATTACGCCGAGGTTGCCGTGCTGGCGGCGTGGTGCCGGTTGCGGAAGGACTTCCGGCATTTCCGGCCGGACCGGATGCATGAATGTACGCCGCTGGACGAACGGTTCGAAGGAGAGGGCGAGAGCCTCAGACGTGCCTGGGAGGCAAGCCGGTCAGCGGATCCCGCCGCCAATCGCCTTGCCGGTCAGAGGTCGAATTCGACAAAGACCGGATAATGGTCGGAGGCGATCTCGTCCGTCGCCACCCAGCTCTTCGTGACCTTCGGTGCGAGGTCATCGGTTGTTAGCACATGGTCGATCTTGTAGTCGCCGTCCCGGGTATAGATGGTTGAGACACCTTCCTCGCCGTTACCGGCGGCAACCCAGCTATCGACCAGTTGATCGTAATGCCGGATCCGTCCGTGCTTCGGATGGGGCTCGCCGCAGAGATGGGCATATTCCTCGGATGTCGGGCGGCAATTCAGGTCACCCGCGAGAATGGCAGAGCGCGGCGCCGGGGCGAATTCCAGCCCTTCCGTCCAGTCGAAGGCCGATTGCGGCGGCAGGGGATGCGGGCTGTCGATCGGGCCGCCTTCATAGGGCGCGCGGAAGATATATTCCCTCAACGCCTCTACCTGCGGCATGCGGTGCGACGGTGCCTGATGCGCCAGGTGGGTGCTGTAGACCCGGATCGGGCCGGACGGCAGAGCGATGATGGTTTCGACGGCGCAGCGCTGCAGGTCGAACAGATCGGGGGACGGTTTCTTGCGCAGGTGCAGGGTGCGGGAGGCCGTGATCGGCCAGCGGCTTGCCACCATGTTGCCGAAGGTCCGGCGCCGGTTCACGACCTTGCCGTTCTCGTCCCGGAAGCTGCCATCCACGTTGAAGCTGGAGCCGAAAACGTAGAACAGGTTCAGCCGCTCCGCGATGCTGGCGGCCTGATCCTCGTAATCGTCGCGCGGCCAGTTCTGCACCACTTCCTGAAAACAGATGATGTCTGCTTCGGAGACGGCATCGGCAATGCGGCCGGTATCGAATGCGCCGTCCTGGCCGAGGCCGAACTGGATATTGTAGGTCGCGAAGGTGAGGGACATGACTGTTCCGGGATGACGTCTGAAGGAAAGACCGAAACCTTAGCCGGGGAGCATGACAGAGACGTGACGCGGCGGGTGAAATTTATTCGGTGGGAAGAGCCTTGCGCAGGATCATCCCGTGCTTCTCATTCCCGTCAAAGCCGAGCTTTTCATAGAAACCGCGCGCCTCTGCGCGGCGGCCTGTCAGCAGCATGATCTTGTAGGCATCGGCAGCCCATGCCGCTTCGATCAGGGCGTTCATCACCCCGCGCCCCATGCCCTGTCCCTGATAAGCCTTCAGGGTCACGACATTCTCCACCAGCGCGTAAGGCCGGCCGCCATAGGTCATGTTCGGCATCAGGTGGAGCGTCGCCATGGAGACGATCCGTCCGTCCGTCTCGGCGCCGTGAATGGCGGTGCCGTCGCGGGTGAGGATTTGCTGAAAGATGTCGCGGCCGAACTCGCCGTCGGCAACCGGGCGCGTTCCGGACAATTCCCGGTACAACGTCACTGCGTCATCGAAATCGTCAGGGCACAGCGTCCGGTAAAGCATCGGTGCGTCTCTGTCTCTGCCCTCAGGCGTAGAGATGGCACTCCACGCGGCCGTCGGCGTCCTGGATGACCGGCGGCTTCTCCACCGGGCAGGGACCGAACGCCTTGGCGCAGCGCGGGTGGAAGGTGCAGCCGCTCGGCGGATTGATCGGGTTCGGGAAGGCAATGCCGAGGCCGCTGTCCGGGACGCCGAGACCGGGCTCCGGTGTCAGCACGGAACTGAGCAGGGCGCCGGTATAGGGATGCCGGGAGGCCTCGAAGAGCTTGTCCGTGCCGGTTTCCTCGACGATCCGACCGAGATACATCACCGCCACCTTGGTGGCGATATGCTCGACCACGGCGAGATTGTGGCTGATCAGCACGTAGGTGAGGTTCAGCTCCTCGCGCAGGTCCATCAGCAGGTTCAGGATCTGGGATTGCACGGAGACGTCGAGCGCGGAGGTCGGCTCGTCGCAGATGACGATTTCCGGCTTCATGATGAGTGCGCGGGCGATGGCGACGCGCTGGCGCTGACCGCCGGAAAGCTGGTTCGGATAACTGTCATAGACCCGCCGCGGCAGGCCGACGATATCGAGGATATCCTCGACGGCTTTCCGCCAGGTCGACGGATCGCCCACCTTGTGCACGCGCAACGGCAGCGAGACGATAGAGCCGATGGTCTTGCGCGGGTTGAGCGAAGAGTAAGGGTCCTGGAAGATCGGCTGGATACGGCGGGAGATCGCTTTCCGGTCGCCGCTCTGGTGGGCCGTCTCTCCATCGATGAAGATCTCGCCCGTGCTCGGCAATTCGAGGCCGAGCAAAATCTTGGCGAGGGTCGACTTGCCGCAGCCGGATTCACCGACCAGGCCGAGAACGTCGCCTTTATTGATCTTCAGGGAGATGCCGTTCACCGCATGCAGAGGCTGCTTCGGGCTGAAGATACCGCGGCGGATCATGTAGGTCTTCGTGACGTCCCGCATTTCGAGGACGGGGGGCGGGGTCTGTCCGGTCATGCCGATACCAGCTCCTTCGCATTGGCTTCACACGTGGACACATCGAGAGTGCAGCGGTAACCGCGCCCCGGGCTCAACGTGTGGAACGGATCCTTGATGTTGCATTCGTCATGGGCGAAGGCACAGCGGTTGCGGAAGCTGCATCCCTTTATGTCGCCGATCAGGGTCGGGACGATGCCGGGGATGGAGCCGAGACGGGAGCCGCGCTTGGTCTTGCCCGGCACCGGAATGCAGTTGATCAGGCCTTGCGTATAAGGGTGCAGAGGTTGGTTGAAGATTTCCTCGACCGTACCGGCCTCGACGATCTTGCCCGCATACATCACCGCCACCTTGTCCGCGACCCGGGCGACCACGCCAAGGTCATGGGTGATCAGGATCAGGGCCGAGTTGAACTCGTTCCGCAGCTCGGCCAGCAGGTGCAGGATCTGCGCCTGGATGGTGACGTCGAGCGCGGTGGTCGGCTCGTCCGCGATGATCAGTTCCGGGTCACACATCAGCGCCATGGCGATCATCACGCGCTGGCGCAAGCCGCCGGAAAGCTGATGCGGATATTGCGAGAGACGGCTGGCCGCAGCCGTGATGCCGACCCGCTCAAGCAGGTAGATCGCCCGCTCGCGGGCTTCCTTGTCGCTTGATTTCTTGTGCCGCAGATACGGCTCCATCAACTGGTTGCCGATGGTGTAAGCCGGGTTCAGCGAGGTCATCGGCTCCTGGAAGATCATTGCCATCCGGTTGCCGCGAATGGCCGCCAGCTCGCGCTCTTTCAGGCTGAGCAGATCGGTGCCGGTAAACTGCATCTTGTCCGCGTTGATCTTCGCCCGCTTCGGCAACAGGCCCATGATCGAAAGGGACGTCAGGGATTTGCCGCAGCCGGACTCGCCGACGATACAGAGCGTCTCGCCTTTATTGACCGAGAAGTCGATGCCGCGCACGGCATGCAGATCACCCGCCGCGACAGGGATGTCGACCGTAAGGCCGCTGATTTCAAGAACGGCTGACATGCTGCGCTCCATTCGGGGAAATACGGGGGGCGTACATCAGTTCCTGTGCTCCGGCGCGGTGACGTCACGGATGCCGTCGCCGACAAGGTTGATGGCGAGCACGAGAAGGAACAGCGCGATACCGGGAATGGTGATCATCCAGGCCTCGAAATAGATCTGCTCCTTGCCTTCGGAAACCATCAGGCCCCAGGAAGGGGTTGGCGGCTGGACGCCCATGCCGAGGAAGGACAGGGCGGCTTCAAGCAGGATGGCGTGCGCCATTTCCAGCGTCACCACGACGATCAGGCTGTTCACGATGTTCGGCAGGATCTCGGTCAGCAGGATGCGCGGCGTGGAGCAGCCGACGGCCTTGGCGGCGGCGACATAATCCATTTGCCGGATCTGCATTGTCGCCGATCGCATGACCACCGCGAAGCGGTCCCACAGCAACAGGCCAAGCACGCTGATCACCACCGTCAGCGAGCCGCCGATCAGGGCGACAACGGCGAGAGCCACGAGAACCACGGGCATGGACAGCCGCACCGTGATCAGGAAGGTGACGATCATATCCACCCGGCCGCCGAAATATCCGGCCGCGACGCCCATGCTGGTGCCGATGATGCCGGAGATGAAGGCGGCGGCAAAACCGATCAGCAGGGAGATCTGGGCGCCATATACCAGACGGGCGAGAAAGTCCCGGCCGAGATGGTCCGTGCCGAGGATATGGTCCCAGTTTCCGTTCATCCAGACCGGCTGTCGCATGCGGGCAAGCAGTTCCTGCGCGTATGGGTCATGCAGTGGAAGGACCGGAGCCAGGATCGCCATCAGGAACATGATGATGAGAATGCCGCCGCCGAACAGCAGGCCGTAATGGCCGAAAATCCGGCGCCGCATCTGCTGTCCCGGAGTCGGGCCGACAATGTCTTCGGCGGCGGGCAGGCCTCGGTTCGTGATTGTTGTGGTCATGCTCTTAGCCCACCCGGATACGCGGATCGAGCCAGGCATTCAGCAGATCCGAAAGAAATGTCAGGACGATGTAGAAAAGCGAGAAGATCAGCACCACGGCCTGCACAACGGGCAGGTCGTTCCGGCCGATCGATTCCCAGGCGAGATAGCCGGCCCCGTGCAGGGCGAAGATGCTCTCGATGACGATGGAGCCGCCGAGCATGAAGCCGAACTGGACCGCCGCGAGCGAGACCACCGGGATCACCGCGTTGCGCAGGGCGTGCTTGAAGAGGATGACATGCAGCGGCAGGCCCTTGGCCCGGGCCGTGCGGATATAGTCGGAGCCGAGCACTTCGAGCATGCCTGTACGGGTCAGCCGCATGATGGCCGGCGTCGCGTAATATCCGAGAACGATCGTCGGCAGAACGAAATGCTGCCAGCTCTCCGATCCGGTGATCGGCAGAAGGTTGAGATTGACGCCGAAGACGAGGATCAGCAGCAGTGCGAACCAGAAGCTTGGCATGGCCTGTCCGACAACGGAGATGCCAAGGGCCAGTCTGTCGAGGAAGCTGTTCGGCCGGATGGCGGCGAGCACGCCGAGAGGGATCGACAGAATGATCGCGAAACTGATGGCGCATACACCGAGGATCATGGAAACGGGCAGGCGCTCCAGCAGCAGATCCGCGACCGGGAGCTTGAAGTAGAAGCTCTGTCCGAAATCACCCCGAATGGCACCAAGGGCCCAGTCTACGTACTGCACCAGAATGGGGCGGTCGAAGCCGTATAATTGATTGACGTAAGCGATGTCCGCGTCGGTCGCTGCTTCCCCGGCAATCGCAATGGCTGGATCGCCCGCGACATAGGTCAGGGAGAATGTAATCAGCGATACCGTCACCGCGACAAAAAACGCGAGGACAAGGCGCTTGAGCGTAAAGACCAGCATAATCGTGCGTCCCGCACAGGCGCCGGTTTGTCCGGCGGCCCAATTATATCTGAAGAAAAGATCGCCGGCTCCCGACCGAAGGTCCGGGAGCCGGCGTACCGTTAGGTGTTATTTCCAGCTCGCGTTGAAGAACCGGGGAATTTCATCCGAAGAGGGAGTGAAATTCAGGTCGTTCGAGAACGCGTAGTTGGTGTTGTAGGACCAGAGCGGCAGCCAGTAGGCCTTGTCCGCGATGATCTGCAGCGCTTCCTTGTAGGCGGCGCTGCGGGCAGCGGTATCGACCGTGGTGTCGCCCTTTTTCAGCAGTGCCTGAACTTCCGTGTCGTTCGCAAGGTCGTCACTGGTGCCGCCGAAGAAGTGGCTGGTGATGGCGGAAACGTCATTCACCGAGTTGGACCCCCAGGTCATGAATGCCATCGGCACTTCCTTGGCCCGGATCTTGTCACGCAGCGCGGCATATTTCAGGAAGCCGAAATTCACCTTGATGCCGACCTGATTGAGGAAGCCCATCATTGCTTCGGCATAATCGCGGTCGCGATAGGCGTAGAAATCAAGAGTGAAACCGTCCGGATAACCAGCTTCGGCCAGCAGTTCCTTGGCTTTCTTCGGATCGAACGGATACTTCGTGACGTCGTCGGTGCAGCCGACCTGGGACGGGAAGCAGGCCGAGTTCACGACCGAGGACTTACCGCGCACCAGCGCCTTGACGATGCCTTCACGGTCGATGGCGTAGGAAATGGCCTTGCGGACCAGCGGGTTCTTCAGGGGCGTGTCGCCGGTGGAACCGGAGGCATCCATCGTCAGATAGCCGATACGGAAGGTCTCTTCGTTGACCACCTGGACCCGGCCGGAGCTTTCCATGCGCTCGGCCTGATCGGCGGG
>TARA_R110002051_G_scaffold280343_1_pt1 | contig 11082 bp, 12 predicted proteins | sample TARA_R110002051 | Tara Oceans TARA_R110002051 (sample SAMEA4397023) | marine metagenome | biome: Polar Biome; feature: [MES] marine water layer (ENVO:01000295) within the mesopelagic zone...; material: water (ENVO:00002006), including particulate matter (ENVO:01000060) such...
CTGTGAATCATCAATAAAATTAAAGAACTGAAAGCAATTCACAACCAGAAAGCATCAATATAATTTAATACAACAACTGTGAATCATCAATAAAATTAAAGAACTGACCGAGCATAGCGACCGATGAATACCTATAAAAAAATAGAAATGCATGAATAAAGCAATTCACAACTACGCCATAATCGCTCAATGTTCCCCATTCACTGTGAATCATCAATAAAATTAAAGAACTGAAAGCAATTCACAACTACGATGTTACCAAACGCCACCTAGAGCTCACTGTGAATCATCAATAAAATTAAAGAACTGACCGAGCATAGCAACCAATGAATACCTTTAAAAAAATAAAAATGCATGAATAAAGCAAAACACAACTACAATTTATAATTTGGTTAAAAATTAAATATATTGCTTGTCGCTTTTATAAGCTACGCAATTGGGAATAGTAAAATTTAAATGTGACCATTTTCTTTTTTGGGGTAAAAACTATATAAATAGTTAAGTGTAGTTTAACTACTTCGGTGAATTAAATTTATATGGAGAACGATAATATCTTTAAAAAAATTGAACTTCCCTTGCTTCAAGTGCCTACAGATGTTAAAGAAAAGGTACTTTCGGATATTGAAAGCGCTAAAGTAATATTGGAATTAGCAACTCTTTTTTCTTCCGAATGCACATCAATCATAAATAACGTATTTATAAAACCGAATAAATAAGAGGACCAAAAATTATGGAAACAATTACTACCTGGAAAGATTTTACCGCAAGTACTTTAAATGAAATGGGGCACACTATAATGAGTGCCGTTCCAAATATTATTGGTGCGCTTTTAATTTTATTTATAGGTTGGCTAATAACAAGCTTAATAGTTTTAATTCTTAAACGGATTTTAAATTTTATCAAAGCAGATAAATGGACAGATGCAATTAATAATAGATTGCTTTCCGGTAAAACATCGCTAAAATTCGATGTGTCTAAAGTGGTACTGGTTTTTGTAAAATGGATAATGTTCTTGATTTTTTTAATTGCTGCTGCAGATGTAATGCAATGGCAAATTGTCTCGCAAGAGGTAGGTAACTTGCTTAGATACTTACCTAGACTTTTTAGTGCTATTGCACTATTTATGGTTGGGCTTTATATAGCAGATTTTATTAAGAAAGCTATTAAAGGGGTTTTTGAATCGTTTGACCTTAAAGGTGATAAATTAGTAAGCACGCTTGTATTTTATGTTATTGCGTTTATTGTAACCGTTACCGCACTAAATCAGGCAGGGGTAGAAACTGTAATAATTAGGAATAATGCAACGCTAATTTTAGGTGCTTTTCTTGCTGCAATTGCTATTTCTTTTGGGCTTGGTTCTCGTGAAATTGTTAAAGATATACTGAGAACATCTTACACTAGAAAAAAATTCAAAGTTGGGCAAGAGGTAAAGTATAAGAATCAAATAGGTGTTATTGAAACTATTGAAAACCTTACCATGGATATTAGAACAGATGAAGGACTTTTGGTTGTTCCAATTCATAAGTTTATAGAGGAAGAAGTATTAGTTACTAAAGATTCGAAATAAATTGGCACATGTGACCTTTTATATTTTTAGTGTATAAAGGGTAAGTATAAATTTTTAAATTAAAATAATGAAAAAGCAAATAATAGTAGTTGTTGCATTTTTGATGGCGCTTTCAGTAACGGCACAAAAGAAAGCCAAAATCGATGGCAATAAAGTAGTAGTTGATGTATTTAAGACTTTAGATGAGTTTCATTCTATTGAAATTGGAGATAACTTAGAGGTTAATTTAACACAGACTGCCGATAATGGCTATCACTTAAAGACAGATGAAAACTTAGTTGATGTTATTAAGTTTGATATATTAAATGGCGTTCTTAAAATATATAGCACCCATAATATCAAAAAAAGTAAAGAACTAGTTATTGATCTTACTTTTGTTAATGTAGATGCAATTACTTTGATAGCAGACGCAGAATTAAATTCTAAAAACATGTTGACTTTTGAAAACCTGTTGTTTACTGCTAACGACGATTCTAAATATGAGTTAGACATGCAAACAGGTAATGTTACTTTTAATTTAAACCAAAATTCTAAAGGCGATATTGTTTTAAAAGGGGATAAGGCAATGATGATATTAAACGATAATGCCTTTTTAAAAGGTGATATCGTGGCGGATGATTTAGATTTAACGGTTAATAAAAGAGCTGATTTAGATGTTAAAGGGGATGCTACAAATCTTAAATTAACAGCAACTGGCTCATCAGATATTAAAGGAAAAAAGCTAAGAGCTACCTACGCAGATCTTAATGCTTCAAATTCTGCGGATATTTATGTGAATGCTACCAAAGAACTTAAGGTGTATACAAAAGGTAAAAGCTATGTTTATGTATATGGCAATCCAGAAATTAAAGTTGACGGACTAAATGATAAATCTAAAATTATTAAAAAGTAAGAATTCAAATTAAACTAACTCAATTAAGTTGTTTTCTAATGCCTCCTTTTTTTAGGAGGCATTTTTATTTTCTGTATTTGTTACTAATATGTGACCTTTTAAGATTGTAGGGTATAAATTATAAGATTCATTATAAATGAGTCTTATTTAAAATATAAGTACATGAAATTCAAGACTTTTTTAGCCATTTTTTTTGCTACTTTAATTGTGGTTTTTTCGCTGCAAAATGTAGAAGTAACTGAGATTAAATTCTTTCTTTGGAAAGTATCGGCATCACGTGTAATTATTGTGCTAGGTAGTTTTGGAATTGGTGTGTTGGTAGGTGTTTTAATTTCGGCAAAACGTAAATTAATCAACACTAAAAGATAATAGAAATGGCAAAAATTATAGCTGTTGAACTTCAGAATATTCCGAAATACATTAATGTTGGGGATGATATTAATGATATTATTGTTCTAACTAAAATACTATTTCACGATTTCGATATTAAATTAGAAATGCCCTATTGTCTGCATGTTTTTGTATACGATATTCATGGTGATGTTGATGCCCCTTTAATGTTGCCAAATTGGGATGATAGCATTTTAATGCCGGTAACTACTGATAGAAAAGATGATTTCCTAGGTAAGGAAGTGGTAATGCTCACTGCTACTAATTCAGAAATTATTATTGAAACGCCTATGGCATTAAAACTTGGCCAATTTAATAGAGAAATGTCATTTACAACTAGAAAACTAGAGGTTTTTGCTACGATAGCTCCAATTATATCTAGAGCTTCTAAGTATTCTGAGCCTTTTACAACGACACTTAGTTATTAAATACTTTAATTTTTTTTCGCTAAATTTTATTCAGCTAAACAATTAAAAAGTTAATATTGCTGTGTGGTTTTTTCTAATTTTTCTAAGAAATTATCTATTTTTTAGTGACCTTTTTCACACTGTGTGTATAAAGCAGCGTATGTCAATTTCAAAACAATTGATTTTAAATAACAATCTCTATGGACGAAACCGAAGTAGCTACATCTAATACTGTATTAAAACAGGCGGTTCATGATTTAACGAGCGAATTAAATCATTATAAAGATGTTCTTTTTGAAAATAGAACTAACAGTGAGTTAAAAACTATTGTTAGTGATAATTTTGTAAAAATTTGCAAGAAATTTATATCAATTGGGCAAAATGAACTTCAATTACTAGAGCGCGAAAATGGTAAAATTGGAGACTTAGCTTATTTAATGCATTATCGTCTACCTGATTTTTTCAAAGACCTCATGGTTATACATAGAGATGTTCTTTTGCAATTGCAAATAGCTAGGCATAAACACCTTGAAGGTGTTGTAACAGAAAAATCCTTGCTGGTACATACAGCCTCATCTCAAAAGATTCTTGTACAAGCTGTAGAATATTTTATTCAAAAATTTAAAGAAGAAGAAATTTCAACCAACCGTTTAGGTAAAACTAAAAGTGGAGTTGACGCTAAGGTTAAGCATCATCAAAATCCTTGGAATACATATTTAAAACAATTTGAGGTAGTACTAGCTCAATTTAAAAGTATAAATGATAACGACTCAATCGTTAAACTATCAATTCGTGTTTTTAAAGAATTGGCTAACCGAACAAACGAGATTACAACGTTGTCAATTACAGAATCGGAAGCTATAGTTAAAGATCTTATCGATAATACTTCTAGTATTGGTAAAATTACAAGTAAAGAAGATATATCTCATATAATACAAGGACTAGAGAAAATAGAGGTTAGTTTAGATACTCCGAAAAATTATCAAGAAGGTTTTACACAGTCTATTGCCGATATATCAAATAATTTGCCACGTACAAACATACCTGTTGCTACTGAAGGTGGGTATCTTCTTGAAAAAAGGGTTGATTTTGGTAGGTCCGCCAAAAAATGGATGGACTTCAATATATTAACTCAGGTGATTGAATTGTGGGAGAATAAAGCTGAATTATTTGCTTTTGCTAAGCATAGCATCTTTAACCTAAAAGGAAGCTTGGTTATTGCTAAAAATCAAGAAAATATTTCAGGTTCAGCTATTGAAATACAGTCATTAAAAAGTATTGAGGAAACGTTTAAGGCAAATCTAAAAGAACAAAAAAACATCTCTGCATCTATTTCTAAAATACTTGAAACTGAGTTTTTGGCAACATCAATTTATAAACAAGAGGAGTTTTTAGAGGTTTCTTTGCAAAGTTCTTTAAATCAATATACTAGTGAAACTAATGACCGTTTTACTAATTGGATAGGTAAAATTAGTGGCTTTTTTGGCAATGTAAATACAGCATACGATAAAGTAGTTTCTGTTAAGCCAAAAGATTTGCTTGAAACAGGTACTGATTGTATTGCACACAGAATGTTTAAAGAAGAAAATGCGCAATACGATATGCTTTTCTTGAATAAAAATTTTCTAGGAGATCATTTTTTGGCAAGCAGGGCTAATGAAGAAGAAGTTTTTGAAAAGGCTCTGGAGCAATGGGATAAGGGGTTTCACAAGTCTGTGCTTGTTGTAGGTGATAACCATTGTGGTAAATCTACCTTCATGAGCAAAGTGGTTAAAAAGAGCTTAAGGAAAGAAGTAATTGTTTTAGATATAGACAGTACTATTACTTTTCAAGGAAGAAAGTTTAATACTACTAAAAATTTAAAAGAAGCTTTACAGGAGATTAAAAAATACCGATACAATTCTAAACCTATTGTAATTATTGACAATTTGGAATTATGGGTAGATAAGAGCCATGCTTTTTTAGATAATATTAGGGCAGTTTTAAAATTTGTTGAGTCAGAATCTGATGATATTTTATTGTTTGTTTCTGTTTCTAAATTAATGCAACAACATCTAAATCAAAGACTATCTTTTACTAATTCATTTTCTACATTAATAGATTTGTCTAGTAGTACAAATGCAGAAATATTTAATGCTGTTCGATTACGGCACGGTGCTTCTCACAGAAAATTAGTAGATGAAAATGATGAGTTAATATCACCTAGTCAATTTGAAAGACTGGTTTATAGGTTGTGCAAAAGATTTGGTAATAATATAGGGGAAGTTTTACAAGCATGGACCTATGGTACAAGTCTTACTATTGATAATAAAGTAGTTTATAGCGAAAGCACACAATACTTCCCAGATTTTTTCACTAATGAAGAGGTTATACTACTTAAGTATCTGCTATTGTATAAAATTGTAGATGAGCGAATCATAAAGTCATTTCTAGGTAAACGATATGCTTTTGGGTATGAATCTGCATTAAAACGGTTGGTTAATACAAAAGTTTTAGTTCGTGACCAACGCGGATTTTTGTCGCTTAATACAGTAGTATCTTATGATGTTCAAAAAAGTTTAATATATAGAGGAATTTTAAAATAATGGAAACAATAGAATCTTTCAATACTTGGAAAGGCTTGTTTTATTTAACAACAGGTCTGTTCTTATTGTATTGGTTTATAAAAATACTTCAAGTGGCAGCAGAACGTTTTCCTCGAAAAAGTCTGTTCATAAAAAAAGGAACTAACATTTTAAAATCCATTCTTCTGGTTTTTAAACCGGTTGCTTTTTTACTGATTATTTTAGACTTTCTTGCAATTAATTATATTGTTCATGGTCTTTTTTTAGTCCTAATTGGAGCGTTGGCTTATATGCCTATTCGTAATTATATTAGTGGACTTTTATTAAATATGAATCCCTTGGTAACCAAAGGTTCAACGATAACCATTAATAATTTAAAAGGAGAAATAAAACAATTATTAGGACAGGGTATAGTGTTAAGTACGGAGTCTGGGCAAAGTTTTGTGGAGTATGTTGCTATTGATAAATCTGGATTTTCTATAATATCTAAAGACACAGGTATTTATAGACATACCCTTAATCTTACTACTGATTTAAGCAAGGAACAATTACTAGATTTCCTTTTTGCTAATCCTATATTAAATTTCAAAGAACGGCCAACTGTTCGTGAAAGCGACATTCCAAATACATTAAAACTACAGTATACATTGGAAGAAGGCGGAAGTGATGAAGACTTTTTAGCATTTTTGGCCGAACATAAAATCAAAACAATCTTAACTCAAAACAACGATTTATAATGGAAATATTATCATCTTATAACCTTATTATTGAGGTGTCGATTATTATTATTTTATCATTTTTGTTTAATAGAATATCTAGTAAAACTAATATTCCTGCCGTATTAATGTTGATTATTTTAGGTGTTGGGATCCAATATGCTTTAAAATATGCCAATGTTGGGGATATAGACTTTTTCCCCGTGTTAGAGGTACTGGGAATAGTTGGTTTAATTATGATTGTACTAGAAGCAGCCTTAGAGCTTGAATTGAAAAAAGAGAAGCTAATGCCAATTTTAAAATCGTTGGTTATTGGTTTGGTAGGGCTTGTGGCTTCTGCCTGGATTGCTGCTTTAATATTGTACCAATTTATTCCAGAAATGACAATGCAGTCTGCATGGTTATATGCTACGCCATTATCAATTTTATCAAGTGCTATAATAATACCAAGTGTTACTGGCTTAAAAGAGCATAAAAAGGAGTTTCACGTGTATGAAAGTACCTTCTCTGATATTTTGGGTATTATGATGTTCTACTTTTTAACAGGTGGTTTAAACCCAGAGGAAGATGCTGGCGTTGTTGGCTTTTTTGGGAATCTAATATTAACAGTGGTAATTGCACTGGTAGCTAGTTACGCTATTATACTTATTTTTCAGAATATAAAAAGTCATATTAAACTATTCTTATTGATAGCTGTACTCTTATTGCTATATGGTCTTGGTAAAAAAATGCACCTTTCTTCGCTAATAATTATTCTAATATTTGGTTTGGTTATTGCAAATATGAAGCTGTTTTTTAAAGGTAAATTAGCAAAGTATTTAAAGTATAAACAGGCACATCACATTTATCATGAGCTACATACAATTACAGGGGAAACGGCCTTTGTCGTGCGTACATTTTTCTTTGTAATCTTTGGTTTAAGTATCGCTATTACCTCTATTTTTAATTTAGATGTAGCTATAATAAGTTCTCTTATTATTTTATCGATATACGTTATTCGCTTTGTGCTTTTGTTCATTTTTGTTGGTAAGGATATTCTTCCACAATTGTTTATTGCACCAAGAGGTTTAATAACAGTTTTATTGTTTTATGCAATACCGGCCGAAGCACAGATAGCAACTTTTGACCAAGGTATTTTGTTATTTGTAATCATTGGTACTAGCTTAATTATGACGGGAGCTATGATATATGATAAACGTAGGGCTGGTACCGCAATTGACGTTGCAAATAGTACTAAAGTTGGAACAGCTAAGTGGAAGGCACCTGCTATTGGTGAGCAAGAAGTGTAATAGGTTATGAAAGAAGCTTCCGATTTTAAACCATGGCGTAGGCGAATTTATGAAGTGGTACATGATACTAGTACTAAAAAGGGTAAAGTATTTAATCTTGCCCTTCTTGGTCTTATTATTATCAGTGTTATTTATGTGTTGTTAGAAAGTGTAAATGATATTGATAAGAAATACCATTTTTATATGGTGGCCGCAGAATGGATTATAACTATTCTATTTTCAGCGGAGTATATTTTAAAAGTTATAAGTATAAAAAGACCTAAAAAGTATATTTTTAGTTTTTATGGTATCATTGACTTATTATCGACCTTACCATTATACTTGTCTTACTTTTTTTCTGGAGGCTCTACCTTCCTTGCTCTACGCGCGTTAAGATTATTACGGGTGTTTAGAATTTTAAAGCTTGTTAAGTATATGGGCGAGGCGAATGTGCTCTCAAAAGCATTAATTGCATCGCGACTTAAAATTGGGATTTTTATTTACATTGTACTTATTATGTGTGTTATCATGGGGTCGGTAATGTACATTGTTGAAGAAAGTGCCAATTCTGGCTTTTCTAGTATTCCAAAAAGTATATATTGGACTATTGTAACGATTACCACCGTAGGTTATGGGGATATTGCCCCGTCTACCAATTTAGGACAAGCAATAGCTAGTTTTATTATGATTTTAGGATATGGGATAATTGCTATTCCAACCGGTATTGTAACCTCTGAAATGGCTAAAGAAAAAACGCAAGAGAATGCATTTAAACCTTATGTTTGCCATAATTGTAAGGCAACTAACCATCCTAAAGATGCTAAATATTGCCATGGTTGTAGCCAAGAATTGTTGTCATAATATTAGTATATGTAACTAACCGTACTTCTGGAGTGTTAAGGGTAAACTCCGCTCATGAAAACGCCAATTCTGTTATATTATGGCGGCTTATAATTTATCCTGTAAAATTTAATTTCTAGATTTCTTCATTTTATTTTATAGTAATTTTGAGCTCTAAAGGCTACTGTTTTTTGTTTAGTGTTAATTGTATAGTATATGGATCAGTTAGTTCTCTATTTAGGTTTTTTTATTGCGGCCTATGCGGTTATTGCAAATGATGTTATACAGACATTAGGAACCTTTATGGCTTCAAATTCTGGAGTTAAATGGTGGTTGCTATGGGCATTTGCGGCTTCCATATTAGCTGTAACATTGGTATTTGGATGGTATGCTTATGGTGGTGATGTTTCTTATGGACGGTTATCTGCAATTCCACTCCCAAATCCTATGCCATGGTGGTATTTATTAGCACCAATATCTTTATTGGTAATTACCCGTTTTGGAATTCCTGCAAGTACAACATTTATGATTTTAAGTGTTTTTTCTTCTAGTCAATTAATTGAAAAAATGATTTTAAAGTCTGTACTAGGATATTCTCTGGCCTTCGTTTTAGCCTTTGCACTGTACTTGTTTATTACCAAGAAATTTGAGTCTCCTGCATCTATTAGATTAATGGATAAAAAGAAACAAAGACCATTTTGGCTTGTTGCCCAGTGGTTTTCAACAGGGTTTTTATGGTCGCAATGGCTAATACAGGATTTTGCTAATATTTTTGTTTTTCTACCTAGGCATTTAACTTGGGTAGAACTGTTAACATCCTTAGGAATAATTTTACTTATTATGGCTTATATATTCAATGTAAAAGGAGGTAGAATACAGAATATTGTAAACCAAAAATCGAACACGCAACATATTCGTTCAGCTACAATTATAGATGCATGTTACGGCTTGCTTCTTTTCTTTTTTACATCCCTAAATACCATACCTATGAGTACTACATGGGCGTTTATTGGTATTTTGGCCGGTAGGGAAATAGCCATTAGTTATAAGCTTAAAAAAGATAAACTAAATAAAACGTACCGTATTATTGTCAAGGACTTTGCTAAAGTAAATATTGGTCTTTTTGTAAGTATTTTAATCGCCTATTTAATTCAGTTTTTAAAAGCATAAACTACTTTACACTAATTAAAACGGCCTCACAACTTTGAAGGTCTGAGTTAAGAATAATATTCTCAGATTTTTTACCATCAGAAATTTCTATAGAAACAGTATTAGGAGGAGAATCTCCTAGATTATGTGCGTATAGAAATAGATCGTTAGATTTTTTTGGGTCGAGTTTTATTTTGAATTCTTTTTTGTAATAGGTTAAATAGTATTTTGTAACCACCTGAACTCCATTAAGGTAAATGGATACAATATCTCCATCTTGTCGCCCATGATCCCAAATTTTTATAATGATATGCTCAGAATTAAATTGGAATTCTTTCGTATATGAAATTTTTCTTCCCTCAAAACTTTCTCTTAAAACAGGTTTGGTTTCTGTTTGTGTTGCAACAGTTTCTTTAGGAATTGTTGTTATGGTTTTTTTACTCTTGGAGCTCTTATTGGTAGGTGTAGGATTGGCATTAGCTAATTGCTGTTTTTTCTTTCTTTCGTCAGATGCCGCATTGGTAATTGTAAAGAAAGGTGTTACTCTTTTAGCAATGTTAAATTTATCGTCTGGAAACAGTTCTATGGCTACTACTTGATATCTGTTGCCCGAACCTATGTTTTTCGCAAGCTCAATACCATCCTCAAAACCATCATTTTTAAAGCTTCCTAATTCCTGTACAACCATTTCATTACGTACCAGAAAAAAACGAATAGATTTACTCGTGTCTATTTTAACAGTATTCCACTCTAAAGAAATCTTCTCTGGAATATTCCAAACAGTACCTTCATTGGGGCTTGTAATATTTATGGTAGAAATATCTTGTGCAAAACTATTTGCTGACACGAAAAATAGAGTGAACAGAAATAAAGAATATATTGGTCGCATAGGAGTCGTCTTATTCCAAAGATAGTATTAAACCATTAAATGTTAAATACTTGAGTAGATTGTATTTATGTTTTAAACCTATATACGGTAAAAAGTTTGCTGAAAAATTCAATATTCACCGTACTAGAATCGGTTTTCCAAATAATGGTATAGATGATTTTGAACACATGGCAGAAAAGGGAATCAATATTATTGATAGGGTGGTGCAAGAAGAACTTAATGGAGGAATAGATTTCAAAAAGGATGTTTGGTATATACCGCCAATGAATTAAATAAATTGTTGATATTTAGAAATGTTAATTATTGGAAATATTCCTAAAAATTGGAAATATTCCATAATTTAGCTATCCCGATTTTTTTTAGAGGGATAGTTATGAGCAAGACCATACTTCATATAGAT
>TARA_R110002051_G_scaffold44162_1_pt1 | contig 11079 bp, 7 predicted proteins | sample TARA_R110002051 | Tara Oceans TARA_R110002051 (sample SAMEA4397023) | marine metagenome | biome: Polar Biome; feature: [MES] marine water layer (ENVO:01000295) within the mesopelagic zone...; material: water (ENVO:00002006), including particulate matter (ENVO:01000060) such as......
ATTTCGGCTCTGAGGGTTGGGGGTTCGAATCCCTTCGCGGTCACTTATAAAAACTCTTATTTACAAATTCAAAACTTGAATTTGTAAATAAGAGTTTTTTGTTGACTCCTTAGAAAAACTCCTGCTAAGTTTTAGGACGCAAACAGGGCACATTAAAAAATCTCTAAAAAAATGTAGCTTTTAGAAGGTCTTTTTGATAGTAATTTTTTGGCTAATTCATTAAAATTTTATTCTTTCTGATACACACGTAAATAATCTATTTCATATACGACTGGAAAAATAGTCTTTGTATATGCACCACCATTGAGTCCTCCTATCGCTAAATTTATCAATAGGTAATGTGGTTGATGAAATGGGTTTTTATGATTGGTTTCGTTTATTGTGGTTGCTAAATCGGCTTCATTCAATAATTGGTTATCTACATAAAGTTTTATAGAGGTCTCATCCCAATCCATACGCCAAACATGAAATTCGTTAGCCCAATTATCTTTGAAAGTATTTAAATTATAAGTTTTACTATTCCAAATCGGTTTCCATTTTTGATTTGATTCCCAAGCGATATTGGCCAAAATGTTACCTTTATAATATTCCATGATATCAATTTCGCCATTAGAGGGCCAATTTCCATCGACTCCTAATGTCCAAAACGCTGGCCATATACCATCACCTACTGGTATTTTTGCTCGCATTTCAAAACGTCCATATTTCCATGAATGTTTATTTGCAGTAAGTAAACAACTTGATGTTACTTTTATTGAATCTCTATTTTTTCGCCAATCTTCATGCTCTTTAGATTCAAAATCAGGATTTGGCTTGGATGCTTGTTTTGCTGTAATAATTAGATAACCATCTTTGCAAACAGCATTCTCTTTTTGGTACCATTGATCTTCTAAATTACGAACAAAGCCGTGTTCGTAATTCCAGTTATCAGGATTTGGAACACCATCTATATTAAACTCATCGTTCCAAACTAAATGGTACCCTTTAACAGGTTTTAATCTATTCTTTCGAGAAACACAACTACTAATTGTAAAAACTAAAAGCAAAAAAAGAAGAATCTGATTCAAAAAGAAAAGTTTATAACTCTTAATTACTATTTTCATATACTTTACACAGAAATTATTGACATCAATAGTGTTGAATAACTATAAGCCTTACTTTTTAGCATATTGCTTCTTTTTAGATTCATAATACTCCTGTAACACATAAAACGCTTGCTTTTTCCGTCCCTTTTCAGAAACTAAACCTTTACGGTTCCATCCGTCCTGCACATTTGGTAATTGTCTTAATGGCGATTGAAAATCTGCCAAAATCCATGGCGTCATTCCTGAAAGTCCAGGAACACGCTCAAACATATCAATATTTTCTTTATACAGGTTGGCTTGATATTCCTCGCTCCACCTGGTTTTAGAATCGGCATGAAATCCTTGAAGTGCACCGCCACCGAACTCACTGATAATAACCGGTTTTTCGTAAGCAATCTTGAAGTTTTTTTCTCGACATTCAATGGGATCTCCACCGTACCACCCTAGATATTCATTAAAACTTACAATATCCAATTCTTTAGCAATAGGGTCACTTACCATATACCATTTACTTTTATCCCCATCGTGCCAACTATCTTTTTTACAAGCTGCACTTAACAAGCGTGTAGGATCAATTTTGCGAATATACTGTGCCACTTCAGTTAAAAAATGATTACGGGCCTCATCTGGCTGTGTTTCATTAGCAATACTCCATATAATACTGGCAGCACGGTTTTTATCTCTCCGTATTACTTCTGCATATTGGCGTTTGGCATTTGCTAGCACCTCTTCGTTTTTCCAATCAATTCCCCAATATAAAGGTAATTCTTCCCATAACAATATTCCCAGCTCATCAGCCAATCGCACGATGTTTTCTTGGTGTGGATAGTGTGCCAAACGAGCAAAATTACAGCCTAGCTCTTTTGTCCATTCCAGAGTCAATCTGGCATCGTCCATCGAGTTCGCTCGATCTTCTCTTGTTGGGTTTTCATCATGAATTGAAATACCTCTTAAAAAAATAGGCTTTCCATTTAAAAGAATTTGAGTTCCTTTTGTTTCAATACTTCTAAAACCAACCTGATCTGATAAATGATCTTCGTTTGTACTTATGTTGATGGTGTAAAGTTTAGGATTTTCAGGATCCCACAATTCGACTTTTCTTGTTTTAAAGGAAAAGTTTCCTTTCCCCTCGGTATTGATATGAACCGTTTTAGAAAGCCCTAGTTCAGGTATTTCAATCATTGCCTCGGTTGGAAGTTTTTCTCCAGTTAACTGAACACTACCCTCTATTTCCTTTTCTTTAGATAGAGCTGTTTCTTTTTTTAGTGCTATGGTAAAATCATCAATGTAATTCTGAGGGACTTCAACCAATATAACATCTCGGGTGATTCCTCCGTAGTTGTACCAATCTGTAACCAATCCAGGAATATTTTCCTTTTCCCTTCGATTGTTCACACCAAGTATTAAAAAATTATCTTTTTCGTTAATAAGGTCCGTTACCTCAAAACTAAAAGGCGTAAAACCACCTTCATGAGTTCCTAATCTCTTTCCATTAAAGGAGTAATCGGTTTTATAATTAGCAGCCCCAACATAGATAAACACTCTAGAATTTTTAAGCTTTCTTTGAAAATCAAAAGTTTTACGATACCATACACTGCCTTCATAATAATAAAGCTCATCTTTTTGAGCGTTCCAAGATCCTGGAACCCATAAGCTTCGTGCTTGATCAAAACTATACTCAACTCTATCCGTTTTATCTACAGGTTTCTTATTTTCGTAAATAGAACTAAATCCAATACTTCCTGTACTGTATTGGTCGATAATATACTTCCACTTTCCTCCCAAACTTTGATGCGTTCGATTAGTAACATTTGTAATAAAGTTGTCTTGTGCATGTATCTGTGTATAACTAAAAAGTAAGCATAGCAAAAAAAAGATGGTTTTCATATAGTTTTTAATTTTCATTTTGAGTAGATTAATCATAGATAGAAAAGGTTTTTTTAAGTATTATTTTTTTACTAAACTCAATTATTCACTTAGAGCATGATCTATAGGTATGCTTTGTCCAGACCAAATTTTCTTTTGTGTCCAAGGTTGATAAGGATCTTTCCAAAAGGGATCCTCAGCAGGCAATCCTAATACTAAAAATGCTTCTGAACATAAATACAGGCTTCCTGTAGAAATGTAACCTTCTCCTATATTTGGCTGATGTCCATATAATCCTATTTGAAGCCAGCCATTTTTATCAAAAGTTCCTGGAGCATTTATCTGATTGTGAATCATAACATATAAAGCAGAACGTACTTGGGATGGTGCAATTTCCTCAGGTAATTCTTTCCAAAGGGCTATTTGCGATAAATGTTGAAAAGCTCCAAAACGATACGCTAACGACCTACCAATTGGAGGATACGTTCCATCAGGAGAGATTAATCGCTCTTGAATGGCCGCATAACGCTTGGCTCTTTTTAACGCTATATTATAATCGCCTTTACGGCTACTATCTTTTTCTAAAAGTGTTTTTAAAATATCAAGTATCATGGGTTGAATTACAAAACTATTGTAGTAATCCCAATGAAAATCTGGACCATCTCCATATGTTCCATCACCCAAATACCATTCGTTGTGTTTATTTAAAGGGTAATCCAAACGCATATTGTCTGAGCTGCCATCAAATTTATCTAATGCAGCTTCAATCATTCCCGAAAAAAGCAACCAATTACTATAATAGGGTTTAATAACTCTTGTGGACTTTAATGCATGAATAACATTTTCTTTGGTCTTCTCGTCTAATGGTCCCCATAATTGATTAGGAGCCCTAAGTAAGGCTTGTGCAAAAAAGGCCGCATCAACAAGAGGTTGCCTATCATTTACAAAATTCATAAAATCTGGTGAACTAGGATCTGTTGCATTATGGATACATTTTCTAGCTAAATCAATATACTTTTCTCTTAATTTACCTTCAGGCGTATTATCTGGGCCTAATTCTAGCCAAGGAGCCATTCCTGAAAGCAATCTTCCAAAAGCTTCTAAATACGTTACATGTGTACGTTCATCCCAAGCTTTTGGCGATTTTTCTACAGGCATCAATTCCTTTAATTGATTTTTACTTAATGCGCTTAAAACAGGATCGCCGATCTTAACTAGTGTAGAAACAAAAAATTCTCTTACTTGTAAGGGTGGCACCTTTTCATAATTTTTTTCTTGTGAAAAAAAACTGTTTGTTGCCAAGAAAAAGAAAGTTATAGCAAATAATATGTTCTTTAATTTTTTATACATAATGCTTTGTGTTTTGTTCTTTAAAAAATAATATAGAGTTATCTTTAGAAAAACATATTAAAATTAATGGTTAACAACGTAAGTTGCTGTATTTCATAAAAATAGGAATAAGTATAATTTTTTTATTATACTTATTCCCTTTTACAAACTAACTTAACAAAAACTAACTCAATCTATTTTAATTTTTAATAACCCGGATTTTGTTCTAAAACAGCATCTTTATTAAGATCTATTTCACTCTGAGGTATGGGTAATAGCATGTGATAATCTTGTAATCCGTTTGTAGTTTCAATATTACCCCCTGCTAGTGGTCCTGTACCATTCAGTCTTCTAGCCCTTTCGACTAAAGTTCCTGTTCTTACTAAAGTCATTCTTCTATTTTCTTCCCCAATTAATTCTCTAACTCTCTCATCTAAAATGAAATCTAACGTAATATCTGTAGCATCTACTGTTGCAGCGTGAGCTCTATTCCTAAGCTCATTAATATCATCTGCCGCACCATCAAAATTATTTTGTTTAAACCTTGCTTCAGCTCTTAAAAGATAGGTTTCTCCCAAACGCATTAAAATATAATCTTTCCACATTCCATACCCGAAAACATCTCTAGAATCAAAATGTCCCCATTTTAAAGTGTAAGGCACATATTTATAAACCGTGTCTGCTGCAAATATTTTAACTTCACTTGCATCTGGTAAGGTAAATACCGCATCCTCGCCATAGGGTACAGGCATACCTCTTATAGCATCATATTTTGAATCAGAATTATTAAAATAGTGTTGGCGATGGATTGAATATTTTGAATTACGCATATCATTGTCATCATATAAATCATATACTACCCAGTTATCTAGTCTAATTCTAGTAAGACCTCTACCTCCCAAGGAATCAGTTGGCTGCATCCCAGGTAAGTCATGGTAGCCGTTACCCCAAACCCTTCTTTGCTGAGGACTACCTGTACTTCCTCCTGTTACATCTGTCGGATTTTCTTGTTCCAATACCCAAATAGCTTCTGTATTTCCTTGTGATCGTCTTTGATTTCCTTCAATGAACATATCTGAAAAAGCATCTCCTGATTCACTTGATCTAACACCATATCTTTGTTGAACAAGTGCATACTTTCCACTATTAATAATATCATCGCATTGTTTTTCAGCAAGAGCTGGTTTTCCATTACGCAAATATACTTCTGCTAAAAGTTGTCTAGCCATTTCTTTATTTGCTCTACCTGCAGATATTGCTTGATCTACCTCTGGCAAATTAGCCACTGCCATTACTAAATCAGCCTCAATAGCTATATTCACATCACTTAATGGTGTTCTTACAAAATCTGTTTTCGCATCATCAATTGGTTCTAATATTAACGGAACATCACCATATAATGTAGCTAACATATTATAAGCATAAGCTCTAAAAAATCTTGCTTCTGCATTGAAAGCCTCAACTTCTTCTTGAGTCATTCCAACAGCATTTCCCGACGTTGCATTAGCAATGATTATATTGGCATTATTAATAATTTTGTAGGCTCCATTCCATACTTTACTCGCCCCCCAATCTGTTGAAATTAATTGAGAATAATCAAAATATGGTCTTGCTAAACCATTAGATCTACCTGCAGGTGCCCAAACAATATCCGTTCCCAACTGAAACATACCTAAAAAAGTTTGGTCTTGGTCAGTGGCATAGAAATCTGTAGCCAAACTATTATACAATCCAACTGCAGCTGCATCATATCCCAATTTGTCATTTAAGGTTTCTGGTGCTAATGCATCTAACACCTCTTCATCTAAAAAAGAATCTTGACATGCATAGTTAGCAAACAACAGCGTGCATATACTAACTAAAAAATATATTTTTTTCTTCATCTTATTTGAATTATAAATTAATAATTAAAGGGTTAAGTTAATTCCTAAAGAAATTGTTCTTGTTTGTGGATAATTATTTGTCCAACCATTTGAACCCCTAGAGGCATAGCTTATTTCAGGATCCCAACCATACCATTTTGTAAACGTGTGAAGATTTCTTCCAGCAGCATAAATAGTTAATGCATTTACGCCAATTTTATCTAAAACTGATGCTGGAAATACATAACTTAAACGAACATCTTTAATTCTGACATAGCTATAGTCTTCTGGGAAACCATATCCTTTATAATTTTTATAAGCTGCTAATGAAGGCCAGTAATTATCTTTATTCTCTGGGGTCCAGTACTTGAAATCTGCTGGCAAGTTTCTTCTACCTGCTTCATCTGCATAAGTAAGATCTCTATTACTTCTTAATCCGCCTTGTGATGTTTCAATAAAGATATTTAAATTAAAATTTTTATACTGGAATGTATTTGTAAAACCACCAACCCAATCAGGCGTTGTTCTTCCTAAGATAATTCTATCTTCACTATCAATCTTTCCATCTCCATTTTGATCTTTAAATTTTATGTCTCCTGGACTACCTACTGGATCAACAGAAGCAATATCTTCTCCTTCTTGCCAAATACCTAATTTCTCATAATCATAATATACTCCCAGAGGTTCACCAATAAACCACCTGTTTCCTAAATCATCCTTTCCATCTCCATAAAGCTCTAATATTTCATTTCTATAGGTAGAAAAATTTAGGGTAGATTTCCAGGAAAAGTTTTCATTTTGAATGTTAACCGTATTTAAAGTAACTTCTAAACCAATGTTTTGCATACTCCCTAGATTAGTCCAAATGTTACCATATCCTGTAATGTTGGGAATATTTCTTCTTAGTAAGATATCTTCAGTTTTTGATTTATACACCTCAACTGTTCCTGATAATCTATTTTTTAGCAATCCAAAATCAACCCCAATATTTGAAGAGGTTGTAGATTCCCAATTAAGATTTGCATTTCCTAAAGAATTATATTGTACCCCTGTTTCTACCGTTCCACTAAAAGGATACTTTACGCTAGATGCTGTAGTAGCTGTTTGATTTACACCAATCGCTTGATTTCCAGTTTTACCATAAGAAAGTCTAAGTTTTAATGCATTTACAAAATCTGAGTTTTTTAAAAAACTTTCGTTTTTTATATTCCAACCTGCAGCAACAGATGGGAATACCCCATACTTACTCGTATTTGAACCAAAAGCAGAGTACCCATCCCTTCTTGCGGTAAATGTAAATAAATACCTACTATCATAGGAATAATTAAGTCTTCCCATTTGTGAAACTAACGAATATTCATTTCCTTGAGAATTAGCTGATTGAGTAGTCCCAGAAGCCAAATCATAATAAGATAAACCATCGTTTACAAAACCAACTGATCTTGCTTCAGATTGAAAATAATCCACTTTTTGAGCGCTATACAATGCTGTTGCATCAAAGTGATGCTTATCAATATCTTTGGTATATGTTAAAATATTCTCTACTACCCAGTTACCCGTTTCTGAATTTGACACATAAGCAGTTCCGCTTTGGTCGTTAGCAGCTCTTCCAATATAACTTTTATACGCACCAAAATTATAGGTATAGGAGGCATTCATCCTGTATTTCAAACCTTTAATTGGTGTTAACTCAAGAAAACCTGTACCTGTTAAATTTCTTGCTTTATCTTCTCTATCTGTTGTGGTTCCTAGTAAAGGGTTGGCAAATAATAGTTCAGGAGCCATTGGATATATATTGTAATCTCCATTATCATTATAGGGTACAGAATAGGGGCTCATAGCTGTAGCTTCTAAAAAATTGGCTCTACCACCACTATAATTATTTTCTGTAAAAAACGCAGAAGTACCAATTTTAAGCCAATCTGTAACATCAGAATCAGCATTAAATCGAATTGTAGTCTTTTTAAAATTATACCCCTTTACAACGCCATCTTGCTTTAAATGTGAAGCCGAAAAATAGTATTGTGAACTCTCATTACCACTGGAAATACTAATATTATGCTCTTGCAATACACCAGATTTTGTAGCTTCATCTAACCAGTCTGTTGTAATTCCTGCTTCATAATTTTCAACTTCTGAAGCATTAGGTAACACAGAGGTTTGGCTTAATCCATTCGCAATTAAAAAATCGGCATATTTTTGAACATAAGCATCTGCGCCCATTGGTGTTAAAGGGTTAGACATTTCTTCTATCCCCATATAACTACTAATTTTAATGGTTGGTTTTCCATCTTTTTTCCCTCTCTTTGAAGTGATAAGAATGACTCCATTACTACCACGTGTTCCATAAATGGCTACAGCAGAAGCATCTTTAAGTACTTCAATAGAACTGATATCATTTGGGTTTATATCATTGGTTACACCAAAGAAAGGAACTCCATCTAAAATAATTAAAGGTGAATTGCTAGCATTAATTGAATTAATACCTCTTATTTGAACCGACGCAGAACTTCCTGGAACAGAAGATCCTTGCGAAATATTTAGTCCTGCTGTTGTTCCCTGAATCGCTTGAAGAATATTAGTGACAGGTAAATTGGAAAGTCTATCCTTTGGGACAGATACAACTGATCCTGTTATATCTGATCTTTTTTGAGTACCATATCCAACTACAACTACTTCATCAAGTTTAGAAACATCTTCTTGTAAAACAACATCAATTGTTTTTGAGTTAACCGTAATCTCTTGTGTTTCATAACCAATATAAGAAAAAACTAAGATATTAGACTGTGAAGATTTAATCATATAATTTCCATCGAAGTCAGTTGCTGTTCCTGTTGTTGTTCCTTTAACTATAATACTTACTCCTGGAATAGGTTGTCCATTAGTATCTTTTACTACCCCTGAAACAGTTTCGTCTTGCCCAAAAGCTGTGAAAATTCCAAGTCCAAAAAAGATCATAAAAAAGAATCTTTTAGCGATGAGCCCTGAAAAGTATTTTAATATTTTTTTCATATGTTTAATTTTATTGAGTTAATTTTTTTATTTAATTTTTAATTAGAGGATATTTTATTTTTCCATTGCTTATTTTGTTATGATTATATATAGTTTTTATGAATTAGGTAATTTTAGTTTGCTTATTTCATTAGTATAAGGGTTTTACATGTGCCATTTAGACTTTGGTATAGATTAGAATTTTCATAAATCTCAGTAAGTGAAGATGTTTCATCGTGATACACTATAAATGATTCTCTTCCAAGTTTTTTATGATGATCTAAAACAAATGAATTTTCCCATTCATTTTCATATCTTGAGAAAAGCCTAAGTGAACGGTACATAATAACAACACTAAAATTAGCTTGTTCATTCTTTAGGAATTATTTTTTTGTTCGATCAACTAAATTTTGTTTTTTGTATCGCATCATAGCCTCTATCAAATAATAATCTCCGTAACTAAGTGGAGCATCTATTTCAGTATAATTAGGCATATTACCGACGCCATGTTTTAAAATAAAACATCCGTTTGTACCTATTTCAGCTATATATTCTGGTGTAAGTAAGCTTTCTAATATCAATTCTGCTTTGTTATGATATTCTTGCTTCATTTCGTTATCAACGTAGTTCTCAAGTTCTATTAAAGCAGATGCTATAATCGCTGCAGAAGAAGAATCTCTTAATGCGTTTGGAATATTTGGTGCATCATAATCCCAATAAGGAATCATATCCTTTGGCATATTCGGATGATTTAATAAAAAATTTACAATGTTATTCGCTTGTTCTAAATATTTTGGATTTCTTGTCTCACGGTACATTACCACATAACCATATAAGCCCCAGGCCTGTCCTCGTGCCCATGACGAGTCGTCTGCTGCACCTTGGTTGGTGAGCTGTGCCTTTACTGCACCTGTACTCTCATCATATATTACTTCATGAAAGGAGCTATAATTATTTCTAAAATGATTCTTTAAGGTTTTTTCAGCATGGTTTACCGCAATATTATAATAGGTAGAGTCACCACTATACCGTGAAGCCCAAAAAAGCAATTCTAAATTCATCATATTATCTATGATGACCACCAAGTCATCTTCTCCCGCATTATTCCATGAGGCACTATCCCATGAACGAATAGCTTGTACAGTATCATCATATCTTGAAGCTAGTGATTTTGCACTATTCATCAAGACCTCTTTGTATTCAGGTTTTGGGTTTAAGCGCTCTGCGTTTCCAAAGCTGCAGTACATCATAAAACCCAAATCGTGAGTTGTGGTATTGTATTGTTCTTTTTTTAAATTATTTAAAACCTTATCTATTTCAAGGTCAAGAACAGGTAGATTAAATTCTTCATTTAAATATAAAAGGCATCCTGGGTAAAAACCACTACACCACCATTCAGAATCACTAGTTTCTAATTGGTCTTTATTAGAATCATATGTTTTAGGAAAGGAGCCTGATGGTAATAACGATATCATATATTCATACTGATGTAATGCTTTTAATAAAGTTGCATTCACTTTAGCCTCTAATACCTCATTTTTTGTTTGTGCAGAAATATTAAAAATTGATAGAATGATGATGAAAATTAAAATTTGCTTTTTCATTTAAAATTATTAATCAACTATTAATTAGAAAGGTTCTAATTTTTATAAAATCTTTCATTTGCGTTCAACATTTGTCAAAACTATATTTTTAAAAAGGATACCAAGCAAGCTGTATTGAAAACTGTAAGAATTTAGTGTTACAGATTCCATAAGAACAATACTATTGTTTTGAAATGATGTATAGTTCATAACATATAAACACTTTTAATATTTAAGTGTAAAAAAAACACTTAATATGTATATGTCAAATTTATGTTAAACTCTTAGGAATAAAAGGGGGTAAATTGACAAAATATAGGGTTCAAAATGGTCATTTCGTAAAAAAAAGAACCAAATATTATC
>TARA_R110002051_G_scaffold46218_2_pt1 | contig 11077 bp, 21 predicted proteins | sample TARA_R110002051 | Tara Oceans TARA_R110002051 (sample SAMEA4397023) | marine metagenome | biome: Polar Biome; feature: [MES] marine water layer (ENVO:01000295) within the mesopelagic zone...; material: water (ENVO:00002006), including particulate matter (ENVO:01000060) such as......
TCCTTTGAATCGGGAGAAATCAAGTCACTAATAACTAAGCCAACCATTGCCGGGTTTGGTCTAAACTGGCAACACTGCCACCGGCAAACCTTCTTTCCCTCTCACTCATTTGAGCAATACTATCAAGCGATTAGGAGATCATGGCGTTTCGGCCAAAAGAAACCGGTAACCATTGATGTCATTAGCTCGGAGGGGGAAGCCAATGTCCTTAAAAATCTGCAAAGGAAAGCGGCGGCAGCTTCTGAGATGTTTGATAATCTGGTCGCCCATATGCACGAAGAATTGAAAATGGAAAAGAAAGAACAATACACCGAACTAAACACGCTACCAAAATGGCTATAATAACCGAAGACATAACCGACAAATACGCACTCTATAATGGCGATTGCTGCGAAGTGATGCCGGGGATACCTGATGAATCAATTCACTTTAGTATCTATTCGCCGCCCTTCTGCGGGCTTTATCAATACTCAAGCTCCGAGCGAGATATGTCCAACTGCCGAAGCTACGATGAGTTCTTTGAGCATTACAGATTTCTTGTTGAGGAGATCTACAGGACGACTCTTCCGGGTCGGTTAAGTGCCGTGCATTGCATGGACGTTCCTCGAACCGGGGCGAATGCGGGCGGCGGGTTGGCTGATTTCCCGGGCGACATAATCCGAATGCATGAGGATATTGGCTTCAAGTATTGCTGCCGGTATTCGGTATGGAAGGAGCCTCTAGGCGTTCGCAATAGAACGATGGCGAAGGGGCTGGCTCATAAACAGGTTGTTGATGATTCGACTCTCTGCGATGTGGCAAGTGCTGACTATCTTTTGATGTTCAGGAAAAAGGGAGACAACCCGATTCCGGTTGAGCATCCGGTTGGGCTTTTGGAGTATGCCGGCTCGAGGCAGATCCCTAGCGAGCTTCAACAGTGGCGCGGGCATGATGGCAAGCAAACAGAGAACCGGTATAGTCATTGGATCTGGCGGCAATACGCATCCGCTTTCTGGGATGACATCAGGATTGACCGGGTGTTACCATTTAAGGAGGCGAGGGATGAAGAGGACGAGAGGCACGTTCATCCGTTGCAGCTAGACGTGATTGAGCGATCAATCATCCTGCGATCCAACCCAGGAGAAAACGTATTGACTCCATTTATGGGCGTTGGCTCAGAGGTTTACGGCGCGGTGATCAATGGAAGGAGGGGCGTTGGCGTTGAGCTTAAACCAAGCTATTATAATCAGGCGGTTGCCAATGTCGAGGGGGCGGGAACCTCTGGCGTTGAGCAGGACTTCTGGCGTTAAAAACTAAAAAACCTATGAGCAAAGATAAAACAGAAATTAAACAGGCGACCAAGGAAGGCGTCGCTACCTTTTACGGTGTGCCTGATGGCGGGAAGATCCTTAATCTAATGGCCAAATACTTTGAAGCTTCAGGAGCAGGGCGACACGGTGCAAACGTCACCGCCAGCGGGATTATTCATATGCTTCTGGATGGCGAGCTTGACGTTGTTCGAGTGAGTGACGGTAAGGGATTCTGGCGCGAGGAAGGATATATTAAACGGGATGCATTGATACTCATAAGAGAGTCATTCGCCTTTACATTATGGACGCAATCAGGGAACTAGACTCGGAAGAGAACTCCGACACGGAGGGGAGCTTTGTTCATTTCACCCCTCCGGTAGTGAACATCCCTGGTTGCGTCTTCCAATTTGAGTGTAGGAAATAGACTCGGAAGAGAACTCCGGGCAGGGGCACCGTCCCGCATTGAACATCCTGCACTCTTTTTTAAAATGGAACCTTACCGAATAGAACTGAACGACGAGGAGATCCACTTGGTGAAACGTCAAGCGACTGCAACAGCAGCCGATTCCCGTCAACGCGGATTGATTGATCACAAGATGGCGCAAGAAACTGGGGCAGAGATTGACGAACTGGGAGCGGGCGGGGAGATTGCGTTCTGCAAATTCTTCCGAGTGCCTTATGAGGATCTCCGGTATGGATCTTGCAGGGGATGGGACGTGAAGCTTCCGGGCATTGGAACCTTCGATGTAAAGACGACGAGAAAACCGGGAAACAATATCTCCATAGCTGGACGTTGCGAGCACAAGAAGGACAGGGCAGATTGGATCGCTGGCATGGCTCGGGATGGAACCTCCTGGGCGTTCTATTATTACGGGATGCTGGAGTCGGTGCATTGCTTCTCGGATCAGTATGTGAAGGAAGGTCGCTTCGGTGTTCCTTATTTCAGCGTTCCGGTAAATAGATTGTTCCTGGTATGAAACGAGAGAAACTGGAGGTCGGCTGTTTCTGGTGCGACATGACGAACAAAGAAGATCCGCCGGCGTATTGGATGAACGTGGTAGGCGTTGATGCTGCGACCAAGTTCTACCCGGTTACATCGGTGAAATTAACGCTTGAGCTTTTCCGCCTCTTTCATGATGATGGCAAGGCTTTGCGTCGAGTATTGACACGCATTGCCAAACTAGAATATATTCCAGAGGTTTTAGCCTACGAAAAAATAGATGGAACAGACGCATAAATTCCAACGCGACATTGATACAGCCTTCGCCCTTGCTTATCACTCGCTCGGAGCAAACAAGAATCTGTTCCTCAAGCGACATGAACGCTTTGTGGATTACTACGCCAAGGAACTGGACTCATTGATGCACACTTGCAACCGGCGCGAACTTGACGACACGGCAAGAGACTATTCGCCCGGAGCAATTAGTTGCGGTCGGCGGCATCTCTATGAACTGTCTAAGAAATGGGTGCAGGGAGCGGAAGAATCGCACAAGGAAATCGGGGAGATCTTCGACGGGTTGTGGGATTGATATGGTTGTAATGCCAACAAATAATAACGGATACAGTTTTCCGACAATTTAAAACCATAGTTCCGGGAACTTGCGGAGCGACCGTCCGAGATTCCTTATAGGTATAAGGGAAACAGGGGGCAAAAAAAGATGCAGAATGAGTTGATCTTGTCTGGGATTGTGACATAATATTACCATGAACAAAGAAGCTACCTTGACCGAAATCGCTCGCGAGACTCTTAACGTAGACACCCTTGAAACTCACGGCAGTGATAGCCTCGACTTCCACGACTGCGCGGTATGGCAAATTAAAGAAGCCCTTGAAGCCGCATATGCCGCCGGGGAAGAGGCAGGAAAAACTGAAAAGGTAAGCTAATCGAAACGCCCTCGGGCGTCTGTCGGATCTGACCAACTGGCACTGATGAGATAGGTCACTAACTAAAACAAAAAAGAAAATGATTCACGAAGACCTAAATATTAGAACAAAGAAAGATGAAATCCTAGAGGAGGTTATCTTTACAGTTCGATACTTAACATCAGAAGGCTTTTACGCTGTTGGCGACCAAAGTGATGACGATACAGTTGATCGCATCATGAACAACTCGGGCGGCTGGATTGAGTTTGCAAAAAAGGGCGAAAGCTTCGGCAAGATTTTCTTTGTCCTTGGAAATGCCGCCGGGGAAATGTGTGCCGATTACGTGTTTGATAAAAACCTGCCATCAGCCCGGAGAACGATGCTTAAATATCACGGTGATATAGCCTCTCAAATGTTTGAGACATATGAAAAAGTGAGGCAGATCTTCCACCGTCCTTTGTATAGCTAACCAATCACCCGCCGGGTTCCATCCCCCGGCATAACCTAAACAAAAAAAGAAAATGAAATATATAAATGTAATTATTACGCTAAGCACAACTGAAGGCGAAGTCCTGCTTGAGACATCAAGTGCCGATCTTAAACCCACCGCAAAACAAATGGAAGAAAATGTAAGAGATTGTGGCGAAAGGTTTGACGAGATTGAACCGTGGGATGTGGCCGACTCAGTATTAGAAGACGTGGAAAAACTGCAAGAGCAAGGCCGCTTTGATAAGTCCTCGCGAAACAAGAACAATGAAGCTTGAAATAATCCTAGCCGGCATCGTGTGGCCCTCGTCGCTGATCGTTGCCTATGTCGTCTTTTTAATTCTAACAAGAGAAAGGAAATCAAATGACCGCGAACCTATACAAAAAGAAACGGGAGAAGATAGCATCCCAACAAGTCGTCGCTGATCTTCTCGGAGTCGCCCGCGAAACTATCGCAAGGCGCGAGACAGGAGCACAACGGATCACCAAGGAAGCGGAGTTGGCTTTGCTTAAACTTGAGTCCCAGCACTCCATCTGTGGGTTTGTTAACGACTGAATACCCACTCACAAAAGACGGGGTTCTGGAGCATTACGCACCGGAGCCCCGTTGTCATTCTGGAAATGTAGTCTTCCTCGGGCGGGGCAGGTTCGCTCGGTGTGAAGCCGACTAAATTGGCGATTGCGTGTTGCACCTCATGCAGCAGGGTGTCGCGTATTGAGTCGCTGCCCTGTCTCTCGTTGATGACAAGCACTTGGTGCGTTGTCTCACACCTGCCAAGCTCATCGTCGCTTAGATCGCAACTGTGAGCGATTCTGAAGCGATGCCCCAGGATGTCCACGAACTCAACCGGGCAACGATTTCTATCTTTATTCTTCTTTGCCATCCTCTCCCGGTATTCGATAAAAGTAAACGCTGCCGATCTTGAATCGTTCGACCTTGCCCTCCGCGTGAAGCCGGCGAAACCATTCAGCTACCGTCCCCCGTTTAGCTTTTGTTCGGTCGGCGTATTCTGAGCAAGTGATCGTTCCTGGCGGTCGCTTCAATTCCTTCGGTGCATCGAGAAGCTTCTGGAATTTATCAGCGATCACCTCAAGGGAATCACCTTCGTCGGGTCGAGCCACTTGCCTTCCTTTGTTTTCTTGATGTTCCATAAAATCCAATCTCCTGTTTTATCGCAAGCGACCCCGTAGGCAAAGCCCACTTGATGCTTCAGTCGTCGCCGGTGTGTTCTGTTATAATCCTGTTGGATGCTTCCGATGCCGCATCCGACAACGTAGCTTTCCGAGTGGGCGAGATTGTCCATCTGGTGATAATCGAAACAGTGGACGTGGCCGGTAATGGTCGATCCGAAGTGCTGGCAGTTAACCTTGGCAGGATACATTGACGACACATAGCCATGGCCTATCAATTTGTTGGGAGCGAACTCGAACCAACCTTTCTCGCAATCATATTCCAAGGTTTTACATCCGAGCAGATCCAACTCCTTTAGAATCTGATCCCTCAATTGGCGAGCAAAGTCCACTTCCAAAGATTCGCGGGAAGATTCAGCAAGAAGAAACAACCGATGATCGTGATTGCCCAGTGTCATCACCTCGGGTCTATACTCCCGGATGAATCCAATGCCGGCCTTTATATCCTCGCGCAATGAGTGCGCCCGATCAGAGTCATCTGCACCTCGCCGCATTTGAGGAAGATCTAGAAAGTCTCCCAAATGAAAACGCCTAGCCTTGGGATGATCTTTGCAAAACTGGAGAATCCTTTTCCGATAGTCCGGGCAGATCAACTCGCCATGGGTGTCGGTTGAGATTATGAATCCTTTCCATGCCATCAATCATCCTCCAAATCTTTTTTCCAAACTTGCTCAAGGAATGCTCCATGCGTTTCCAGTTGTGACTTGTGATTCCTCAACTCTTCACCGTGTTGCTTCTGGTCGCCCTTGATTTCCTCCAAGTTCTTCTCCATGTGCGATTGCCGTTCCTTGATCCGGGCCACTCCCTCATGATTGCTCAATGCTAGATCGTAAAGCCGGGGCTGATCCCCTGAGTGGTTCACTGCATTATTTGCCTCGGTCGCCTCACGCTTTGCCCGCCAAGCATAATACGCCCCGACCGAAACGACCATCCCCATGACTGTCTCAAATATCATTTCTAAATCTATCCCGCTTTCAATCATTGCTTCCAGTCTGCTTTCGTTCCGCGAATGTCAATGTGTACGAAGTTCGCCCGGTCATAATACCCAATCCCGCCCTCGAACAATCCATCCTTTCTTGCACCCAGTGCGACCCGATGCAATGCAGTCGCCGGCTTTTGTGGGCTTGTGCAGTCCATTGCCTTGCCTTCCTTGTGCTGGCTCAGCGGGGCTCCTCCTATCGCGGCGTTGTATCTTTCACTCCGGTAAACTGAAAGCAATTGAATCGGAGCATTGAGTCGATCCCGCAACTCATCGGCAAGCAAGGCCAGTTTAAAGATGTCAGGCCATAGTCTCTTAGGCGGAGTCCCGTTCAGCCCATAACCTCGGCTCCTGGTATCGTTATGGCCCGCGCCCAAATAAAGGAACTCGCGATAACTGAAATGCCTAATCCGAAGACGTTGAAAGCCGTCACTGAATGTTTCAGCATCGGCAGCGATGGCGCGAACAGATGTCCGCTTCCCGCGTTTCCCGATCAGTCGTCGGAACAGTTTCCTTAGTTTACTAAACACGCCTCGAGGGGAGTGGAGGGTGTTGCTTAGTTCTTCGGTTGTACCCAAACGCCCGCACCGACTCGGCGGGAAAGGATATCAACTTCTACGCCTATCACCTTGCGACTACCAAGGACTGTTGACGGGTTGGAAACTGAAGCTTTAAGACTGTTTGAATTGACGCCGGCACAACTCACGAATAGAAGCGGGATGGCTGCTAGAATAAATAATTTAGTTTTCATGAGTGCGAGTTTTCCAGTTTAGTTTTATTCAGTTTGGAAAAGATGATCTCAACCAGCATTAATACACCGGCGACGACAACGGCGACAGTGCCGTCCATCTCTTCTTGAGTCACCGCGAGAATAGGGCCGATGGCAATGGCAATCTTTACCAGTTGTCTCTTGCCCCATCCTTCGACGATGCTTTTGATTCCCTTTCTTATTAGTGCTTTCATTATTTTATATTCCCTTGGTTTGTGATTTCTAAATCCGCGCCGGTGGATGAAACCTTTCATGGGTCTGGGTGGAGTTGCCAATCGGTTGGCAGGTCGTCCACCAGGGCGGCGGTTTCTGATGCGGTTAAAAGATTCTGCCGGCGGTCAATAACCAAGGCGGCGCGGGGTTCGTTTGAATCCTCAACGTCAATTCCCCAGACGTAACGAGTTACGCCAGTGCCTTGATGATGGGCAAGGCCGGCATCATTACCTGCCTCATCGTTTCTGGAAACCGCGGCGGCGGAGGTTGTGAATATCAGGTAAGGCATCAGTAAATTTCGTAATACGAATTAAGGCTGGCATCAATCGCCGCCCGGTTGCCTGACTGGTCGGAGTCGAAAAACAGCATCGCTTGCATTTTACCGCCGTAGTTGTAAGAACTTGAGCCTTGAGCGTTATACCGCCCCACTTGGAAACTGTCCCAACCGGTTACGCTTCCGCTGAAATGGTGAACGAGTTTTCTGCCGTTTAAAAAGTCGTGCGTATCATCCCTGTCACTTGGCGATGTCGCCGCGCCATTTACATATAAAGTAATGCTTCCATAATTACTGCCGGTCGCGTTGCCACCGGAGTTGCCATTTCTGGCAACTGGGCCAAACTCATTAGTTGCCGACCCATCGGATGGATACAGGTAAGTTGAGTCATCCGCGTCAGCTATATACCATGAGTCTAAATAAACCGTGTTTGATATGCCATCAATATCTAGATTGCTATGTGCCTGGGAGTCCCAAGCTGGGAACCCCCCGCTAGTTACCAGTGTCCCAGAGTCAACAATGGTGTATTGATATGCCGTGGTAGTTTCCGATGCGTCATAATCATTGCCGCTCTGGTCGTAAAGTTTAACCACCAAACCGTCATTGCCCGCCCCGACCCAAGTAGCCAAGGCTCCACTATCAATCTCGGCGGCTGAAAAGTCGGCCTCGGCGTCATCGTTATCGCGGCGAACTCTCACCACGGAAATCTCCGCGCCCGAAATCCTCCGCAATGAATATGCGCCCTTGACGCCAGTGAACGAGTCCAGAAAGAAGCCCGGACTCGCTGCCATTACGCCAGGATTAATCGCCATGCTTTTAGCTTTTTAAATCTCCGATTAAATCAAACTCTGGAGTGGCTCCACCGGTAACACAAATCAACGTGGCCGCTGAATATTGGTTCGCCAGTTTGCGTCTTGTTCCGACTGAATTTATCGTTACGTCGCCGTCAACGGGAGCAATGGTAACGCCTCCGCTGCCCTTGCGGAACAATGTCACGACATCACCGGCAATAAAGACTGACTTGGGAACGGTTAGCGTGTGGGTCGATGCGTTGTTTATTCGAATTTCCTTGCGTGCATCGGCTAAAACGAGCGTGTAGGCGGTGGTTGTGTTGTCGTTCTTTGCAGTTCGGATTTGCTGAAATGCCACCGCATCCCTGAGAGCAGTGCCATCGTCAACGCTTGTTATTTTCTGGCCGTCCATGTCCGCGCCTGCCTCGCAAGTCAGTCCGCCCGTCATCGTGCCTCCTGCCTTTGGCAGTGCTGCTCCGGCGGTGGTAGTGGTGGAGGTTAGGATGGCATCCCTTGTCGCTATATCAACCCCGTCAAAAGTGCTGTTCGTTGTGATCGCTCCCGTCATTGCTCCGCCCGCTTTCGGTAAAGCTGCGTTGGCAGTTGTCACGGTGGATGATAAAACTCCGTCCCTAGTTGCGACATCAACGCCGTCAAAGGTCGAGTTGGTGGTAATCGCTCCCGTCATTGCTCCGCCGGCTTTCGGTAAAGCGGCATTGGCGGTGGTGGTCGTTGAGGTTAAAATTGCATCCCTTGTCGCTACATCAACACCATCAAAGGTGCTGTTGGTTGTGATCGCTCCCGTCATTGCTCCGCCCGTTAAAAGAAGTTGCCCGGTTGCGGTTTCTGTTAACTCATCCCAGTTGGCGGCCCCGGCTCCGTTTGCCATGAGCAAGAACGCACTTGGCGTTGAACTATTGATCCATAAAGTGCCAACCCCATACCCGTCGTCCGTGTCTTCATTGACGGTTGGGTCGCTGCCACTTGTGACGATCTGCGGAAAGATTGCGTGAATGGATGATCCGTTCAGGTCGTTCGGATCAACTGAGGGCAGTGCCTCGACTGTTCCCCGGTAGAGAACACTAGTGGAATTCTTCACGGTCAAGGTCAACTCCCCGGGATTCTCTTTTGAAAGATGAGCAAGCAACCCGGCCCCGTTCAATGCCAGAGATGCAGTGAGTCCTCCAAAGCTTCCACTAGTGACAGTTGACCATGCACTTTCCGCGATTGAGGCAACTGGCTTTTCTGCGATGTTCACAAGCCACAAGGCACGCTCTGAACTCGACCCGGTTTTTACCACTGTCACCTCACCGATTGCCGGCGGAGTCGATCCATCACAATCGAAGGACGGGTTTGTTCCCGGTGCTCCGTTGTCATGTAATCGAATATAAAAAGAAAGTTCTGAATCGTCATCCCCTGCTCGCCAGACATCGCATCCGCCGGCGGTCTCCATTGCGTCGAGGCGATTCAATGCCGAGCCAATCGTGTCTGCTGTCAGTGTTTCAACCGGAAGCTCCCCGCTTGTATCTGATCCGTAAGTTAGGGTGATTTTCCCTCCCGTTGGTTTTGCTCTCGGCACTCCAAGATCAAGAGAAACATTGGCAGTGAGTATCGTGTTGCCTGTCACTGCCCGGGTTTGAGGATTAACTGCAACGCTGAACACTTCCACGGTTTCAGTCGCGCCGGCTTGAGCAGAAAAGAATTCATTTAAGGACGATATTCTCCTACCGGTAAAGTCTTCGTAAAGGACTCCCGTCCTGTCATCAATGATTAAGCGTCTTGCCATTATGCTTGGGATATAAATTTAATGTTATAGGACTTTGCCGCCGTTACGCTCCAGGTGCTGATATACAGGCGAGCATATTCACCATGGCAATCCGTCCCGCTGATGATCTGATCCTGATCCGTATCCAAGTCCGTGATCGTTGAGACAACGTCCCGCCAGTTTGTGTTATCGTTGCTGGTTTGAATCTTTGGGGCAACACTCGCGCCCGGATCGGTGCAACGAATATCAACGACGAATCTTCCTCTAACCAGCATTGCGTCACTCGCGCCGGTGAGGAGTCCGCTGGCGTTGGTTGTCGCCAAGTCCTCGCTGTCTAGGTCAACTCCCGAAATACTCGAAGTGCTTGCTGATGTCGATGCTGCGGCGATGTCCACTAACTTTGTTCCGTCGATGCCTCCGCGAATAGCAGAAACTGAAACCTTGGTTCCATCGCTCGCTGTCGTCACGAAGGCAAGTTGACGCTTCCCGCTCAGTCGATCTTGGACGGTCACTGTTGCCCCGCTCACCGTAGCTGTTAGATATGGGTTAGCTCCATCTGTATTGTTCCAAGCATTGTCACCCGTTCCCTCTGTTCCGTAACCTCCTGATATGCCACTAGCGGAATCATTGATTGCCATTGCTAAGTTCGACGCACAAGTGGCAGCACTCGCTACACTCTTCACCTTACCGTTCGCATCAGTGTTGCTAGTTTCCCAGGTGAAGGTCTTTGTGAATCCTGTTAGGCCAATAATTAAGGTATCCCCGTCTGCCGGTTGACTGAGGACAGTTATCGTTCCAGTGGCAGCAGTTCCATCGTTTGAGAATATAGATCCGACTCCGGTTAATGCCGTGTCCCATTTTGCCAGATAAAGATGTGACCAGGCGGTTGTCGAAAGCTGTTCGATCTTGCCCTCGTTAGAACCGGGATTCAGTTGCACATAATCCGCGGTAGCGTCTGAAGTCTTGCGTCCGTATAGATTAATCGTGCCATCATCTGCCGCGGCGTTAGTGCTTCGGCAATAAATCTTTTCGCCGGCAGTATGCGTATTGGTGAAATAAGTATCCCCGGTAAATCGTGTAGTGAATACTGGCATTGTTTCTTAATCTAAGCTAGATCACCGGGTGCGATAGATCATCAATTGAGCTTCCTTACTTTAATTAACACGGGAATAAGGGCATCCAGTTTGTTCCTTTCGTTGAGATAACTGAGCCGATGCCGTCCATTGGTAACGGTAGGACAAGTCCCAGAGCAAAGCGACAAGCCGGCGGGGTATTGATTGAGCCAACCCATCCTGTCCATTGATTCCCTCGGCTCTTCATCAAGTGAAAGATTGGGTTGCCCTGCGAGAAGAAACAACGCCCGCGCCGGGAACATCTGAAAGAACTCCTCGGATGCCATGATGATTAAAGCAAACTACTTCCCGGCATCTCCATTTCCTCGGCGGGGACGATTGCGG